>Ga0302325_10021602_pt1 | contig 13475 bp, 11 predicted proteins | sample Palsa_T0_2_FD_201948 | JGI IMG/M metagenome (GOLD analysis project Ga0302325, IMG submission 201948) | Peat permafrost microbial communities from Stordalen Mire near Abisko, Sweden - Palsa_T0_2 | ecosystem: Environmental > Terrestrial > Soil > Palsa > Peat permafrost | place: Sweden: Abisko... | reverse complement strand
CCGCGTCTCGTCAGACAGGCGTTTGAAAGGCTTGAGCCGTGTGAGGGGAAACTCTCATGCACGGTTCTTAGAGGGCTGGGCGGGAGCAATCCCGCCCGGCTACTCGACCGCGTTTGGGTTAGTTTGGCGCGAAACCGGCGCAGTCCGAAACGCCCGTCCGAGCCGCGGCCAAGCGGCGCCCATCCGGAAGAGGACGCAGTGGGGTGAAATCGCGAAGCCACCTAACTCCTCAGCGGTGGTATAACCGGTGAGGTAGCGTCTATTAAATTCCGTTAAGACTAAAGATCCTGAATGCCCATAAACGAAGCCGACACCTGCCGTACCTATGTTTTGCCGAAACTGTACAGCGCGGGCTGGGAAGATACGCAAATCAGTGAGCAGAAAAGCTTCACCGACGGGCGCATCGTGCTCGTTGGAAGTCGTGCTATTCGTCGCCCCCAGAAGCGCGCTGACTATTTGCTCCGGTACCGGAGAGATTTCCCGATCGCCGTTGTGGAGGCGAAGGCCGCGTATCGAACGGCAGGCGATGGGCTTCAGCAAGCCAAGGAATATGCGCTGATTCTCGGGCTCAAATTTGCATACGCGACAAATGGCCACAGCATCATCGAACACGATTTCCTCACGGGGCTGGACAACGAAATACGGACTTTCCCCAAGCCTTATGAGTTGTGGGACAGACTGCGGGCTGCTGAACATATTTCGGAAAGCGTGGGTGAACGCCTTCTTACCCCCTATTACCACCTCTCAGGCAAATCACCTCGCTATTATCAAGAGATCGCTATCAATGCCGCAGTGCAGGCTATTCTGCAGGACAAGAAGCGAGTCCTCCTTACGCTTGCAACCGGAACTGGTAAAACCGTCGTAGCGTTTCAGATTTGCTGGAAGCTGGCGACTTCGAAATGGAATCGCGCCGGGGAGCATCGCCGTCCGCGCATTTTGTATCTGGCGGATCGCAACATTCTCATCGATGACCCCAAGGACAAGATTTTTGCGCCTTTTGGCGACGCAAGGTACAAGATCGAAGGGGAGGCTATCAAGAGCCGCGAGATGTATTTTGCGATCTATCAGGCCCTCGCTAAGGACGAACGCCGTCCAGGGCTGTACCGTGAATACCCACGAGAGTTTTTTGACCTTATCATCGTTGATGAATGTCACCGAGGCAGTGCACGAGATGAGAGTAATTGGCGCGAGATCTTGGAGTATTTTGAACCCGCTTTTCAGCTCGGAATGACCGCCACTCCGTTGCGCGATGACAATCGCGACACTTATCGCTACTTTCACAATCCTCTCTACATTTATAGCTTGCGACAGGGTATCGATGATGGGTTTCTCGCGCCCTATCGCGTACATCGCATTGTTTCGACGGTTGATGCAGCAGGATGGCGACCGACACCCGGCGAAGTAGATCGGTATGGCCGAGAGATTCCGGACAGCGTCTACGGAACGGCAGATTTTGACAAACTGATTGCGCTCAAGGCTCGCACCGACGCGATTGCTCGCAACTTAACGGACTTTCTGAAGAAATCTGACCGGTTTGCCAAGACCATTGTCTTCTGTGTAGACCAGGAACACGCGGAAGAAATGCGGCGAGCTTTGAACAACTGTAATGCGGATCTTGTGAGGCAATACCCCGACTACGTGGCACGAGTCGTTTCCGACGAAGGAGATATTGGCCGCTCACATCTCGGCCGCTTCATGGAACTGGAAACCGCGACACCCGCAATCCTCACCACGTCACAAATGCTCACTACCGGAGTCGATGTACCCACCTGCAAGAATGTTGTCATAGTGCGAACTATCAATTCCATGACGGAATTCAAACAGATCATCGGGCGCGGCACCCGCGTACGCGATGACTACGGCAAGCTGTTCTTTAATATTTTGGACTACACCGGCAGCGCGACGCGCCTTTTTGCTGATCCCGACTTCGATGGTGATCCAGTACAAGTCACAGAAGAACAAATGGACTCCAACGGAGAAACGATTGGGGAACCGACGGTCATCGAGGAGCAGGAACCTGTTGAACTCGAAGAATTGCCGCCGGGAGCTGGCCTCACTTTTGATGATGAGGCACCTCCACCGCGCAAGTATTACGTCGATGCGGGTGTCGTCGAAATTGCCGCTCATCTTGTCTACGAGCTTGATGCTGACGGTAGGCGACTACTTGTCAAGAAATTCACCGACTATACCGCCGAAAGCGTCCGGAGCATGTATCCCTCTGCTGCTATCCTTCGTTCCAAGTGGAGCAACGCCTCCGAGCGCGCTGCCATCATCGCAGCTCTTGAAGAACGCGGTATCTCCTTTGAGGAATTGGCGGAGGTAGCAAAACAACCCGATGCAGATCCGTTCGACCTAATATGCAACATCGCTTACAGTGCGCCAATTCGCAGTCGTCGCGAGCGCGCAGAGGCGGCACGAATTGATGGCAATGCTTTTTTTAACCGTTTTACCAATGGAGCGCGGGAAATACTGAATGAACTGCTTGAGAAATACGTCGAATTCGGGGCTGCGCAGTTCCAGATACCCGATATTCTCAAAGTTCCACCTCTGTCGCGGCATGGGAATGTGATTGAAATTGCCGATCTTTTTGGTGGTACCGAGCAGCTTCGCGCTGCGGTTGGCGAGCTTCAACAATTGCTGTATGCCGCATAAGAGGAAAATATGAGCAAGGCAAATACCCAAAAGGCTGAAATCCCGCAATCATCCTCGCAGCAACTTGGCAGCATTATCAAATCTTGCCGCGACATCATGCGAAAAGATAAAGGTCTCAACGGCGACATCGACCGTTTACCAATGCTCACATGGATCATGTTCCTCAAGTTTCTAGACGACATGGAACAAATTCGAGCGGCAGAATCGAAGCTGGCAGGCAAACAATATCGTTCGAGCATTGAGGCTCCGTATCGCTGGCGAGATTGGGCGGCCAAGCCTGAGGGGATCACGGGACCAGAGCTCATTGCCTTCATTGGGCAAGACGAAGCCGTTCGTCCGGATGGCACCCGAGGACCTGGCTTATTTGCGTACCTGCGCTCTCTTGAGAGTACGAATGGTGATCGCCGGGACGTTATTTCACGAGTATTTCACGGAACAGTCAATCGTATGCAGACCGGCTATCTGCTGCGTGATGTCATCAATAAGGTGAATGACATACACTTCGGCTCAAGAGATGAAGTACATACTCTCGGCCATCTATACGAAACGATGCTTCGTGAGATGCGCGACGCTGCCGGTGATGCCGGAGAGTTCTATACTCCACGTGCTGTTGTGAAATTCATTGTGGGGGCAATTAATCCGAAACTGCGGGAGACCATTCTTGACCCCGCGGCAGGAACTGGTGGCTTCCTTGTAGGCGCATTTGAGCATTTGCAGTCGCAAGCCAAGCGTGCCGAGGACTATGAGCAGCTTCAGCATGGCACCTTGAAAGGCATAGAGGCCAAATCGCTTCCCTACTTGCTTTGCGAAATGAATCTGCTTCTCCACGGTTTGGAATATCCCGAAATCGATCCCGGCAATGCATTGCGATTCCCTCTGAGGGAGATTGGGAACAAGGATCGCGTAGACATCATTATGACTAACCCTCCTTTCGGAGGTGAGGAGGAGCGCGGCATTCTCAGCAACTTTCCGGAGGATATGCAGACTGCCGAGACCGCTTTGCTCTTCCTGCAACTAATCATGCGGAAACTCAGACGGCCTGGTCCAGGCTCTAAGTCAGCGGGCAGGGCAGCCGTAATTGTTCCGGACGGAACCCTTTTTAACGGTGGAGTAGCAAGTCGCATTAAGGAACAGCTGGTCAAGAATTTCAATCTCCACACGGTTGTGCGCCTTCCGTTCGGAGTGTTTGAGCCCTATACTCCGATCCGCAGCAACGTTCTGTTTTTCGATGCTTCCAAGCCGACGGAAAGTACCTGGTTCTATGAGGTTGTGATCCCGGATGGTCGAAAGAAATACACCAAGACCAAGCCGATCCGGTTTGAGGACTTCGCAGGGTGCATCGAATGGTGGAATAAGCGAGCGGAAAATGAATATGCATGGCAGGTGTCCATTGGCGACATCATAGAAGGAAGCTATAATCTCGATTTCCCCAACCCCAGCCGCCCTGAGGCTAGTCTGCCCGACGATGCAAATGAACTCATGCGACTCATCAATGAGAATCAAAAGGTCATCGGCGAGTCTATTACAGCGCTGGAAGCCATTTTGAGGAAGATCTGATGGTACGGATGGCTGCTTTCGGCGATCTCGTAAAAGAGGATAATCGCTTAATCGAAGTGCTCGATGACAAAGAATACGTCTGCGGTGGCGTTCGACTACACGGAAAAGGCATTTTCATTCGTGAATACAAGCTGGGCCATCAGCTAAAAAAGAAGTTCGTACAGCATACAGTCCGAGCTGGCGATATCGTCTATAGCACGTTGTTTGCAAAGTCTGGCGCCTTCGCAATCGCCGATGAGAGCGTCGAAGGGGTCGTTCTATCCGAGAAATTCCCTACTTTTTGTCTCGTGAGCGATGCTGTCAGCCTTGATTATTTGAAGTGGTTCTTTCGCTCGGGCCAGCTCAATCGTATTGCTGAGGATCAGATGACTGGGATTGCTGCCTTCAGTTTGGGGCATTTAAGTAAATCCAAGTTTTTGAAGCTTAAAGTACCCGTACCTTCACCGGAACGGCAAGCGGAGGTAGTTCGTCTCAGCGTACAAAGCTCGGATCACGTCCTCAGGAGCACAAACCCAATCAAGAATAATGTGGAGTTGATAGAGCATCTACTTGGAACGGCTGCTGAAAAAGTATTTATGTCCATGCCGCGTGCACGAATGAAGCAAATAGGGACATACCTTCTGCGGGGCGTACAGATCCAGGACAGCGAGCAATACTCTCAGATTACTGTCGCCATGCGACATCGCGGCCTAAGGCTGCGCCGGATCTGTTATGGATCGGACATCAAGAGCCCAGGGCAATGTTCTGTTAAAGAGGGCGATGTCGTGTTCTCACGGATTGACATCAGACAAGGAGCAATTGGCTTCGTCGGGAAGGATCTTGAGGGAGGCGTAGTGACGCGAGATTTTCCAGTTTTTCGCTTCAATGATACCGATGATATATGCAAGCAATTCATGCGCTACGCCTTTATGGCACCATCGTTCATGAATCAGGCAAGAGAGGCTAGCAAGGGGACAACCGGAAGAAAAAAGATGAAAAGGCCGGCTTTCCTAGATTTCACCATTCCATGGCCTTCGCCATCAGAACGGGCGTCGGCTGTTGAAACGCTTAGAGAAGTTGAACGCAACTCGGCGAAACTAGCCCTGACCTATAGGAAGCAAGGGACACTGGCAAAAGGGCTTGGCATGTCCGTTATTGAAACACTCTATGCTCAGGATGCTGGGCTGGTCTAAGGCATCGTTTTCTGATTACTTCCGCGATGACCACAACTACAACTCAATTAAAGCCGGATCGCCGACCTCAACCCTCGAATAGTGGTCGCAGCCACACTTCAGGTTCCGGAGGGTGTGACTATCTCGCAGCGTCCCTTCGTTTCCGTCATACACCAAGTAAGCATGGGAGCGATATTTTTTCGTCCAGTTTGTGACCATATCGACCGCGAGCCCCACTGCCGTCGATGCTAGGACGCCGTTGGGCCAAACAACTTGCGGTCGTCCGCCCGCGTCTCCGTAACGCGAAGCCTCCTGGGCAAGTTTTTCATCCGTAAGAAAGCCCATGCAGCGCATACAGAGGCCACCCGGTGACGAGAGAATCACCTGACCGCCGATAACTGGTGGTTCTTTTCCATGCACATCCATGCCGATATCGATGTAGTGCATCAGGTATCGCCTGCACTCAATCTCAAGCTCTTCACGACCTTTGTAAGTATCCACGCACCCGATCACGATCTGACTTTCGCGAAGAGGTTCCGGGTTCTCCTGCCACTTACAGGCAAACGCCTGTACGCGTGCGCGGGGCTGGAGCCCGTAGATCATCATTTTCGCCAGATGGAGCTTCGGAGTCTCTGCGAGTGCATCGACAGCTTTTGCTCCTACGAGCCGATTTAGATTGGATTCCTCGACGTGGTCGCCATCGTAGATGATGTAGTTCTGGACTCCGATATGAGCGAGTTGCTGGACAATATGTGACCCACCGCCACCCAATCCTGGAACAGCTACGGTGCAGCGGGCTATGCGTTCCTCTGCGTCTGCCCCGAGGAACGACTGCCTGGAATAGCGATCAGCGCTCATTTGACACTCCACTCTCAAATACACCAATCGGCGCACCAATCACCGCGAGGCTTGCTGCCTGGACTGGTTCTTTGTTATTTGGAAGCCAGACCCATGCCGATCCGTGATCAAGGCTCAGTATGATGATGCCGTGCGCCGCTTCGCGTCCGACAGACCGGAATCCGGAGATCATCGGGGGAATCTCCCGGCTGTCGGTGCCACTCATGCCCGTCTGGCCGCGATGCCCATGCAAATGGATGTGAAAAACGCCCTCCCGCTTGCCGCGACCATGATAGGCGGCCTGCATCGCCCAAGTGATGGCTTCGCTGCCAATCCGGGCACCGACTTTGTGGTCTTTCAGATATTCGTGATCGGGGATGGTGCGGTATCCGGTCAGCAGAATCAGCCGTCCGCCCGCGAGCGTGCCGATACGGCCAGTTACAAATCCGACGCGCTCGGCGGCGAAAGGGTGGGGGCGCCTAAGGTCCTGGAGTATCTCCGCGTGAAGCGCGCCCGTCAGCTTGATTTTTATCATTACTTTTCCTTCGCAAAACCGTTGAGATGGGCGACGAGTAATTGGGCGAGCGTGGGGGATGCGAGGTCAACCTTCCAGGAGAAAGCAGACCAGTTCTTCTCGCCGATTCGGACGGTCCCGTTCCAGTTGCGCGCGAATTGGCTGCTGACCTGAACGGCAAAATATAGCCGCGAGGGATAGCCGTCCTTGGCCACCGGACAGAGCAGGGCGTCACACACGGCAGGGTTGCAGCCTGCCGGAAGCCGGAGTTCTTCGAGGTAGAGAAATTCGACTCCGGCTTCAGGTAGGAGACTAACTTTCTTGCAGTAGCCCTTTAGCTCGTCGGTTTGTTCCTTTGGGTACGGCATGGCGACCTAGGAAGAACCGCCGGATTGCGGCTGGGTGTAGAACATTTCGCACCCGCTGATCTTCACCGGGATGTTGGGTGGCAATGGCAGGGGCGGTCCGTCCTTCTCCTCCAGGAGGACGTACCCCTCGGGCGTCTTGCCGACCTTGGCGAGGATTTCGGCAACCGAGTGCTCGCCGCGCTCAATCTGATACGGGTGCTCTGGCCCGTCTATGAAAATCGTGACAATTTCCTTGTGTGCGGTGATGAAACCCTTGAGCCCGCGCTGTCGGAGATCGACGGTTTCGTCGGGCTCGATGACGCGGTTGTCGCAGTGGACGAACTCGGCGATTAGTTCGAATGCACAGGGCCGCTTGTGGACTCTAGCGAGCAGCAGTTCACCTTTCGGATGCTGCGTCTCGACGCGAATTCGCTCGCAATCTATCTGGACCACGAAGCTTTGGCCGTGCGGAACTTCTTCTCCCCGTTCCGCCATCCCGGTTATATCGACCGCCGCCGCCACGTTAGCGGAGGCGCCTGCGATCGTGCCGGGTTTTTCCCCACCATGCTGCTCAGAGTTTTCTAAAGACATTTGAACCTCCAGGACATAACTACTTAGATGCGTACTTCCCGTATCAGGATGCCTTCATCCTAAAACAGTATATGTTGCATCGGGGAGCCTGTCAAGCTACAGTAGGAGAAGACCATCCCATACTAGGACGATGCCAATGCCAGACATTTACCAGCAGATAGGCAAGAAAATCCGCGAACTCCGAGGCGCGCTGAGCCAGGACGCGCTGGCTGCGAAAGTCGGCGTTGCGGCAAATACGGTGTCGCGGTGGGAGACCGGCACGTACAAGCCGACTCCTGAGGATCTCGACAAGCTCGCCCGCTACTTCTCCGTCCCAATCAGCCTCTTTTTTCCTGAGCTCCAGGGAGAAGACCCACGCGTATCGGCCCTGACTTCGGCCCTCGGCGGGCTCGACAAGAAGGATTTTGAGGAAGTGGTTCGGTACGCGGAATTCCGCAAAGCACGACGCATCACGGACGCCGCCAAGCGCAAGAAGCCTAAGTAAAGATTCACCCGCGCACCGCCTTCCGGGTCTGGCGGCGTTTGTAGAAGGGCACTCCGTGGATCTGCTCCTCTAGCTTCTGGAACTGAATGCTATCGAACTGCCCAGCGACGATCAGTCCCATGCGTTCGAGCCTCTTGCAAATGAACCGGTAGCTGACTTTTGCGCGGCAGGAGCGTTTGAAGTCAACGATGTCTGCGGGCGTGGTGATCGACCGGCTGAAGGTCTTCACGTCTTCCTCGAATTCGGACTCCGGGTAGATGAATTCCGCCGCAAAGACTTCCGCGCCTTTTTCGATCAGTTCATTGGACTCATAGTCGCCACAGCGCAGTCCACCTGCCCCTAGTGAATCCCTGTCTCTGTAATGGTGCTTGAGTTCATGAACCAGCGCGAACAGCTTTGGTTCGTCGGGTAGACTCCTTTGCAGCGCAACAGAACAATCGCCGTCGTCGCACATGTAAAGGGCCTTGATCTTGCGGGACAAGGGCCAGTGGTCTATGCGGATGCCCTCCGCCTTGTAGATACGGCGGACTTCGCGTAGGCCAAACACGGCAGTATCCACCTTGTACTCGGCACGCTTCTGCCGGGCCAGCCGTTTCAGGTCCTCGTAATAGGCGTTGCGGTTCATAACTAGCTCCGACGCGGGCGCAGCCGATGCGCCACCGTGATGTCTGCCAAGACGAGCCCCCGGTTCTGAAGGCCTAAACGTAGCTCCTCGCGCACGGGAGCCGTGCTGGCAATATCGGAAATTGTGAGAATCAGCGAGAAGGCCACTCCCTCCGAAGGGAATACCACTCCAGCACGTACCAGGCTTTCGAGCGACAACTTCCAGTTCGACGTGTTCCCGCGCCCTTCAGGCATCGCCAGGTGGTAACGTTTCGCGGGAGACCATTTAAGACCGGTTCTGATCAGGTAGCTCTCACTTTTGTTCATGCCTTCGGGAACGTCTCCGGCGTCGTGGCTCAGCCTGCCTTCCCATTGCAGTTCGCCGGTCTCCTCGTCCAGTCGCTCCTGATAGAGGTGTGCTTCGAGCTGAACGCGAATCGCTTCCTCGCGATGATCGGGATCTATCGGCGGTGTGTAACTGAGCGTTACTTCGGCACGTCCTCGGCAGGAACCGTCCTCGTTGACGAGCGATTTGGGCCACGCGAAGGGGAATTCCAGGCGCTGCTTTGCCGTAAGACGTTCGCTGAACAGCAAAGTGACCGAATGAGGTGCATCGTGCAAAATCGAGTCGGCGGGCGGCGCAATGCCGAACCCCACGAATTCCCTCGATACATGCCGCAACGCAGACCGGTTTAGCGCGGCCGGACGTACCGCTCGGTGAATTGGCAATGCCAAAAGGGTTTCGCGAGCTGCCTGGCGTGCCAGGCGTTGGTCGAGCGTCGCGACCGTTGCGGCGGCCAGCGGCGCTGCGAAGCTCGTCCCGCAATGGTGAAACGCGTCGCCCGTCGGGCTGAGGGAAATTAATCCTGTGTGGCTGGTTGAACCCGCCCCTCCGTAGTGTCCAAGATCGGGCTTTCTAGCGCCACCCACGCCGGGCCCGCGTCGCGTGTACGTAGTTGGCATCTGCGGAACGTGCCCTGGCACACCGGGCGGGTTTATCGCACCTACCGTGATGCCCAAAACATGCTCGGCCGGAGCCGTCAGTTGCTGATCGTTGGAACCGAACCCGGCAAGCATGATCGCGGCATCTTCGGCTTTTTCGGGCCATGGTGGACGACTGGAATTGCTCAGATTCCCAGCTGCAACGATGAAGAGCACGTCGTTTGCCCGCGCGATGCGATCAAGGCGATCCGCTGCCAGCGAATACGCCAATCGCGAAGTACGTTGTCCAATCGAAAAGCTCAGGTTGAACACGCGAACGCCGTAGTCTCGCTTTGCGACCTTAACTTTCTCGTCGAGCACATCGAAGAGTTCCTCGATATCCGAGTAGTAGGTATTTCGCAGATCGCGGCGGGGAAAGAGATCGAGATCGTAGAACTTACAGCCGTGAGGTTCGATGGAAGCGCTCAATGTCGGATTCAGGGCGCTTCCTGCGCTTACCAATCCCGCAATGAATGTTCCATGGGTCTCATCGCGATCCGTCGCCGGTACGAGGCCGGCATCAGCCACTTTCCACTTTCCCAGCGCCCCCGCATTCACGCCGCCGTCAATGATCGCAACGGTCGGGTAATCGGCCCCATCTGCTGGGTCGGGCAGCGTAAACTTACCCAGATTCGCTCCGCTGCTGGCCGGAGTTGTTTCAAGCGTCGGCGGCAGCTCTACAGTTCGCACCAGGGATTGCTCTGCCAAGAAAGCTAGCAGTTCGCCGTGGCGGGTCACATTGAGATCGGGCCGCCTTCCACGCATCGAAGCGGGCAGGGATGCTTCTGCGATGACGGCTGAACGGCCGTCATCGGAAAATGGCAGCTCAATCAGCCGTCTCTCGTCAGCCGTCAACTGAACAGAGATCGCGAGGCTAGGCTCTCCGAACTGAGTTGTCGAAGTCGATGGCAGGAATGATCGAACCAGAAGGCCGCCCTTTAGGCGATTCAAGCCCTCGCGGAACTGTCCAATCATCTGATCGACTTCTGTAGGGCTGATCCCACGATCAGGCCTGAATAGCTCAACGATGTAGCCGCCGATCACATTTTCCTGACGCATCCAACGCACGGCCTGTTCCGCCGAAAATGTGACTTTGTCCGGCGCCTCGTAGAGCCTGATGTCTTCAATCCCTCCAAGCTCGCTTCTGACCGACGAAACACGCGGTTCCCGCTTGCCGGTTTTGCGGTTCACGACCAGTCGCGGCGTTTCCTCTGCTTTCGCGTCGATAATGTTGGCGAGACCGTCGAGTGCTCGCGGCGTCACCTGAAACAGAAGCTCGCCGACTTTCTCTGCCCCAACGAGCGCGAAATGATTGGAGGCCGTAAATAAAGCACCCATCGGCCGGTGACTCTTGGCTAACGCCTCTTCGCGCTGTCGAACCTTGATGAACCCACCGGCTTGCTTGCCGCGCCGGAGATTGTTTGCAACGCCCTGGACACTCGACTTGAGTTTCGTCTTGTGCTCGACGAACCCGCGATTATTCCCTTGGAAGAAGTCCTTCGTCCCTGGAACGAAGGGTTGGGGCTCGGGGATTTCAATGAATCGCTTTGTGTCCAGAAAAACCTGGATTGGGCGCAGATCGTTATCAGCCATTACTCACTTCCTTTTGAACCTCACTAACTTCCGTGCGTCTTCCGCGACGCGACACTGCACTCTGGGAGAGTCCTAGGACTACACCGCGTTCTGTCTGACTCATTTTTGCTTCTTGCAGCGCGTGATTGAGGTCATCAAGGGGCCCCAAGAGCAATGCTGCGCGCTCCCCCGCAAACATGCGCGCGTTAAGCGCGGCCTGGCGCCGCAACGCTTCAAGAACAACAGGAACGCGAGCAGGATGTTCTCTCCCTACCTCGGCCATCGTTTCCTTCGGAGAGAGATGTCGCCTATGCAGTACAAAAAAGCGCTTGCCCGCATCCACCATCATTTCGATGTCAGCTCCGCTCATTCCTTCAGTTGCCCAAACCAGAAACTGCATCTCTGCAGGTTCTATGGCTATCGGAGCGAGAAACGTTGCGAGAAGATTCTCCCGCGCTTCCACTTGCGGCTTAGGCAGCTCTATGCGCGAATCGAAACGCCGCCATACAGCGGCATCGAGCAGATGCTCATGATTTGTGGCCGCAATCGTAATTCCGTTGCCATTTCGTGCATCAAGTGACTGGAGCAGCGTATTGACGACTCGCTTTATTTCCCCAATTTCCTGCACGTCATCGCGTGCCTTTGCGACTGCGTCAAACTCGTCCAGAAAGAGGACGCATCGATACCGGTTCGCGAAGTCGAATAGCGCCCCTATATTCCTCGCCGTCGTGCCGAGAAAAGAAGACATCAATCCATCCAGGCGGACCTCCACGCATGGCAGGTTTAGTTGCTGCGCAAGAAATCGCGCGAGCTTCGTTTTTCCGACTCCTGGCGGCCCATATATAAGGCACCGCATATGTGGCCGTGCCCCAAGGCGCGCCAGTTGTTCAAAGTGCTTCCACTCATCAAGCAGGTCATTAATCGCTCCCGTGAGGGGAGCATTAAGAATCGGCGCAGGGCTAGGCTCCGCACCGGGGAAAATGACCCGCGCGAGCGGAGTGCCTGTCTCTCGATCTGTCGGCAGTGCGGTTGAAGGCGAAAGCGTTTCTCCCGGCAACTGGCGTCGCGCTGCTTCGGCAGTGGCACGCATTTCCTCCATTGCGAGCGGAGCCATCGTGTGGCGTCGCCCGTTCCGCGAAAGAAGCCGACCAAGTTTGGCTGCTTGTTCCGGGTCCGACTTTGTCAGTTGGTCGCGCAGGCGCTCGATCTGCTGGGTTGCACGACCCCCGTCAGTGTCGAGCGCTATGCGGGCCAGCGTTAGAATTATGTCGAAATTTTCCATGTCCACCCAATTTCAGGAGATATTATGCACTAAACGACACGATTATGCACCAATGGGTACAAGAATGCAAGGGGCAATACGTTTTATGCGAAATAAAAGGTTCTCCATGCGCCATAGGGGCTCAACGATGCGCCGCTCATAAGCCATTGCTTGTCAGTATTTTACGCGAAATGTCGGGCTGCCTTCCGGCTTGCACTTGCGCCGGTCGTAGAGGCGGGTGGTGGACACATTGGCATGGTCGAGCCAAACCTGCACCTCGGCGATGTCCGCCTTGTCGGAAAGTGCGTTGGTGGCCATAGCGCAGGTCTCGATATGTCATTACTTAATAATATCTAATGACGTTTTGCGACATGCCATCGGTCTGACCTCAAATACCCTGCCCCAGACTGAGATCTGCCATGGCGTTAGCTGTCGAGTGAGAAAACTCAATAGCAGAACTCTTGGAAACCTCACCACTCAATCTTTGGCCAAGCTCGGCAGTGTCATTGGTATAGATCTTCGCGTCGAGGCTTGCGCGCGAGACGGAAACGTAGGCGAAGCGAGAGTTGAGCAGGTCTGGGTGGACGCTGGTATCGCCGTGAACGAGGACGCGTTCAGCGGTAAGGCCCTGGGAGCTGTGACTGGTAACGGCGTAGCCGTGGTCGAGATGACGATGCTCGCTCGGGTCAAATTCGATCTGGCGGTTGTTGTCGAGGCGGACGGACAGGCGACTATCGGGATGGATCGCCTCGATCGCGGCCATGTCCCGATTTGCAACGCCGAGCGATTTGTCGGGCGCGGTGAACTGGATGCGATCGCCTACGGAAAACTCGCGTTGGATCTCTTGGTAGACGCTGACGCCTGTAAGGCGGCGGGGATCGTAGGTCGCGAGCTCGCCGTTCTCTTTTTCGACCGTGAGTTGGTT
>Ga0302325_10021601_pt1 | contig 13476 bp, 13 predicted proteins | sample Palsa_T0_2_FD_201948 | JGI IMG/M metagenome (GOLD analysis project Ga0302325, IMG submission 201948) | Peat permafrost microbial communities from Stordalen Mire near Abisko, Sweden - Palsa_T0_2 | ecosystem: Environmental > Terrestrial > Soil > Palsa > Peat permafrost | place: Sweden: Abisko... | reverse complement strand
CTACACCTCGAAGTAACCTGCAAATGAGACTTCGGCAGGCCCCGTCAGCCAGATCTGTTCCCCAGGGCCCGCCCAGTTTACGCGCAACTCGCCGCCGCGCACGCTCACTTGCACATCAGCGTCGAGTTGACCGCGCGCGCGTCCGACGGCGACCGCGGCGCAGGCGCCCGTGCCGCAGGCGAGCGTCTCGCCGGCGCCGCGCTCATGGACGCGCAGGCGGATGTGGGAGCGGTCGATGACCTCCATGAATCCGACATTCACGCGTCGTCTGAAGCGCGGGTGATGTTCGATCGCGGGACCTAAGCGTTCGACCGGCGCCGTGGCGACGCTTGCGACGCTGAGCACCGCGTGTGGGTTGCCGATGCTGACGGCTCCGATCTCGACCTCTTCTCCCTCGACCTCGAGGAGATAAACGTCAGCCTGGCCTGGCGCCTCGAAGGGCAGCGCGCCGGGCGCAAAGTTGGGGACGCCTAAGTCGATGGCGACAAGCTTCTCTTCCGTCATGCGCGCACGCACCAGACCGCCTGCGCTTTCCAGCGTCATTCCCCCGGCAGGCAGGGCGCCGCGGCGGCTCAACAGCGCAGCGATGCAGCGTGCGCCGTTGCCGCACTGTTCGACCTCGGCGCCATCGGCATTGAAGACGCGATAGAAGGCAGCGGAACCGGGTTGCCGCGGCTTCTCCAGCATCAGCGCCTGATCGAAACCTATTCCCGTGTGGCGCGCCGCCAGGCGTTGCCACAGTTCGCGCGACGGCGCGAACCCGGTCGCGGGCGAGTCGAATACGATGAAGTCATTGCCGAGGCCATGCATTTTGGTGAAGTCCACGCGCATGGCAGCGAAGAATACCTGAATCCAATCCAGGTGCTGCGGCGCGCGCGGGCGTATCGTACGGTCGATGAGAGACACTTTCGAGGTTCGCATTACACCGCACGGCAGAAGTGTGCGCGTACAGGCGGGGCAATCGATTCTGGATGCCGCGCTCGATGCAGGACTTAATCTTCCGCACAGCTGCAAGTCGGGGCATTGCAGCTCCTGTCGCGCGCGGCTCATCGCGGGCGACATCCACTATCCGCACGGCACACCCTTGGGGCTTACCGCCGATGAGGCGCGCACGGGCCATGTGCTCCTGTGCCAGGCGCGGGCCCTCTCGGATCTCAGCGTGGATGTGCGTCTCGTCGAGGCGGTATCCGAAGTTGAGATCAAAACGCTGCCTTGCCGCATCGAGCGCCTTAATGCTTTGGCAGCCGACGTCATGCAGGTGTTCCTGCGGCTGCCGTCAGTTGAGTCGCTCGTCTTTCAGCCCGGCCAATACTTGGATGTGCTGCTCGAGGACGGCGGCCGCAGGAGTTTCTCCATTGCCAGCCCCCCGCACGATGCCGGACTCATCGAGCTGCACGCGCGCCACGTGCCGGGCGGCGGCTTCACAGAACGGCTTTTCAAGGAGCTGCACCCAGGTGCGCTCTTGCGCATCGAAGGCCCCATCGGGCAATTCGTCTATCGAGCCGGCACGGCGCCGCTGCTATTCATCGCCGGCGGTACAGGTTTCGCACCGTTGAAGTCGATGCTGCGCCACGTGCTCGAACACGGCATCGAGCGGCAGATCAACTTCTACTGGGGTGCGCGCAGGCAGGAGGACATCTACGAGGAGGCGCTCGTTCTTGACTGGGCGCGCAAGTTTCCGCAGTTACATTTCTCGACCGTGCTGTCGCAGGCGGGCGCCCGGGACGCCGGCGGGAGGAAGCTCGGGTGGGTGCATGAGGCGGTGCTCGAACGGCATCCGAACCTTTCCCCCTTTGATATCTACGCCGCAGGACCTCCAGCCTTGATCGAAGCTATTCGCGCGACTTTTCCGGCTGCGGGGGCACGTGCGAATGCGCTCTTCTTTGACTCCTTCGACTATGCGCCGAAGAGCTCTTCCGTCAATCTGTAGGTGGCCGAGATGTCCTCATCGCCATAGCCGCGGGCCATAAGCTCACCATAGACAGTGAGCATGCGTTCAACGACCGGCAGCGTTACTCCGAAGCGCGCCGCCATGTCGCGGCAGATCTCCAGATCCTTTGCATGCAGGCGCACTTTGAACCCAGGTGGATAGCTTTCGCGAATCATGTTGGGTGCGCGATGCACGAAATACCAGCTCGAGCCTGCTCCCTTGCCGAGCGTGTCGACGAGTTGCGTGAGCGGTAGTCCCTGGGCATGCGCGAAGGCCATGGCTTCGGCCACCGCCTCAATGATGCCGGCGCACATGATCTGATTGGTTGCCTTCGCGGCCTGCCCGCTGCCGATGGATCCAAACAGGGTAATCGTCTTGCCGAGCGCGCCAAGGATCGGCCGCGCCCGCTCGAAGGCCGGGGGGGTGCCTCCGACCATGATGACGAGAGTTGCATCGCGTGCGCCTTCTACGCCGCCGCTGACGGGGCAGTCGAGGAAATCGGAGCCGCGCAACATCTCGGCCGCGCGCTGCTCAGTTTGAGCACTCACCGTCGAGCAGTCGAGGATGAGGCTCCCGGCCTTCAAAGCCGGAGCGAGCTTGCCTACGACATCGAGAACGTCGGCATCCGCTGCAACGCAGATGACGACCGCATCCACTTCAGCGGCAAGGCTTGCAAGCGAGGGGGCTGCGTGGCAGCCGAGCTCGGCGGCGAGCGCCTGGGATTTTTCCTGGGTGCGGTTCCAGAGGGTGGTCAATAGACCTGCGCGATGCAGATTACGCGCCATATGCGCGCCCATGGCGCCGAGCCCGACGAAGCCTACGCGCATGACCGATCCGGTTGGCGGGCGGCCGGAGCGGCCGCGGGCGTTACTTTAGCTACTTTGCGTCAGGTCCGCAGGCCGTCTGCATGTTGTCGTGCAGCTGCAGACGGTAGGCATCGGCGTCAGATTCGCTCAGGTACTCGCGCTGACCGTCGCTGCCAGACTTGATGATGCGCCGCGACGCCACGGCCTTGCTGTAGTTGTCCTTGGCCTGTTTGCACGCGTCTTCCTGGGCTTTCGCGACGTCGGCGTGCACGGTTTGTTCATCGGCTTGCTTCGTGAGTTCAGCGGCGGCGTGGTCGCCTGCCGAGAGCGTCTTGCTCTGCGCCGGATGCGTGGGGCTTGCGGCCTCGGCGGCCTTCTGCATGTGAGTCACATGGATGACCGTCGAGCCTGGCACCCAGGTATCCGTGTAGTGAACGCCCCCCTGGGCATCCACATAGCGGTAGACGTCCGCGGCGTGCGCGGCTAGTGCTGCGCCCGACAAGAATAAAGCAAACGATAGAATCCGGAACATGCGAACGCGCCTCCCGCGCTCGGCAGAGTATCCCCACTTCGGGGTGCCCGACCTTTGACCCGCGTCACATTATGCACCGACTACAGGTCGTAGGCGCGCTCCCCATGCAAGGAGATGTCCAGTCCCTCGCGCTCTTCCTCTTCGCTAACCCGGATGCCGACCACGAATTTTACGATGTGGAATGCCACGAACGACACTGCCGCCGTCCAGAGGGCGACCACGAGCACGGCCTTCGCCTGAATGAGGAGCTGCGCTCCAATGCCCGGATAGCCCATCTTACCCGTCGCCCAGTCGACGACCTGACCGGGGCCGCCCAACTGCGGCGCATTGAAAATGCCGGTGAGCAACGCCCCCAGGGCGCCGCCCAGCGCATGTACGCCAAATACGTCAAGCGAATCGTCCGCCTTGATGATCCTCTTCAAGCCCGTAACACCCCACAGGCACACGACGCCCGCCGCGACGCCGATGACGAAGGCGCCGGGAATCCCGACATTGCCGGCCGCCGGCGTAATGGCGACCAGACCGGCAACGGCTCCGGAGGCAGCTCCCAACATGGAGGGCTTACCCTTGACCATCCACTCCACAAATATCCAGGAAAGCACGGCGCAGGCGGTGGCGAGATAGGTGTTCATGAAGGCGAGCGCCGCAGAGGAGTTCGCCTCGAGTGCGGAGCCGGCGTTGAAGCCGAACCAGCCGAACCATAAGAGCGAGGCGCCGATCATCGTCATCGTCAAACTGTGCGGGGCCATCGGTTCCTTGCCGAAGCCGATGCGCTTGCCGAGCACGAATGCTCCAACGAGTCCCGCCACTCCGGCGTTGATGTGCACCACGGTGCCACCGGCGAAGTCGAGTGCGCCCCATTGCCACAGAAGGCCTGCGGTTGCGTTTACCGCATCCGCATTCGCCGTGGAGGTGTAGGCATCCGGGCCCGCCCAGAACCACACCATGTGCGAGACCGGCAGATAGCTGAAAGTGAACCAGAGAACCAGAAACAAGAGGACGCCGGAGAATTTGATGCGTTCCACGACCGCGCCCAGAATGAGGCAGCAGGTGATCGCGGCGAACGTAGCCTGGAAGGCGACGTAGACCAACTCATACATTGGAGTGTTTTTGCTGAAGGTTCCAGCCAGCGCAAATGTGTTGGTCGCAGAATCGAAAGTGCCGCTCAGGAACAGGCGGCTGAAGCCCCCTATGAAGGCGTTGCCGGGTGTAAAGGCGAGCGAGTAGCCGTAGATGCACCACAGGACCGTGATGAGGGAGAAGCCGACGAACACCTGCATCAGGACCGACAGCATGTTCTTGGTGCGCACGAGGCCGCCGTAGAAAAGGCCGAGCGCCGGCACAGACATCAGGAGCACGAATGCGGTGGAGGTCAGCATCCATGCGGTATCGCCCTTGTTGGGCACAGGCGAGGCGCCGGCGGCAAAGCTGAGCGCCGGGCCCAGAAGCGCCAATGCGGCAGCCGTCAGCCATAAAATCGTTCGTGCAGTCTTTGCAGGCATGCGCATGATCTCCCCCGGATCAATCTGAGCTCGTAATCGGCGTAGCGAACGGTCCGCGCCGTGCGTATGCTCGTAGAGCGCGAAAGCTGCGGGTGCAGCTTCCATGCCACGATGGATTATTCGCGAACTTTCGATGGTTTGCGCTCGCTTGCACGCCGCGCGGCGCACTATTCTAGGGCCTTATTTCGAAGGCGTGCTTATATTCAGTGCAATCTCAATTCGACGGCGGCAAGGTGCGGCAGTGATGGAACAGTTGAGGATTGATGAGATCGCAAAGCGCCTGCTCGCGAAAGTGCCCGAGGCGGCGCGCAACATTCAAGCTGATCTCGAGGAGAATTTTCGCGCGGTGCTGCGCGCAAGTCTCGCTCGGCTTGATCTTGTCTCGCGCGACGAGTTCGACGTGCAATCGAAAGTGCTGCAGCGGACGCGCGCGCGGCTCGAGGCGCTCGAGGCGCGGGTGCAGGAATTGGAGAGCGCGAAGAGCGCGCGCGATACCTAGTCGTTATTGGGCCATGCCGACCATGTGATCGACGGCGGCCTTGATCAGGTCATCCGGCAGGTCGGCCCGACCGCCTTTTGCCGGCATGACGCCGGCACTGCCCTGAAAGCCCTGCAAGGCGTGCTGGTACAGGACGGCCTTGCCCTTGGCTATGCGCGGCGCCCAGGCGGCGCGATCGCCCGCTTTGGGCGCGCCGGCGATGCCTTGGCCATGACAGGCGCTGCAGGTCTGCTGAAAGACCTCGGTGCCGTCCTTGGGAATGGCCGCCGCCGAGCCGCCGGTCGCCGCCGCGGTGGTATCCGCCTTGATCGCAAGGCTGGAATTGTCCTGGCCAGCCACGGCCTCATGCGAGAAAGGCTGGATACGCCCATCGACGGTCTTCAGATATTGGGCCTCGGCCCGCACGTCCACGTCCTGCGTATGGCTTGCGACGTTGCGCGCCAGGGCGAAGATTGCGATCGCAATCGCCACCAGGATGCCGATGACCAGACTGAAGATGTTGATGAAATGGGTATCTTGTTTGCTCACGATGTCATCCGTGCGCGATTATTAAGGCTTGCGCATTATAACGAGTCGGCAGGCTCAGTCGGAAATAGCGCTGTGTGCGGCCATCGCAGCTCTGATCGGTTAAGCTTTCGCGCACGCGCCCGTAGCTCAGTTGGATAGAGTGGCAGCCTCCGAAGCTGCAGGTCGCTGGTTCGAATCCAGTCGGGCGCGCCAATGGGTTTGAATTCGCCACTTCTTAGTGACGCTTCTCGCTCGCGACCAAGTCGCCGATGAGCGCGATGAGCTCGGTCGGGCCACCGGCTTTGCCGACATCGGTCTCGTACTTGCCGTTGACGATGATGAGCGGCACTCCCTCGACGTGATAGCGCGTGGTGAGCTCCTCCGCGCGCGCCAGGTTCGAGCTGACCGTGAAGGAGTTGTAAGCGGCGCGGAAAGCGTCCGCACTGATCCCATGCGCGACCGCAAACTGCGTCTGCAGGTTCAGCGTTTCTGGTTCGTTATTGGCGAACAGCATGCTGTGGTTGGTATGGATTTCCTCGAACACCTTTTGATCAAGGTCCGAGCGCTGCAGGGCCTGGAGGGTATAGAACAGATGTGCGTGCGCGCGGTGCACAGGCCCCCACATGATGGGCACGCGCACGAATTCGACGTTGGCGGGCTTCTTCTTCAGCCAGCTTTGAATGTACGGCTCAAGATCAAAGCAGTGCGGGCACGCGTACCAGAACACTTCCATCACCTCGACCTTGTCGGGCCCGACACTGGTCGGCTGCGCCGGAACGATGGGCACATAATTTGTGCCGGCCTTCCAGCGGCCCCCCGGCAGCTGCTGGTCGGCGGGCAGCGCAGCCAAGTGCTCCAATGCAGTATCGGCGCGCTCTTCAGTGGTCGTTTCGGCGGCGGCCGGCGCGCGCTCGGGTGCTGTCTGCGCGGCAGGTGCAGGGGATTCGACAGCGGCAGGGTTCGCAGTGACGGCCGGCGCGGCCAGTAAGGCAGCAGCCTGGGGGGGTGTCGCATGGCCGCAGGCGATGGTGCTCAAAGTCACGAGGGCGGCCAGAGCGACGGATCGAACCATGATGGAATGCCTCACTTTAGCGAAGACCCTGGACGTAGGACGCAATATTACGGATGTCCTCGGGCGATAGGCGCTTGGCGATCGTGGCCATCATGTAGCCGTTGGGACTCGCCTTATTCGCGGCGGTCGCGCCGGCATAGCGCGTGCCTTGGGCGAAGTCGTTCAGCTGTTTTATCGTGTAACCCGATTGCTGCGCGCGCAGCGCTGGGTAACCTGCCGCGAGATTACCGCGCCCGAGCGGTCCATGGCAGGCAATGCAGGCCGGGATGGTGCGATTCGTGTCGCCGCGCTGGTAAACGATCTGTCCCGCCTTCCAGTAGGAAGGATCCGCTTCGAGGCCGGTCGGCGTTTGCGCCGCAAAGTACACGGCGAGATCATCGATGTCGGCATCGGAGAGGGGCGCCGCGAGCGCCGTCATGACCGGGTTGTCACGCACTTTCGAGCGAAAGAGCCGCAGCTGCTCGGCCACGTAAATGGCACTTTGGCCGGCCAGCGTCGGCCATGCGGGGTTGGAGCTGTTGCCGTTCGGGCCGTGACAGCCGAAACAAACCGCGGCCTTGGCCGTGCCTTTCTGGACCGTACCGTGGTCATAGGGAGTCGCGGCGGACGTGTTGGCAAGCCAAGCCGCGAGCAGCAAACCCCATGCGCCGACGGCCATCTTTCTCTTCGACATTGTAGCTTTTCCGCGTCCTTATCGACTTGTGCGACGGCGGCAAATTGTACACTACAGCCTGCAGCTGCTTGACAGCTCCCGATCGTGCGCTAATGAGCCGATTCCCCGATGCCCGATTCCTGGTGAGCGCAGCCGCGCCAGCGCAGTTCCCACCGGACGACGGCGCCGAAGTCGCCTTCGCCGGGCGCTCCAATGCCGGCAAGTCGAGCGCCATCAACGCCATAGCCCAGCGCCATGCGCTTGCCCGTACGAGCAAGGCGCCCGGAAGAACGCGGCTTCTGAATTTCTTCGAGCTCGTGCCGCACGGACGGATCGTCGATCTGCCCGGCTACGGCTACGCGAGTGCTCCGGAGAGTGAGCGGCGCACTTGGGCGCCGCTCATCGACGCGCTGCGAGCACGCGACTCACTGTACGGATTGTTTTTGATCGTCGACGCGCGGCGCGGAATCTCCGACGCCGACCAGGAACTCATTGCGTGGAGCAATCCGCAACAACGCAGTGTTCATGTGCTGTTGTCAAAAGTTGACAAGCTGACGCGTAACGATGCGGCGCGCGCATTGCAGACGGCAAAGACACACCTTGCGGTTGGAGTCGGCGTACAGCTTTTTTCGGCGCATGCGGCCACAGGCGTCGCGGAGGCGCAGAGCAAGCTTGCGCAATGGCTGTCAAATAAAAAGACCCCGGCGACCTCTAGCGAGGTCACCGGGGCAGACTAACCCGGCACTGGTCTCGTGAACCGGGTTGACCCGCCTAGGGAGGGAAGCGGGGAGCGCTGGAGGCGCTCAAAAAATTAGACGAACCGCAGCGCCCAAAGTTCCACGGCCAGCGGCGCGAATAAATACGAGCGGGATCAGGGACTTCGCGGCAGAAGCTCGATCCTCATCGTTACAGGAATGTCCAGATCGCGTCGATCGTGTACATATTGAGTCCATCCGTATTGCGGATCTCAAAGCCGTCGTACTCGAAACGGGCGGAAAACGAGCCCCAATTCGCCTGAATGCCGCTGCCGTATGCAAACTGCGTCCCGCGGTTGTCGAAGCTGAAGAACTGTCCGGCGCCGGAGATGCTACCGTCCAGTTTCCAGCGTGCCGCCCCCAATTTGGCAAAGAAGTCCAAGTACGGAAGCGGCAGGATCCCCATGCCGTAGGCTCCAAAAGCCTTGGCATTGGCGCTCTGCGTGCCAATGCCGAAATTCTTGGTCTGACTACCCAGGTCAATGTAGTTGGCCTCGACGGCAAAGAAGTCGATGGGCCGAAATCCCACGAGGGCCTTCCACGAGACACCATTGGAATCGAGATTGAAGCCGTCGCCAAACACATTATCCAAATTGCTCTTGCCGATGCCGGCGCCTAAGTAAAAGCCGTCCGCCGCATGCACGGCAGTACCTGCTAGTACGAGAACACCTGCCAACAGAAATTTACGCATGACGAGTCCTTTTGATTCGAAGGGTGTTTACTGTCTCGCTCAAGGCCGTGCTTCCGCATGGGCGGCCTAATGAGCTTCGTCCCAGTTCAGGCCCACTCCAATGTGAATACGAAGCGGTACCTTGAGTTCCGCGGCACCCGCCATTTGTTCGCGAACGCCCGCGGCAACCTTATCCGTGGCGTCTTCGCGCACCTCGAGCACGAGCTCATCGTGCACTTGCATGATGACGCGCGCGGGAAAGTTCTCGAGCCGACACCACGCATCCACGCCGATCATCGCGCGCTTGATGATGTCGGCGGCAGTTCCCTGCATGGGTGCGTTGATGGCGCTGCGCTCCGCCGCCTGGCGCAGCTGCTGGTTGCTGGCGCGAATGTCGGGCAGGTAGAGACGGCGGCCGTATACGGTTTCAACGAAGCCATTGGCGCGCGCCTGCTCGCGCGTCTCATCCATAAAGCGCTTCACGCCCGGATAGCGGGCGAAGTACACATCGACATATTTCTGTGCAGCGCCGCGATCGATGCCGAGTTGCCGCGCAAGCCCAAAGGGCGACATGCCGTAGATCAATCCAAAGTTGATTGTCTTCGCGAGGCGGCGCTGATCGGCGTTCACGGCATCGACGGCCACGCCGAAGACCTCCGCTGCGGTCGCGCAGTGCACATCAAGGTCCGCGGCAAAGGCGGACAGAAGTCCCGCGTCGTCCGACAAATGCGCCATGATACGCAGCTCAATCTGCGAGTAATCCGCCGCCATCAGCACATGTCCCGGGGCTGCAATGAACGCCTGGCGGATGCGCCTGCCTTCGGCGCTGCGGATCGGAATGTTCTGCAGATTGGGGTCGGTTGAGGACAGCCGTCCCGTCTGCGCCACCGCCTGGTGATAAGAGGTGTGCACGCGGCCCGTGTTGGGATTGATCTGCTGCGGCAGCTTGTCTGTGTAGGTGGATTTGAGTTTGGCGAGCGTGCGGTAGTCGAGCACCGTGCGCGGCAGCTCGTATGAGGTGGCAAGCTCCTCCAGCACGTCTTCGGCGGTCGAGGGCTGACCGGTCGGCGTCTTGCGCAACACGGGCAGCTGCAGCTTTTCAAACAGCACCTGCTGCAGCTGCTTGGGCGATTCGATATTGAAGGCGAAGCCCGCCTGAGCATGAGCCTGCGCCAAGAGCTCTGCCAGCTGCGTTGCGATGCTGCGGCTTTGCGCCTCCAGAAGTCCGCGATCGATGAGTACTCCGTGGTGCTCCATGTTGAGCAGTATCGGCACGAGCGGCTGCTCTATGTCCTCATAGAGGCGCTGCAGCGCCGGGATGCTTTCGATTTGCGGCCAGAGCGCGCGATGCAGCTGCAACGTCACGTCGGCATCCTCGGCCGAGTACTCGGCGGCGCGCTCGACCGGCACTTCATTGAAGCCGAGCTGCTTCGCGCCCTTGCCGGCGACGTCCTCATATTTGATGGTATTGACACCCAAATACCGCAACGCCGCCCCGTCCATATCGTGGCGCGTGCCGACACTGTTCCAGACGTACGACTCGAGCATGGTGTCATAGCGCATGCCTTCGAGACGAATGCCGTAGTTCAAGAGGACATGCGCGTCGTATTTGAGATGATGGCCGACTTTGGCGATCCCCGGGTTTTCGAGGATCGGCCGTAATGCAGCCAGCACCTGGGCACGGTCCAATTGTTCGGGGGCCCCCGCGTAGTCGTGCTGCAGCGGAACGTAGGCTGCGAATCCGGGCTCGATGCAGAAGGATACGCCGACGATCTGCGCGCGCATGTAGTCAAGGCTCGTAGTTTCGGTATCGAAGGCGAAGAGCGCCGCGTGCCGCAGTCTTTCAAGCCAGCGCTCAAGATCCGGCCATGACGTAATGGTCTCGTAGTGGCGCGGGACGCGGGCGACGGCAGGCGGCGGGGCAGCCTCAGTAGGGGCGCGCTCGGCGCCGGAGTCGACGCCTTCCAACTGCCGCAGGAGCGAGCGCAGCTCATAGCGCTCGTAGAGTGCACGCAATTCGCCAAGATTCGCCGCGGCGGGCCGCAACTCCTCAGGCTGCAGCGGCAGTTCCAGGTCGGTGCGCAGCCGTGCAAGATTGCGTGACAGCTCGAGAGTCTCGAGCCCGGCGCGCAGATTCTCGCCTACCTTGCCTGCTATCTCGGCGACGTGCGCGACCAGCACATCGAGCGTGCCGTATTGACCCAGGAGCTTGGCTGCAGTCTTTGGTCCCACCATGTTGATGCCGGGGATGTTGTCGGATGAATCCCCGACGAGCGCCAGATAGTCGACGATCTGCTCTGGATAGACATCGAATTTGAGCTTCACTCCCGCGCGGTCGAGCGTGCTGTTGCTCATGGTATTGATGAGCGTGATCGACTCATTGACGAGCTGCGCCATGTCCTTATCGCCGGTCGAAATGAGCACTCGCTGACCCGCGCCTGCTGCACGGCACGCAAGAGTGCCAATGACATCGTCGGCCTCGACGCCCGCGATGCGCAGCACCGGCAGCCCCTGGGTGCGCAGCATCAAGAGCAGCGGCTCAACCTGCGAGCGCAGATCGTCCGGCATCGTTGGCCGATGAGCCTTGTACTGCGCAAACAGGTCGTCGCGGAAAGTTCTGCCCGGGGCGTCGAAAACGACAGCGATGTGCGCCGGTCGATACTCCTTAACAAACTTCAAGAGCATATTGAGGACGCCCAGGAGCGCACCGGTGGGCTCGCCGCGCGAGTTGGAAAGCGGCGGCAACGCGTGAAAGGCCCGGTACAAGTACGAGGAGCCGTCGACGAGTACTAAATCGGCAGGAGTGCTCATAGTGGATGCGCGCGTGAAGTTGCGCAGTATAGCGAATGCGGCTCGCGCGCCGTGCCTGTGTCAACCGGGCTGGCGATGGCGCGCTGTACGGATCATTGGGCCGAAGAATAGGCGCAAGTGATGGACGACCCTGCATTAGCCGCCGCAATTGCCGCGAACCGCTTCGGGCTGGGAGCCCGGCCGGGTGAGCTTGCGCGCGTGAGCGGCGATGCACGCGGCTGGCTCAGCGCACAGTTGGCTGGCGCCGCACCGCGCCTGCAGGGCGGCGAGCTGCGCAGCTCGGCTGACATATTGTCGCAGGCGCTTGAGCTGCGACGCGAGCGGCGTGACGCGCGCGCCGGCGCTGCAGCGAATGCCGATGCCGCTGCGGTCATGAAGATCGGGCAGCTCTATAAGCCGATCTACGCTGACGAAACCTCTGCACGGATCCGCGAGGCGCTGACGACGGATCGACCGTTCATTGAACGCCTCACGTATTTTTGGACGAATCATTTTGCGGTTTCAGTGGACAAGGTGGCGGTCTTCGGGCTCGCCGGCAGCTTCGAGCGCGAGGCGATCCGGCCGCACGTGCTCGGCAACTTTACGGATCTCCTGCTCGCCTCGACGTGCCATCCGGCGATGCTTCTGTATCTGGATAATCAGATCTCCGTCGGTCCGAATTCCCTTCTTGCGCGCCGCGCCGAACGGCGCGCAAGCGAGCATCGCTTCGGCATCAATGAGAATCTCGCGCGCGAGATTCTAGAGCTGCAAACACTGGGCGTCGCGGGCGGCTACACGCAGGCAGACGTCACGAGTTTCGCGCAGGTCATCACCGGCTGGTCCATTGGCGGACAAAATCTCGGACGCCTGACGGGCGGGGTGCCCGGGCAATTTGTGTTTCGTCCCGAGATGCATGAGCCGGGGGCTCAGGTCGTGCTGGGAAAGCGCTATGCAGAGGGCGGCCAAGAGCAGGGCGTCGCGGTGCTGCGCGACTTGGCGCAACGTCCTGCCGCCGCGCATTTCATCGCGACCAAGCTTGCGCGCCATTTCATCGCCGATGAGCCGCCGCCGGCGGCGGTCGAGCATCTCGCGCGCTCCTTTCACGACAGCAGCGGCGATTTGCCCACGGTGTACCGCGCATTGATCGGGCTCAAGGAATGTTGGGCGCAGGCTTTGGCAAAATTCAAAACTCCCGGCGAGTACATCATCTCGAGTCTGCGCGGGCTGCAGATCCCGGAGAATTATGCTGACAAGGCGCGCACGTCATTTGCGCTCCTCGGGCAGCGCATTTTTGCGCCCGGCTCGCCCGCGGGCTGGCCGGATCGCAGCGCCGACTGGGACGGCGCGTCCGCAGTGATGAAGCGCATCGAGTGGGCGGATGCTCTGGGCCAGAAGATGGGCGCGCATCAGGATGCCGCACTATTGGCGCCGCAGTGGCTCGGCGCCGCTCTGAGCACGGCGACGCATACGGCGATCACGCGCGCGGCGAGCGGTTCACAGGCGCTGACTTTGCTTTTGACCGCGCCTGAGTTCATGCGCCGCTAGGAGAACGAACATGCGAGCTATCAAACGACGTGAATTTCTCTCCGGCGCTGCGCTTGCGGCGGGCAGTGCGCTCTTCACGAGCAGGATCGCCTTCGCGGGCAGCGATACGCGCCCGCGCTTCGTGTTCATCATTCTGCGCGGCGCCCTCGACGGGCTGACGGCCGTGCCGCCGTACGCGGATCCCAACTACGCGCGACTGCGCGGAGAGGTAGCCAT
>Ga0302325_10021595_pt1 | contig 13478 bp, 8 predicted proteins | sample Palsa_T0_2_FD_201948 | JGI IMG/M metagenome (GOLD analysis project Ga0302325, IMG submission 201948) | Peat permafrost microbial communities from Stordalen Mire near Abisko, Sweden - Palsa_T0_2 | ecosystem: Environmental > Terrestrial > Soil > Palsa > Peat permafrost | place: Sweden: Abisko... | reverse complement strand
CTCAGCTCGTTTCGACTGCAGTTGTAAGCTTAACTTAAGCAGACTTTCAAGCTGAATATATTAAATGGTTGTGGTGCGAGTTGCTTCCCAAGCTGATGATTCACGGAACAGGACAAGTAGTGGTGCAATTCGCTTTGCCAATGTAACGATGCAGCCAACTCAGCTGTCTCAATTCCACACATTATCACTAGCCATATATCGCCATTGGCGCAGCTGAGCCATTGTCCCGGCCTCGCTCCAATGGTGCAGAAATCCACTAGTTCATTGCGGGGTCGCACAATGCGGTTACGCAGGAAGGGACAAGAGGGGGCATGTGAAGTGCAGCGCTTCCGGATATAACCAACCCGCCATCACTCTTTCCCTCACCTTTTTGTTCAACCAACAATCACTTCATTTTCTGCCATCTTGAAACTTCCCTACAACTCCAATTGCCTCAATTGTTCTTCCACCAAGACTTTAGATCGTTTCTCAAGATGTCTAACTTCCCAAAGCTCATTCCAGCTTTCAGTACTCACGTAAGTGCTTCGAACACTGTCCTACCTCACTACATGCCCTAAAGTTCTACCACAATTCAAGTTCAAGGAAGATGAAAATTCTTGAGCTTTCTACATATTTGGGGCTTCTGGGGAGGCGATTGTCCAAAAGGAAAGCATTCAAGTGTTTGCTTACTCTCTCTCTCAACTGAGTGAACGTTCCCACAGCATCCTAGTTCTAAGAGTGAATTTTGACCGATAATCCAACTTAATTCACTTAGTTTGATATTCAATGCAATCTGAACTTCTTGCAGAATTTTCCCGCCCATAGCCTCACAAGAATTTGTCCAACAATCTACTGATCGCTTGCACAGATCGTCCTCGACCCAGCATTCTCGGTTGGCAGCGTCTCTAAAGGAGGTTCACTGACCGTCGTCCCTTTTACTTCTGAGAATAGTTTCCTACGCTCTGAGCCAGACTACCCAGTCAAAGTCGACGCCATCGTCGTCCATGGCTCTGACTTCATTCGGGGTGATCCTAGCGGCAAGCATGTTCGCCTGGATGTCAATTCTGTGCTTAAGGACAAGAGCGGCGCCATTATCAGTTACAAATACAGCGGTGTTATCAATATGAGGCCGGAACCTGCTGCTGTGTTAACTGGACAGAAAGATGCAAAGACCACGAACTTTGGCGATGTTCGTAAGTGCTTTCGGACCTTGAGTGATGCGTTTATGTTCCAGAGCTAACGTCGACTTGTAGTTACTCATGTCTTGTTTGAGACCGGAAGTGACGAATTGAAGCTCATGGAACAGAAAGTCTATGTTGCTAGTGGAAGATTCATCATTGAGGCGGGAAAAAATCCCGTTGTTGAGTATGTATTTCCTCCTGTTTGAATATCTCGAGAGTTGTGGTACATTGAAATATCAATTAATACTAACTTTGAGATCGTGCAGGTACAAGATTAGTGAGGTTGCTGCTTGAAGAGAGGAAGAAAGAAATCATAAATGAATGAATGGTGGATTACAAATCATGTATCTGCTTCGAGTTGCTTACTCAAATTCGCATTCCATAGTATATGGACGTGCTTTTCCATATCACCCATCGTGGCCCTCTAGCTACACATGAGAAACGTTCTCCTTAAAATCAGAAACGCCGCCGGTAGATTTCCTCGCTGTTTCATGCTATAAACTTCCGGATGCACACGAGAAAATCAATAAACTTCCCTGAAATCAAAGGCCAGGAATCCTGTTCCCTGGCAAATGCCTCTGCAAACCATCATCATATTTCTCATCAAACATCAAATGAATGCATCGCTAGACCCTTATCCATCAGCTTTCAATTGACACCAGCAAGGGAAAGTAATCGCTCGCCGGCTTTGAGATTCGCACACGCGTATGCTTTCGACTCCTTGGGAAAGGTTCCGTTTGCAGCCCAGAGATCGATCAGTGGTTGCATGGGCTCCAACTCATGAGGCTTCAGCATATCGATCTCAGTAGCAGTGAGAACAAAGTGACTGAAGCAGCTGTTCATTGGCTTCTCCAGGTTGAGATGATAGAATGGATCGATGAAGTGTGCCCAGTAGAGATGAGCGTAAACACGGAACATCTGACGGAAGATTGTTTGGCAGACATCAACAAAATCAGTTGGGAAACCGCTGCTCTTACCAATCCACTCGCCAGGGCCAGCAAGTTGTGAGAGCGACGTGGTCAAGGTCGTTGGTCCAGCTGTGATGGGAGTGCTTGAACCTTGTGTGTTGAGACTGCCAGATGCGTAGGTAGCACTAGCAATATCTGGATTGCCGGTGTTATGAGCAAATGAAACTCCGGCAGGATCAGTTGGGAAAATTGCAGTATTGTCAATTTTGCCAGAGATCCATCTTTGCATCAGAGAGATGTACTCGTGAGCTGGGACCTCTACAGGTTCTTTGCGGGAGTTCAACCACGTGAAAGAATGGTTGCTAGAGAAAATTAGATGGGTTTGTTAGAGAGTCCATAGGATACCTACGCGCCAGCAGACATCCGTGGACATGTTTGAGAGTTACAGATTGAGGTGCCATCTTCATCCTTATCATGAATAACTCTTACAAAGTTCCAGAGGTTGCGATAATGCTCAACAACTGTGCAGAACAGTTAGTCATATCATTCGAAAGGGAAATATGAAGCGCTTGCCTTGGTGTGCAATCCATTCTCCCTGCTCTACAGTCTTGGGCCGAGCTGACAGTGTCATGAAGTTGCCCTTGACAATGTGCTTGGCGTAGGAATCATTCAACCAGAGGGGCTTGGGGCGGGGTAAGTTGTAGAATGACAGAGCATCGCTGCTGGGAAGACTTCCAGTTGAGTCATCCATTGACAAAGTTTGGGAAAGCGAGGGAGAGCTAGGCAATGGGGGCATTCTTGGTGCTAAGCTCGTTGACGATGAACCGCTTTGTGAAGTGCCTGTAGGTGATGTTGGCTGAGCTCCATTTGCCGGCCCGGGACTTTTAGTACCGCCGTTCTTACCACCACCACGGAAGCGTCCACTACTGCAAGAGAAGTTTGTTAGCAAGGGTTCTTAGATCGGGTAGACAAACGAGAAGGCAGGAGCGCGAGCTCTGCCATCGACAGAACACGAGGGCTAAAGGAAACCTTTATGAAAAGTGTTTCACAGAGCCGGTACCTCAAGGGAGTAACAGTACTTTGTAGCTGTGAGAAGAAAATGAAGATGGTGCTGGTCGCTGGCTGCAAGATGCGGTACATGATGTGCTTCCATAGACAGAAAACAAAGCCCAGGCTTGAAGTAATCCATTTGATGCAAAGCTGGGGGAAAGTAATTCTAGGCATATCATGCAGGAGAACATTATTGGTTGAGAGTATTGATCTTGAATTGGCGAATGGCGAGACTACTCCGATCAGAGGTCACTGTCTCCCATGGCATCGCCACCGAGCCACTAGCCCAAGCTGCATAGCACAATTTCTCCACTTGAAATCGACATGAAAAGCTTCACTTGAAAAGGTCCTAAACCACTCCCACATTCAACATAGAACACACCGAGATCGAAGGTACCTACATTCCTGAGAACAAATTCGACATATTGACTGACAGACTGCCTGCTAAGAGTCCATACAATCTTGCAAGGCGCGTTGTTAGATCGGGTAAGTGCGAAATTGAGAGGGGCGCGTCGTGGTAACGAGAATTCAAAGGCACAAATAAGTTGATGTAGAGAATAGGAGACATTCGACGAGACGAGACGAATACCAGTTAGCACCTTCAAGGCGGTGTGTATCGTATTCAAGCCTTGTTGCCTGACGTGACTGCCGCTTTAAGGTTAGAGATGGTCCGAGCAGAGCACCTTGCAGCCTTTACGGCGGCGATCATTAGTTTTGCGCCTGGTCCTCCTCGCGTTCCTCTATGGAAAACCGTGGGCTCCCCTCACACCTATCTGGTGCTCATTGTCTCCATAGCTGTGTGCTACAAAGCGTGCAATTACCTTAACAACAAGTAAGTCACCTCTTCTCATCAAAACCCATAGCACAACTGACAGCACCTCCGCCGCCTAAGAGAACGAAGAAGAATAAAAAAGAGGATCGAAAATATCAGCCTACAGCTTCTTTCTACAAAGAAGGCCGTAAAATCTCACCTCGCAATTGACCTCATCACACAACGATAACGCACGGAACTTAGCGCCCTTTGCGATCTCTTCAAATCTTCTCCAACACCCAACATGGCCTCGTCGGAAGAAGACGATGTGATGGATACCGCAGCAGATCTCGAAGATGATCTTTTCGGTGATGATGATGAGGAAACCATAGAAAAGACTCGGGAACTGAGCGATAGGGAGCTAGATTCTGGCGATGATGAGGAGCGGAATGATCGAGCACCTAGGCACGAAGCTGAGGAGATCGATGACGAGGGGGGAAGGGAGGCTCAGGTACAGGAGTCAACCGTCTGGAGACATCCAGTCCCAAAGCCAGTCGATGGAGAGGTGAGATCGTATTTCATTAAGTTCAGAATAATGCTGACTTAATTCAAGTTCAATACCCTCCGATTGCCCAAATTCCTCGGTATAGAACCTCGTATATTCGATTCTGAAACATTCCAACCTCCGACTTCTGATCATCATACTGATACAAAATCTGCAAACTTCTCTGCCAGTGCTGTTGCAGCTTCAACAATGCGCTACCGCAAGGACCCCTCAACCGGCAAGCTCGAGAGCAATACTATTGTGTACAGATGGAGTGATGGAAGTACAACGATATCAATTGGAGATCAGCATTATGAACTACAAACTAAATCACTTGCCCCACCCCGGGATAGCAAAACCTATCAAGATGTGCAAGACTCGCACCTCTATGTCGCTAGTCCATCGCTTGTTGCCGAACTTCTCGTTATGGTTGGACATATGACGAACGAGCACACTGTTCGACCGAATAAGGAGGTCGAGGATGATGCTCTTGAGAAATTACAGCGAAGTTTGGCTGCAGCCACTCGAGGAGGCCATAAGGGCGACGACAAGAATGGACCCGAACTTATCACCAACACGCAAGACCCCGAACTACAAAAGAAGAGGGCCGAGTTAGCCGAGAAGGAGCGGATGAGGGCTCAGCGCCGTCGTGAGGCTGCAGCAGAGAAGGCGGGTTTACGGGGGCCAACTGGTGGACGTGGTGGTCTGAGTGTGGATGACTTAGAAGGACGGTCCGGCCGAAGAGCACCAGGCTCGGCTCGCAAGCCGGCTAAGCAGCGGCGACACAGACCTGAATATGATTCGGATGATGACCTCCCGAGGGGCGGTAGAAACAGAGAGGATGAATATGACAAGGAGGATGATTTCCTTGCATCTAGCGACGAAGATTTGGAGGAGGGAGGCGGAGATGATGACGACGAAGAGGAAGAGATGTTGGATGAGGAGAGTGAGAGGGATGAACCAAAGGCTAAAAAACAGAAGCTCTCAAAGCCTGAGGAGACGAGTGATGCAGATGCCGACGCTGAAGCGGATCTCGATGACGATGAGGCTCCAGCGGCGCCCATCGTCAACGAACCTCCAGTTGGCAGAGGACGGAAACGCCATATCATTGAAGATGATGACGATGAGTAAGAAATGCCTGCCAGTAGGGAGAGAAAGCATGGTTAAGATACAGGGCTTAACTCTAGCATTTACATTCCGGCATTTTCAGAAAATTGATAATACGCAGGCAAATGGCGTTTTTCAAATGTAGGATTAGAAAAGATCATCAAAATGCATGCAGCAGAAGAGTGGCTAGTGGCCACACGAGCCTGCATCCGGAAATAAAATCCATTTACGAGTCTAGAAAGTGTCCAGTACCTAGATCCTCGTGCACAAATAAAACTGAACGTGGAAGATTGCAATCGCCATACCATCTTTTACCAGATGGTTAAAAAGCTCAAATGATTTTTTTTTTAAAAAAAGGGGGAGTCACATCTTACATCTTTGGGAGATACGAATTGAGTTTGTGAAAGATGTATTGCAAGATCGAATCCCTAACTCCTCGCTAGAACACATGAAGTTCATAAAAATGCGAACCGTAGCGGACGCTACCAGACTCCGGCAACCCAAAATGCCCCACCGACTATAGGAGAATATAAGAAATAAACAACAACAATTGGCGCCTAAAATGCCCCTTTAGGAAAGGCACACGAAGAGAGTAAACGACGTCCCACAAACTCCCCAACGCTAGAAGAAAGTCTAAGAAAAGTGCTGGGTATCAATCGTACAATCTCCTATCTATCCCTAAAAGCAAAACTCCTCATAAGCTTCATCAATTCATGTTATCATTCATATGAAACTCCGTAAGGCCGGACAAAACCATTGCATAGCCCTCTCCAGGGCGCTCCTTCCCCGCTTCACCAGCCCATGCTCCAGCAGCAGTCAGAGGATCCAAACCCCAGCTAACAAAGCTTGCCTCAGCACTGCCGGAGCTCTGCACACTCATATAACTCTGCTTGCTTCGCTTGGTTCCCTTATTGACTTTCTTCGACGACTGGATATAGAGATCCTGTGAAAGGAAGGGGCCGTTGGTCGGCACATGTTCAGTTTCGTAGGGTTGGAAGTAGCCTAGGTCTCCGAGGAACCGCTGCATAGGGTAGGACATTTCGGAATGAAAAGAGGCGGTGCGTTGATGCTGAGTTTCGTTTAAACCGGTATCAGGCCCCAATGGGAGGTAGGCATTGGAGACGTGCATGTTGGGATCTTCGCGCTCGGGGCCCTCAGGGCAGGGACCGGAGAGGGATGAGGAGGCATAGGACTGTGGGCGTTGGGTATGGTAATGAGTGGTTGTGTCATAGGTGTACATTGGTTGTTCACGGATCATGGGTTGGGATAAATGCTCGCCACCTCCATTGGCATGAATTCCGACCTCAACACAGCTGCAGTTCTCTGCATTGAAGTTCGGAGGGCGAGATGATGACACTGGCTTAAAGCAATGGATGCAAGACCATTGGTCAATGCTCTCATAAGTTTGATCGTTGTGATCAATGTCGTGATATTCTTGCTGAACCATGTTGAATGGTCTAAGTCGAAATGGCCAAAGAGAACTATGCTCTGTTAGCTGGGGTGTTGATGATACGAGGTAATAGTAGCTTACGGGGCAGGAAGCTGCTGGAGGAGTACGAGGCTCACTAATAGCGAAGACAGAATGGGCAACTTTTTGAGACCACGAATAGATATGTCTGATAAGGATTGCAGGGGAAGACTGAAACGCTAATGGCATATGCTTATAAATGGAAATGAATTTGCAATGAATTGGTATACTGTAGAAGTTTAGAATGGATTCGGTATGGTAACGAAAATTGGATGGCAAACCTAAAGAAGGTGGGTTCTTATAGACTGTTTGATGTGGCATCTCGTTCCTGCGGAATTTAATATCTGGATGGCATAACTTTTAAGCCGGTGTCACGCTGTCAGTATTTCGTGTTTCTGGCTGGATCAGCTGGGCAAATTTCTCCGCCATCGGGGAACCACTTTCTCGTGATTACTTTTGCAATCCATTGCCTCGCTGGTCCGCATCAGCGCACTGTGCTGTCAATGACGCAGCACATCGCCCCGACTTGCTGTGCAGCTTACTTTTTGCATATGCATGTGGAACACACAAAAGAGGGGTCTGCAACATCGAGGTCCAAGCTCCCTATAGCTTCGACAAATGATAATCAATCTACAGAGCTTCCAGAGAGCTTCCAGAGACATGGGCGGCTTCGCCTCCAACCACTCTGCACGCCAGCTAGGCAGCCTCACTTCTGGACTATGGGGCTTTAGCCCCACATGTTCTCACAAAATGTTCCAGAGTCGAACGGTAATTATGCAGGATCAGTTTCTTTGCCTGATGGGCTGCAACGAACTGCTGTCGGCATCAACGAGTCCGAGAGTGTAGTCGGGAGACTTGGCTGAACTTGCTGCGGCCAGTATCGGGCTATTGAACTCCTTCACGGACTTCCTCCCCCTATCTTCAAACGGCGCGACTAGGAGGAGTGGTGATTAATGTTACACATAACCCAGAGTCATAACCAGAACAACTCAAAGATAAGACATGATTAATAATGTGCTTCGAAACTGTTGCACGGATGAAAGGATTCCAATCGATGCCGAGTAGGGGTAGTGAGGCTCAGCCCCTCCAGATTGGCCGTATCTAGCCGAACTCGTAAAGCGTCACATCCTTATCAACTTCAACCATCAACCTTTGATCTGTACAACAGGGAATGCCACCAGAGATCCCGGGCCGCTCTTTGACTCATATTCTCTCGGCCCAGGAAATCACGATCGGTCGGTCGGTCGGTCGGTCAGTCGGTCAGTCGGTCGGTCGGCGGCGAGGGCCGACCGGCACACGAGGCTGTGGCTAAGGCTCATTCTACAGCCGTCCGAAATCGCTGAGGTTTGTCCTCCCGATCTGCCTCGTTACCGTATGATGCAATAGAGTGGAGCCTACACACCATCTTCTTGCTAGCGCCCTTGAACTGGAACCTGTTGATGCAAGAGAGCTTCGATGTTGCTTCTAAAGCGCTGCCTCAGCGATCTCTCATCCATGTTACATCGTTCAGCCCTGTCAGTTTTCGAGTTGACCCTGTCCTCGGCCGCATGCATTTTCAATCATGTGAGTCCGAAGCTCGAGATTCGTGACGAATCCAAAGGAGTATATCCCTCACACCTCAAACTTTCTTGTTTATAATAGGGGCGATGCATAGTTTCCTAAGCTCCACACCGGGGAGCATACCCCGCACTGCACCTTGAACGCCCGAGATGATTCAACTCGTTTGCCCTTCAATCCAGGACCTACCATTTTGCACCTACGCTGTTCGCGCGTTCACGCTCCCTCGTCCTGTCCTTTCCATTCGCAGTATCAACTGCGCTTCCTCGACGTCTCAAGCCTCCGGCTTTCCTCCTTCTCACAAATTGATAGCCACGATCAAGCTCTGATTCAATGGCGCATCTGACCTTTAAAGCTCCAACTGCTGGCCAGACACTCTTCTCCCCCCGAAGGATCCAGTAATCAAGACTGGCTTGGGTGGGTGTTTCAAGCAAACGTACAAAATCGCTTGCGGACAGCTCAGGTACAAGGGTGACAGAAGCTGCGGGGATATGTTCATCGACCAGGAAACGCCTTATTGACAAAGGGAGAAGCCCAAGGCTGTCGAGTTGCTGCAGCCGATGATGAATTTCCATGGTCATAAGTCTGAGTAAACCACCAGTCAACGATGTTCGCCCACCACGTGTATAAAGTGGTGAGGGTCCATGCATATCGCTCTGGAGGAAAGGCACAAGATATGGCCGAGCTTGACTAACGATGAAGTGATTGACGTTGAAAAGCTCCGCAATTCGAGATAATGGAGAATCTCTATCGGTATAGGAAGCGTGAGTCCAAGGTCGAAAGGTTGTGTCGGACGCCACAGACCATGGAACTATGGCACCGGAAGCATCCTTGCATCGGAGGATAATTGAACGGCCATACAGAGATGGGGAAGACGCATTGGAGGCTATTGCTGCAGACCATATCAACTGTAAAAATTAGTTGACTGATCAATTGTAGGAAAGGGGCTTACTAACAACATCGGGTGCCGTTAAGTAGTTCAAGAGGTTAGGAACTCCGCCTCTTCCGGTTGTAGCAACAGTGATATTGAGCACCCGTTTTGTTCTGTTGTATGCCTCCTCAAACGTCAAGTCACCCACGTTGGCTCTGACACATTCCTCCAGGACTGTCACATCCAAGAAATATCCTTCTCGAAGAAATCTTCGCACTCTCCTCGTCAAGGTATCCCACCAACCCTCAACAGAGCCAGTATCATCGTGTCCGTTCTCTCGAATCAAGCTTTTGCCTGCAAAGGCAGAGAGGTCGATACTCTCACCACTAAGAAACCGTGGGAGTTCATCTTCCGTATGTATTCCAACTAAAGCGGCAATCAAAGCTCCTGTAGCAGTTCCGGTAATAATCCTTGGTAATAGCCCACGGCCAAAGAGCGCTTTCACGACTCCTAAATGGCATAAACCAAAGATTGCACCACCTTGAAGCACCAAGGTACTTCTTCCAAAAGCCTGTCTTGTATCGTGCAATAGATCCAGCTTCGCCTGGCTATTGAATCCCGGTATAACCCCATTGCCATCTGCGCCAGGGGACGTGGGCAGTTTCGTCACATCCGCAATTGCTTGTGCGACTTGGGTAATGTAATCCTCTATCAACAATTTTGTGCCAGCAAACGCCCGATTGAAAAGGCGAGGGGTGGAAATGTTGCCCAGATTGCGAACCAGGCCAGACCGTAGCAGGTTGACCAGCTGCAAAATGTCCCCTTCTTCTCTGGCAACAATGATGGATTGAAGCCGGTCGTGGATCAGTCGATAATCGTAGTATTTCGAGGTGGGATTTTGACGCCTGTATCTCAAAAGTTAGATTGTATTTGCTGATTGAACCTCTCTACACGTCGACAAACCATAAATCATTGCCCAGCAGTACATCCAATTGAAATGCCGCTTCCTCCCACTCCTCGTAGGACTTCGCATTCCTGAGGATCTCGAACCAAACCTCCACAGGCTTCTTGCGCGTCAACCATCTTAAGAACCTCTGTGTATTGCAATTAGCTTCATGCATGGGGTAAGGGCGGCAAAGCTCACGATTTGCCAAAACAGGAGCACATCCACTAACATTCCCCAGAAGGACTTGAGGACGCCCGCCATTCCGAGAACGCTCAAAAATTTCCAGCTCGGCACTCAGCAGCCTCTTCTCGGCGGCGTAATCTCGTAGTCAAAACATGAGGCATTTGTTGCGGTAGAGACTGGTGGACCTCGTTGAGAGAGCTTTGCATGGGGATGAGAAGCTTGCTGACATGTGATGCGGAACAGGGATCCGTTCGGTACAGTAACCTTCCCCAGATTTTGGCGTCCAGCAACTTAGTGGCAGGGATAAATACTCCAGGGAACATTAGTGGTGGATGGCTACATCTGTCATGTTGCGTTCTATGCCGAAAATGCAATTTAAGGACGCGTTCAAAAGCTTGGAGTTTGATTGACAGTAAGACAGCTAGGCACCCATCTTGCTGTTATCTTGAGTGCGAGAAATGGAGATAGGGCTCCTAAACGAAATGAACACGGGCGATTTTCACGAAAATATTAGTATATGAAATGAATATTATATGATTATTATTTTATGAATCTAAGTGAAATAAACTGAGTATCTATTATTTATTTCATGAAATTCACGAATTATAAGGGTTACTATTAATTTTTGGCTACGGCCTTCGGCTGTAATTCCTAATATCTTAGAGGAAGCTATAACCACTATTGTCAATTTAGACTACCCGATTAAGAAATATTAAAGTTATTTACATACTTTAAGGAGCTATGCCTTAAGTTTCTTCTCCTCTTTTGCCTGCAATCGTTCAAAGTAAGCCTTTAAAAGCGTCAAAATTCTTATGCTCTTGCTATTTAAACTATACTAACAAATGCTTAAAAGGTTTCTTCCCCTTAAAAATAGACGTTTAACGTTAACTTCCGAACCTAGTATAACTAAAAGAGCACGTGCCGCCGCTGCTATTAAAGGGTACTAGAAATAATTAGCATCTTACTACTTAAGCACCTAATTAGGGTTATAGTTTATCTAGTCTTAAAGATCTTATTAAATAGCTAGAGAATTAATATACCAATTAATATTATAGACTAATAAAGTTAAAGCATTACAAGCTTGCTATAATAAGTTAAGTTAATAGATGCTTGCACCCTCTAAAAACGCAACCTCTTTAGCTTTACTTTATATTACCTTTATCTTTAGTTACTCTTTCTTTAAGAATGCCCTTACTTTAGCCTTTACTTTGTCCTTATTGTCATATTACTTATCGATTAAGTTAAATTTAATATAGGGATTTAAGATAGCTGCTATATAATATATAATATTCTTATTAATCTTCGACTAATAGTCCTCGACAACTGCTACTCTTGCTTAAAAGGCTTCTCGAATATCGTTACTAATGTTACCGAATTAGCTATCTCTCTTGCTAATATCATTTAAGAGGTTATTTAAACCTTATATGATTTTAATAGTTTCTAGTAAGCAAGGCTTATCCTTTAATATAAAGCAAGTCTAATTATAAAAAGGCTTTAAGCAACGCTTTATAATCTTACAAGTCTTCTATTCTTGTTTTATAAGAACTAAATGTTAAACTTCTAAATAAGCACAAGCAAAACGTGTAATTGCGCCTTTATTTGCTCTTGCTTTAAATATTATAAGATATAAGGCATTTTATCGAGTGTTAACATTTAAGAGTATAAGAATTGTATAAAACTTCCTCTATTTTACTCGACGATTATTGCTCCTTATAAGCTATAAAACGAAGGTTCGAATCTTTATATATATACTTAAAACAAGGCAGTTGTCCTCCTCAAAAGTCCCCCCATTTATATTAGTCTTGTCCACTAATGCAGCTGCCTTTGCATAATCACTTGACTTAAGGCTCTTAAATATAGCATTTACAATTAGCGAAATTATATGTGTAATATAGCGAATTTTGCTGCACTGCCCGCGGAATTAATAGCGTACTATATCGGAATCAAGTATAAAATTGTTCTCGAATTTAGATAAAAGGTATAAGTGAAAATGATTGCAAAAGGTATTATTATTTGTAGCATTGTCTTTATAAACTGCAAAGAGTTTCTAGGCACAATTTAAGCCTTCTTGCTCTTTAGTTGCTATAGTAATTGTGCTATCCTTTACCACTTTTATAGTCTTTTTATAAGTCGGGCTTAACAACTTTTATAAGATGCTTGCTATAGCTTTTCCCGACTTCCCCCCCTTTATCTTTATAAACTTTATAATAGCTAATCGGCGTTTAAAATGCTTTATAAGCTAATGTGCAATAATTGCAAGAATATAAATATAATTATTAGCTCTTTATCTATTAAAAGAAATCGAGAATGTTTTGCAAGTGTTAGTAAACTTTATCTTAAGATTATGCCGGGAAGCATTAAATCGATTTGATATATAATTATATAATATATTGCTACTTTTAATTAAATAAGTTATTTTAATTAATTTAAACATGTTTTTAAATGCTTTGCTTTTTACAATTGTAAAGGGTTAATTAGTAAGAGTGACGAATTATAAAACTAACTCTTTTGCTATCGGGATGCCTTTTATAAGAACTAAAAACTTTGATAATATACTATTTAGCATCCCTTGTTAACTTTTGCTAGTATTAGTAAGTTGTATGCTAAGTAAATGCTTCTTTCTCGTCATCTTATGCTTGTCTTATAAGTGGTTATTAAGGTGAGTTGTATTCTTGTAATAAGCTTTGTTTATAAAAGTAAAGGCCGACTTGCAATACTTGCAAGTCTAAAGCTTATTTTATAAGACTAGATAGCCTTTTTTATATGTATTAACCCAAGTTTCATTTAAAGGCATAACGTTAAAGTAATATAGCGTTTAAGTATTCTTATCCCTCTCTTTTTTAGGCTGCCTTTTAATATAGCGTCTTTTGACTACTATTATAAAAAGAAGATTCTGCTTAAATAAAGTATTTAAATCGGGTATTATAGTTACT
>Ga0302325_10021593_pt1 | contig 13480 bp, 10 predicted proteins | sample Palsa_T0_2_FD_201948 | JGI IMG/M metagenome (GOLD analysis project Ga0302325, IMG submission 201948) | Peat permafrost microbial communities from Stordalen Mire near Abisko, Sweden - Palsa_T0_2 | ecosystem: Environmental > Terrestrial > Soil > Palsa > Peat permafrost | place: Sweden: Abisko... | reverse complement strand
GCGCCTCGCCGGGAGCATCGAGGAGGACGAAGGGCACCGGCGCCTCGCCGAGGCGCTTTTTATCGCGCTCGGTGGCGAGGACGACGGCATCGGGATCGGTGTCGGTGAGCGTGGTCGGAAGTCCGCGCGCCTCGAGCAGAGTCCTGACCTCGTGGCGCAGGTCGTCGAGTCCCGAGAGGCGCAGCACGGCGAGGAGACCGAGGGCCACGGCCTCGCCGTGGCGGTAGCGGGCGTAGCCGGTGGCCGTCTCGATTGCGTGGCCGACGGTGTGCCCGAGGTTGAGCACCTGCCGCCGGCCGTCGTCGCGCTCGTCCGCGGCCACGATCGCGAGCTTGGTGCGCGCGCAGGCCAGGATCACCTCGGGATCGGTGGGCTCGGCCCCGGAGCGGACGCGCTCCCACAGCGTGCCGCCGGCGATGAGCGCGGTCTTGACCACCTCGGCATACCCGGCGGCGACTTCCTCGGGAGGCAGCGTCGCGAGCGTGGCCGTGTCGGCGATCACCGCCGCCGGCTGGTGGAAGGCGCCGACATAGTTCTTGGCCTCGGCGAGATCGACTCCGGTCTTGCCCCCATAAGCCGAGTCGACCTGAGCCACAAGGCTGGTGGGCACCTGCACGTACCGCACCCCGCGCTGGTAGGTCGCGGCGCAGAAACCGGCGAGATCGCCGACCACGCCGCCGCCCAGGGCGACGATAACGTCCTCGCGCGTCATCCCCGCGCTCGCGAGCTCGGTCCACACGATCTCGGCGTGGGCCACGGTCTTGGACTGCTCGCCGGGCCTCACCGTCACGCGGTGGGACACCGGCTCGACCAGCTCGCCGTAGTGCCGTCCGACGCGGCCGTCGGTGACCACGAAGCGCCGGCCGCGGACGGCCGGCGGCCAGAACCGGCGCTCGAGCAACAGCCCGGCGCCGAGGTAGACCGGGTAGTCGCCGGACGCGCTCGACGCCCACAGCATCCGGGAGCCCCCCGGCAGCCCCCGTACGGCTTCGAGCACGGGCGCCATGGCCGCCGAGCGCTCGCCGGGGACGATCGCGTCGGCAAGCGCGGCGTAGAGGGGCTCGCGCTCCGAGTGCAGCGCGTTGAACTCGGCCCGGTCGCGAGCGAGCGGGCGGCCCGATCCGCTCGCCCGGGCCCACGCCGTGTCGAGGTCGACGTCGAGCCAGACCACGAGGCGATCGGCGAGCGCCCGGCGCACGGGCTCGGAGGAGACGGCGCCGCCGCCGAGCGAAAGCACGCGGTTGGCCGGATCGTCGAGGAGCTCGAGCGTCGCCGTCTCCTCAGCCGCGCGGAAAGCGGCCTCGCCGTCCTCGGCGAAGACGCGTTCGATCGACTTGCCCAGGCGCTCCTCGATGACCCGGTCGGCGTCGATGGGGGCGGCCCCCAGGACCTCGGCGGCGGCCCGCGCCGCCGTCGACTTGCCCGACCCCATGAAGCCGATGAAGGCCACCGGGCGATCGCGGCGCGGGGCCAGAGGCACGACCGAGGAGGTGCTCTGCTCAGGCGTCGCCGTCACCCTTCCAACCGATCCGCTCCTTATAGGCGGCGAGCGCGGCGCGCACATCGTCGATGTGGTCGCCGCCGAACTTGTCGCGGTAGGCGTCGGCGAGCACATAGGCGACCATCGCCTCCCCCACCACTCCGGCCGCCGGCACCGTGCACGAGTCGGTGCGCTCGCGCAGCGCCGCGGCCGGCTCGTGGGTGGCGATGTCGACCGAACGCAGGGGCTTGGTCAGCGTGGGCAGCGGCTTCATCGAGGCACGCACGACGAGCGTGCCGCCGGTGCTCATCCCTCCTTCGACCCCGCCCGCGCGGTTGGTCTGGCGCCGGTACCCGTGCTCCTGGTCCCAGAAGATCTCGTCGTGGGCGGCCGAGCCCGGCACGCCGGCGACCTCGAACCCGTCCCCGATGGAAACCGCCTTGATCGCCTGGATCGAGAGGATCGCCTGTCCGAGGCGCCCGTCCAAGCGCTCCTCCCAGGACACGTGGGAGCCGAGCCCGGGCACGAGCCCGAAGGCGCGCACCTCGAAGACGCCGCCCAGCGACTCGTTGGCCTTGCGTAGCGTGTCGATCTCGGCCACCATCGCCCGCGTCGCCTCAGCGTCCAGGCAGCGCACGGGCGACTCGTCGACGGCGGCGAAGTCTTCAGGAACGAGATCGTCGCGGCGGGGTGCGGTGACGCTCGTGATCTGGATCACGTGCGAGTACACGCTGACCCCGAGCGCGGCGAGGAAGGCCTTGGCCACCGCGCCTCCGGCCACCCGCGCCGCGGTCTCGCGCGCGCTGGCGCGCTCGAGGATGTCGCGTACGTCGCTGAGGCCGTACTTCTGCGTCCCCACGAGATCGGCGTGGCCGGGCCGGGGCAGGTGGACCTCCGCGAGCTCGGCCTCGACCGGCCACGGGTTCATCCGCTCCTCCCAGTTGGCGTAGTCGCGGTTATGGACCTGGAGCGCGATCGGGCCGCCCAGGGTGCGGCCGTGCCGGACCCCGCCCGTGACCTCGGCCTGGTCGCGCTCGATCTTCATCCGCCCCCCGCGGCCGTGGCCGAGCTGGCGCCGGGCGAGGTCGCGGTTCAGGGCCTCGCGGTCGAGCTCGAGGCCGGCCGGCAGACCCTCGATGATGCAGGTCAGGCCGGGGCCGTGGGACTCGCCGGCGGTGATGAGTCGGAGCGCCATGGGGCGCTACAGGTTACGGGGAGCGCTCAGCAGCCGCCGGTGTCCGTGCTGACGCTGGTGCCGGCGAGATTGGTCACCGAGTTGTCGCACTGCACGTCCTCGGCCACTCGGAAGGCGTTTGCTCCGCTGTCGATCGGGTAGTTGCCGATGTCGAAGTCCTGGGTGATCACACCGGCGGTAACGACTACGTTGTCGCCGACGATAGAGCCTTCGAAGACCCCGCCCGCGCTCGTGTTGAGGAGCGCGCAGACGCCGGCGAGCAGCGCCGTGCAATCGCTCGTCGTGACGGTGACCGCGGACGTCGGCGCGTAGACGACCATCGACTGCGTGAGCGGGGCGGTGTTGCCCGTGCTCCCGATCGTGACGCTGGTATCGGCGTCGTAGGGGGTCACCCCGTCCCCTTCGTCATAGATCTGCACGGCGCTCGGGTTGACCGTTGAGGCCAGGGTGCCCTGGACGAAGCCGCTGATCGCGTTATTGATCCCCTTCGTGGCCGTGAAATTGCCTCCGCTCCACAGGTGGGTCGTTGCGTTCTGCGTGTAGCCGTTGCTGCTGCACGGCGGCGAGTTTGGAGCCAAGATGAAGATCCGCACCGGGCCGGCCCCCGTCGACGGGGCGTTGATGCCTCCCCCGGTGGCGTTGAAATTGCACAGGTAGTAGTCCCCGGTGGGAAAGCTCGCGGTACCGCTGGACATCGAGAATGTGTCGGTCGCCGAGTTGTAGTCGCCACTGGGCGTAATCGACGAGCACGACGGGCAGATCGTCGAGAACGTGTCCGGCGACGGTCTCGTCACCGACGGGGGCGGCCGCTCGATATAGCATGACGTGGTCGGATTCCCCGACGTGCACGCGCCGCCAGTCAGGTGGATCGGCGTCGCCGTTCCTAGGAGGTCCCCCGCCAGAGTCCCGCCGTAGCCGACGAGCGAGTTGACCCCGGAGGCGAGATTCGACAGGTTGACGTTGACACCCAACGTGGGCAGGGTCACGTTTCCACCCGCGACGACGTCGCCGTTGACCACGCCCAGACTCAAGAGTCCAAGGAGAGTGAAACCGTTGACCTGAACGTTCCCCGACGCCTCGATGGCCTGTACCGGACCCGTCGGCTGCAACAGTGCGACCTCGCGCGAGTACGCGTTGGTCGACGGAGTCGGCGTCGTGCCGCAGCTCGAAGGCGTCGCGGTGTCACAGCCGATCGAGACGATCTCGGGAAACTCGACGTCGGTCAGGCTCGAGCCGCCGATCGACTTGGTGTTAGACAGGAACTCCGACTCGGCATAGGCGTGATTGCTGGTGGCCGTGTAGAACGGCTTCTGCGGGGTGGCGCCAAGAATGCCTGGCGGGCAGACGCCGGCGTTGCTCACCGAGGCGGACGCGAAGCCGGTGATCTGTAGGTTGGCGCTGAGCTGCAGAGGCAAGCAGTCGGTAAAGCTGCCAAGGCCGAGAAGGCCGCCGTTGAAGTTGTAGCTCGCGCCCAGGTTCGCTTCTGACTGGTAGTAGAGCTGAGTCTGCACCCCGGCGTCGGCGGCCTGCTGTGCGCGCCGGACGCGCATGTCGTGGGTCGTGAGCTGGCGCGATGAGAGCGTCAGGGTCATGGTCGCGGCACCCAAGGCCAGAGCCACGACCATCAGCCCGAGGACGATGATGAGCACGTATCCGCGCTCGTCCTTCACGGGTGTAGGTGTCATCCGAGCTGCGCTCCTAAGGTCAATCCCAGCGATGAGTTGGCGGGCGCGTCGTTGGTGGGTGTCGGGTTGGTGAAGATCGTGCTCACATACACAGGCGAACTCGGCCCGAGGACCTGCTCGCCGTGATCGTCGAGCACGACCGCAACGATCACCCGCCGCGCGTCCGTGCACAGGGTGCTGCTGGCGCTCGAAGTGGTGGGAAAGGTGCAGCTGCTCGACTGTACCGTCCCGCTGGTCAGGGTCGGGCACGTGACGGTTCCCCCGCTCGCGCACGGGACGTAGGTGTCGGTGACAAAGGTATCCACCACGGCGGTGTCGGTACCCACCGTAATCGTCTGCTGCGGGGTGACGAAGGCGAGCGAGGTGCTCGGGATGATCTCGAGCGGCTCGGTCCCGGTGTCGCACCCGGACCAGGGCGTGAGGTCGCTTACGCTGGTGTTGGCCGGATCCTCGGGCTGCCCACTCAGGCCGTCGGCGGTGTTGTCGTAGTTCGCCTCGATGTAGTACTCCTCATTACTACCGCCGCAACCGGTCCTGGCCACGGCGAACGAGCTCGGGTCGGCCTTGACTGTCGCGAACGGAGAGGTGTTCGGAATCGTGCTCGGGAGTGACGAAGGCGCGGCGTTCATCGCGAGCGCGCTGAAGCCGTAGGTCTTGACCTCTTCGCGGATCGCCTCGATCTGCTGGTCGGCGACGCTGATGAGCTGCGACTGGCGCTCTACGGCCAGCGAGCTGTCGTTGCTCTCGATGAACAGGGCCGACGCCGCCGAGATGACGAAGGCGAGGATGAGGATGGACACCAGCACCTCGATCAGCGTGAAGCCGTGCTCGGAGGTGGCCCGGGCCCTCATGCGAAGTTCCTCAGGTCCGCCGTGGCCTGGAGGACGATCGGCGCGTTGGCAGCCCCGGCGATGGCTGTCGTCGCCGTCGTATAGACGCCATAGGTGGTGATGCGCACGTCGAGGGTCATTCCCACCGAGGCGACACTCGTCGAACTCGTGACCGGGAGCGAGAGCGTGGTATTGCTCGAGCTCACAGGCGAGAACGCCATCGACTGGACGCCCGTGATCACGGCCCGGGTGGTGGTGCCACCACCGCTCGGAGTGACCGCGCGGGTGCAGGTTCCGAGCGCCGTCGCCGAGGTGCTGGGGCAGGTCCAGGTGACGAGCTCATTCGTGGTGAAGCTCCCCGGCGTGGGGATGTAGAACGAGATCTGCGTCGTGGAGCCCGTCGGGTTGGTCACGGTGACGCTGGTCACCGCCCCGCGCAGGTCCCGGACGAGCGCCTCGAGTCCAGACTCCGCCTGGTTTGTCGCGGTGGTCCGGCTCGAGATGTTGTTCTGCTCGTGAAAGGTGACGACCATGAAGGTCAGCGCCGCAGCGCCCACGATGAGCGCCATGACCATCGCCACCAGGAGCTCGACCCAGTAGAAGCCGCTCTCGCTCGACCGCAGGCTGGAGGCCCGGGACCGTAGGCCCCGTATCAGTCTCGCGCCTCCCTGGCGCCCACGCTCGCGCAACCTATTCCCGCGCCGGTCGCTCACGCCGCGCCTCAGGGAGAGGTGCCGACGGGCTGCAATGTCACGCCGAGAGCCGCCTGAGTACCCAGCGTGCGCATGAGATGCTCGACCATTTGCCGGGTGAAATGGACCGAGAGGGTGCCCGTCCGCTGGGAGTAGTCGAGCACGTGGAGAGCGATCGAGTGCTTGGTCGCGCGGGCCACGATCTTACGTCCGGTCTTGGACACGCGGGCATGGGCGGCCTTGCTCACGGCCAGCGACTTGGTCCACACGAGCTTGACTGCGGTCAGGGAGAGGGTGAACTCGTAGGTGGTCCCGTCAGCGCGCTTCACCTTGAAGAGGTCGGAGTCTCCCGCCTTCATGTCGAGGAACTGGCAGTTGAAGCGGCTCGGCAGGCACTTCCCGGTGCCGGTCGGCTGTGCCTCGTCGGAGACCAGGAACACCGCCGTCTTGTTGTCGTTGGCGACGCCGAGGTAGACAACGAGGGGGTCGGAGCCGCTCGGGAGTGGAGCCAGCCTCGGGACGTTGTCGCGCGTCTTGGGCACCGAGCCCACGTGGCCGTAGACGACGTTGACGGAGAAGTAGAAGTACCTGAGCACCGGACCCGTCTTCGTCGTGGTCGGGGTCGGGGACGTAGTCGTCGTGGTCGTGGTCGAGGACTTGGTCGGCGCCGCGTTGGCGGAGTTGTCCGGAGGGGCGTTCTGGTCGGAGCCCGAGGAGCCCGAGGAGCCCGAGGAGCCCGAGGAGCCCGAGGAGCCCGAGGAGCCACCCGAGGAGCCAGTCGCGCCGGATGAGCTCGACGAGGACGATGCGCTGGCGCTGCTCTTGCTCTTGGTGGTGTGCGAGGGCTGCTGGGCGAACGGATTCCGCTCGGGCCCGGTGAGGCGAGCGTTGCTCGGCGTCGTGGTCACGCTGACGGCGGGCAGGGCGGGCGCCGGGCCGCCGGAGACGTCGGGAACCTGGGCGACGGGGACGCTGCTGTTACCCCCGCCCGAGAGCACCACGGGCACGGCGATGAGGGCCAGGATCAGGGCGACGGCCACCGGCCACAGCCGCTTCTCGCGCAGGTCGGAGATGAGGTTATTGATGACGTTCATGGTGTGATGGTCGCGGGGGTGGGGGCAGAGCTCGTGGAGCCGGAGGCGGTCGACGCCGTCGAGATGGAGGGACCGGAAGCGGACGCTCCGTCAGTCAGGCCCTCGCTCGACGGCACCAGGTAGGTGGTGGCGGAGATCGTGGCCGCGATCTGCGGGAATCCATTGGGCCCGGCGGCGAAGCTGATCCCGTTCAGGGTCATGAGCCGGCCGCTGACCGAGACCTTCTTGTCGGTGGCGACGACGAAGTGCTCGAGCCGGCCGAGGAAGTTCGCGAGATGGAAGAAGTTGCCCTGGAAGGTGAAGGTGAAGGGGAGCGTCGGGAGGCCCGCGGGGCCGACAGCGACGCCCGGAGGCAGGGTCGCGGTGACCGACTGGCTCGTCGACGCCGTGGCGGTCGGCGTCGCGGCGGCCGTGCTCGAGGAGCCCGGGGTCAGCACCAGGGCGCGGAAGTCCACGCGTGCCTGGGTCGCCGCGTTCTGGAGCTCGTAGATGAGCGAGGGAGTGTCGTCGTCCCCGGGGACGGCCTCGCCGAGCTCGGCGACCGCCTGGTAATTGTGGGCGTACTCGGAGCGGTCGGCCTCGGCGCTCGCGATCTGGGTCCGCGCCGTATTCAGCTGCTGCTGGGCGGAGGACACCTGGCTCGCGAGCTTGCTCTCCTGGTCGCGCTTGGGAGTGATGGCGAGAAACCACACCCCCGCTACCGCGACGATCAGGGCGACGACGGCGATCACCATGCGATCTCTCCCGGTCATGGTGTCGCTCCCGCGGTCGTGGTGGAGCTGACGGGGGTGCCGGAGCTGAGCGAGGTGACACCGTCGGCACCGGCGTTGGCCAGGGGCTGGAAGAAGACGACGAGGTCGAAGGTGGGCCGGTTGGCGCCGCATCCCAGGCTTCCGCTTCCGCCTGAGCTCACCGACGCGCCGGACTGGGCGCTCGCGCTCTTCTGCGAATCCTGGAGCGATACCCGGGTCACGCCGTCGATCAGGCGCAGGCGCGAGACCAGCCGCGCGACGTCGTCCTGGGAGTCCGAGCAGCCCGAAAGCTCGAAGGCCGGGGCGGAGATGTCGGCGCGGAGGTCGGCGGAGCTCCCGCTGCCGCTGGCGCCGCCGACGGTCACGCCGGGGACGACGCTCCCGGACAGGGACTGGAGCGAGGTGTTGGCGGGAACCACGCGAGACAGGCCGGCGAGCGCCGCGTGCCAGTCGAAGCGGCTCGAGGCGATTCCGCGAATCGTCGCCTCGCGCGCCTGGGCGAGCTTCGCGAACTCAACGTAGGGCGCGAGCCGTGTGGCAGAGCTCTGGGCCGAGGCGGCCTGCGACTTGAGCGCTGCCACCTTGGCCTGCTGGCTGGAGATGCCGTTGCTCGCCGAGATGTAGACGGCGAGTAGGGCGACGGCGACGGCCAGCGCGGCCAGGAGCACGTACACCGATCCGCCGGAGCGACTCGTGGCGCCGACCCCACCGCGACGCGAGTCGCTGGGGATGAGGTTTACGGCCCTCACGCCCGAACCTCCTCGACCGCCAGCCCCGCGGCGACCACGAGGCTTCCGGCGTCGATGTCCCCGAGCGCTCCCGGCCGCGCCTCGGCGACGACGCCGGGCTCGAGGGGGAGCTCGATCTCCTCGCCGAGCTGCTCGGCGAAGCCGGGGATCGCGACCGCGGGACCGGTGAGAACGGCGCGCTGGACGTCGGCGGCGCCGGGCTGGACCCGGTAGAAGTCGAGCGAGTTGCGAATCTCGTCGGAGATGCGGCGGATGCCCTCGCCGAGCACGGAGCGCGCCTCGACGACGACCTCGGCGTCACCGTCGACGTCGTCGATGGGCATCAGCAGCCCGACGTGGGTGAGCCAGCCGCGCGCATGCTCGAGCGTGAGCCCGCGGCGCTCGGCGAGCTCGCCGGCCATCGCCTCGGTCCCGTGCGCAACGACGCGGGTGAAGACACAGGTGGTCCCCACCGCGACGGCGAGGTTGGTCATCCCGCCTACGCTCACGTACAGCGTCGCGCCGTCCCGACCCGGGCGGTAGAGGGCGCGGATCATGGCGAAGGCGCTGAGGTCGATTCCCTCGGGACGGAGGCCGGCGCTGCGCGCCGCGGCCAGCAGCCCGTCGATCATGTCGCGGCGGGCGGCCACGAGCACGACCCGGGTGCGCGGCCCGTCGGGCGTCTCGACGATCCCCAGCGAATGGTGCTCGAGCACTGCCTGCTCGAGCGGCATGGGGATGTGCTCCTGAGCCTGGAAGCGCACGGCGGAGGCGATCTCCTTCGCGTCGTGCAGGGGCGGGAGGTCGAGGGTGCGCATGACGATCCGCTGGTTGGCGACCCCGAGCCGGACGCGGTGCCCGAGCTTGTTCTCGGAGAAGAGCTGGCGCAGCACGTCGGCGAGGGACTCAACGTCGGCGACCTCGCCCTCGCGAACGACGCCCGGTGCGAGCTGGGCGAGCGCCGCCCGTTCCACGGCGACGCCGCCAGAGCTTGTCTCCACCGCGGCCACGTAGCCCGGCTCGATGTCAAGCCCGATGATTGTTTTCCCCGCCGAGAGTCCCATGAAGTTCGAGGTAGTGATCGGCGGCAGAGGCGCCGAGGTTTAGGGTGTCCAGACGGATCTGGACACATCCGAGCCGATTTGGACGCGTTCTGGACGCCTCAGTCCTAGAAGACGGGTGGAATCGGTGTTCTGTGGCCATTGGTGGGCCGTAAGCGCTCGGGATCACGGCTCGGAAAATCCACCGACTAGGCCCGTCACGAACAACACGAGTCTCCTAGAGAAGCTGCGATCCGACGACGTGCCAGGTGGCGAACTGGGCCGTGAACAGGACCAGCAGGAGGGCGAAGGCGAGGAGCAGGGGGCGTCGCATCCGGTGCTCGAGCGCCCAGGCCGCCGCCGACACGTAGAGCGGGAAGAGCACCATCTCGTAGCGGGGCAGGCCCTTGAGCGGGTCGCCGACGGTCGGGCTCGAGAGGGGCACGAGCAGCCCGACGACGATGAAAGCGCCGTAGGCGAGCGGGAGGCGCCGGAACACGCCGGGCAGCGCGAGTGCCGTGGCCGCGAGCGCGAGGAGCCCGACCACGCTCTGGCTCGGGGTGTCGAACCCGGTGAAGCCGAGCCGCAGCTGTTGCCAGGCGCTGAGCACGGCCCGCCAGGCGGTGACGAAGGGCAGGGCGAACTCGTGGTGGGTGAACCGGGTCTGCGCGTGCAGGAACGAGAGCGGCCCGTAGCCGCGGAGCATCAGGTAGCCCGAGAACAGCGCGGTTCCGGCCGGAATGAGCGCCGCCCACAGGAGCGCGGGGGTGAGCGGGTAGACGGGCAGCAGGCGCCGGCGCGGCTGCCCTGGCTCGGCGTCGGCCCGCGGGCCGTAGAGGAAGAGGATCACCACCGGGACGACGAGCAGGACCCCGGTGACCCGGGTCAGGGCGGCCAGGCCTCCGAGAACGCCCGCGGTCGCCCAGCGCCCCCGCCGCGCGGCGTAGAAGGTGCCGGCCGAGAGAGCCAGGAACAGTGACTCGGTGTAGATGGCGGAGAGGAACAGGGCGAGCGGCGCGAACGCGATCAGCTCGACCGTCACGTTCGCCACCCGGCCGCCGAGCTCGAGCTCGGTCAGCCGGTGGATGACCACGAGCGCGGCGAGGAGCGCCAGCGTCGAGACGAGAACGCCGACGATGGCCGGCGAGCCGACGAGCCAGGAGCCGGCACGGACGAGGAGCGGATAGAGCGGAAAGAAACGGGTGGACGCGGCCGTGAAGTAACCCTGATGGGCGATCCGCAGGTACCAGATGGCGTCACCGCGGACCGCCGGCGCGGCGAGGAGGTTCCCGACGCGGCCCAGCGAGGTCGAGATCCCCGTCGGGTCAAAGCGCCTGGCCGTCTCGGAGTCGGTGCCGAGTACGTGGACGGCGATCAACCCGGCGGCCCAGATGAGGAGGCGGGAGCGCAGGAGCCCGTTCCAGACGAAAACCAGCGCGGCGGACGCGGAAGCCGCTTGCGCGGCTTCCGTTGGAAGTTCGGCTGGCGCCGAACTTCCGGTCCTCAGCAGCTCCGCGCGCACCTTCGGCAGGCGCCTCGCAAACGCGTCGCTCACGCTCATCGTCCCGCGACCACCCTGAGGTCGGGGACCCCCGAATCGGGTGCGACGGGCACCCGTGCGCCCGCGTGAGCCCGGACCCGCGTGTCCTGAGCCAGGAGCGAGAGCCCGACGAGGGGCACGATCCAGGCGAGATAGAGGAAGGCCCAATAGTTGGCGACGAGCTGTAGCGCGATGAGGATGGCCGCCGAGAGCGCGGCCATCCGGACGCCGTCGGCGGCGAGCTCGGGATCGGCGAGGAGGCGCGCCACGGCGCCCGCGATCAGCGCCAGCACGCATGCCTCACCCACCGGCTGCCAGCTCGTGACCCCGAGCGCGGCCCACGGCGACTGGAGCGATCCGCGCTCGAGCTGATAGGCGACGGCGTGTGCCATGGCCACCGCTCCGTGGAGGCCGCCGAGGGCGAGCACGAGCCCGAGGGTGGCCGCCGACACGCCGGCGAGCGCGCCGGCCGCCGCGGCCAGGCGCCGGCCGCGCAGCGGCGCCAGGAAGACGGGGACGAGCGCGAAGGGCGCGAGCTTGAACCACCCGGCGACCGAGAGGAGCGCCATCGACGCGCCGGGACGCCGCCACAGCAGCACGGCGAAGGCGAGCATGGCGGCAAGGACGACGTCGGTGGTTCCCGTGGAGGCGATGATCATGAGCGGCGGGAACGAGAGCCACACCAGCGCCGCCCGCAGTCCGGCCGCCTCGGCGCCCGGCGCGCGGGGCACCGAGCGGCGCCGGGGTCCCGCGGCGGCCCGGAACAGCCCGGCGGCAGTGGCGAGCGCGGCGAGCACGGCGACGGCCAGCGCGCCGTCGACCCGGCTTAAGACCGAGTCCACGGGCGCCACCCAGGCGATGGGTACGTAGAGGGCATAGCTGAGGATGGGATAGGTGTCGCCGTGGATCACGTCGCCGGGCATGTGCCCGTAGGGGAGCAGGCCGTGGAGGATCTGGGTGGCGCCCTCCATCGCCGCGTAGGCGACGTCGATGGCGTTGGGGGAGCTGATCCCGACCATGGCGAACACGAGCGCGAGCGCCACGAGCGCCATGCGCAGGACGCGCAGGCGCTGGCCGGGCTCCCAGCTGCGGGTGAGGTGCTCGAAGAGCGGCGTCGTGGGCGTGGGGTCGCGCGCCGGCCCCAGGCCTCGCCACGCGCAGCGGAGCATCAGGTACGCGAGGCCGGGCAGGGCGGCGAGGACGCTGCCGTTCAGGTAACCGTGCTGGAAGAGGACCACAGGAGTCACGAGCGTCGTGGCCGCGAGCACGTCGAGGTTCCGTAGGCGGCGCAGCGGCGCCACCCCGGCCATGAGGACGAAGAGCGCCGCGAGGACGGTGAGGACCGCGGGCTCGTAGGCGATCCAGTCGCCGTAGGGCACGGCCTCGTGCGCGAGCGCCTCGACCTGGTCGACTGTCCCGTCGGCACGCACGGCGACCTGCGCGAGAAGGCGCGGTCCGGCGTAGAAGCTCACGCGCTCGAGCCGGCCGTCGAGGGCGGAGGCCCGGGCCGAGCTCCAGTGCGTCCCGGCCAGGGCCTGCCCCACCGCCTCGCTGCGGAGCGCGTCGCGGATGGCCACGCGCGCGGGGAGCGTCTGAGCCGGGGCGTGGCGCGCGAGGAGAAGGACCGGGGCGGCCACGAGCAGCACCACGATCGCCACCACCGCCGCATGAGGACGTCGCCCGCTCACGCCCACCATCCGATCAGACGGTTGCGGGGACGGGCTCTGGCGCGCGCTCGGCCGGGGCCGGCGCCTCCTCGAGGGCGGTAACCGGCGCCTCGCAGACGCCGGCGCCGCCTTCGTCCTCGCCCGGCGCGAGCAGGGCCACGAGCACGAAGGGCATGAACCAGACGATGAAGTAATAGAACCAGTGCACCGCCGGGAGCTGGACGGCGATGGTGATCGCCGCCGCCAGCGCGCACACCTGCCTCAGCGAGCGCCGGTGGGGGACGAGGGCGACTAGCGCGCACAGCCCGAGCGCGCCCGCCTCGACCGCGGTCTTGACCAGGTCGAGGCTCGGGTGCAGGCCCCAGGGCGAGAACACGTCGGAGCGGTTGAGCTGGAAGCCGAGCGTGTGGTTGTAGAACTCGCTCAGGCCCCCGGACGGCAGGTACAGGGCGATGGCGGTGACGGCGATGACCGCGAACGAGGCCAGGCACACGAGCGCGCCCTTGACCCCGCGATCGCGCTGACCGGCATAGAGCCCGAGCAGCGCGGCTGGGGCGAACTTGGCGGCGGCGGCGAGGCCGAGTAGCGCCCCGCGCGCAGCGGGCGAGCTGAAGGCGAGCAGGCTGAGGACCGAGAGCATGGCCACGAGCCCGTCGTTGGTATGCATCATCAGCGCGAGCAGGGTGAACGGGCACGCCGCCCACGCCCAGCCGAGGGCGAGCCCGAGACGCAGGCCCTCGCGCCCGCCCACCAGCCGCCGGCCCAGGGCGACGAGGC
>Ga0302325_10021591_pt1 | contig 13481 bp, 8 predicted proteins | sample Palsa_T0_2_FD_201948 | JGI IMG/M metagenome (GOLD analysis project Ga0302325, IMG submission 201948) | Peat permafrost microbial communities from Stordalen Mire near Abisko, Sweden - Palsa_T0_2 | ecosystem: Environmental > Terrestrial > Soil > Palsa > Peat permafrost | place: Sweden: Abisko... | reverse complement strand
CGGGGCCAAACTCGTTGCGACTTTCGCCGAAGGTGCCAGATCAACCTTTGGTCCATCAGATTAAATTACCGTCCGTCCCAATTTCGCCATGATGAACTTCTCGACAACAAGAAGAATCCAGAGGATCAGAACAAAATCTGCTGTGGCGATGCCAATATACACGAATACGGGAATCCACTTCGTGGTCCAAGGAACAAACAGAACCCACAAAACATGAAGAACTGCGATCAATGCCATAGTGACCCAGAACCACGTATGCCTCCGCAGTTTCCATTTGAAACGGATCACTATGCCAAGCACGCCAATAGTAATCATCAAGGGCCACACTAGTTCTAAGCGCCCCCCATAGATAAGGAACAGAAAGAGCGTTGGCGTACCAATGACAACCATGAGTAACTTCGTGCGCCAAGACAAACGCAACTTCTTGGCCTCTTGAATTTCGCGCTTCAGTTCATTTATTTGGGACATTGATAAGCCGTGTATGCTGCTACTCCTCCGTCCCAGATCATTGCAGCGGGGGTTGTAAAGTCACTTAGAACAGGCACGAAATCTGCAACCGTGATTCCTGCCGACACCCATGTAGTCCAATCACTCGAACTGAAACCAGTAGCACTGTTGAAGAAACCTGTTGTTCTTGTGCCTGCCGTGAGCATATTTTTGCCGACGTTGTCAGCAACTTTGCCAACATATCCGGCCTGATGGCCCACGATTCTGGCAACTCCGCCAACTTCTGGGAGAAATCCTAATGCATCGATACTAACGCTTATGCCACCCGATTTGAGAGCACTCACGACGCACGAGTTCTTATACCACGGCGTGCCTGTCCCGCTACTCGGCGGCGTGCCGGGAGGCTGACCGAAGAGCGAAATGAGCGAAATAGGGACGGACGGTAATTTAATCTGAGAGCATACCACCGGTGGGGGCCTGTCGGGGCAAAACTCGTAGCGACTTTCGCCGAAGATGCCAGATCAACCTTTGGTCCATCAGATTAAATTACCGTCCGTCCCCATTCTTTCCCCCTTTCCTGCTTACCGGCGGCAGAGCGGCGGCCTTCTAATGGACCGGATTAGCCTGTGGGCTCTCAGACTAAGTGACCGTCCGTCCCCATTTCCTGCCACATTTCCTGCCATCGCGGCGCCCGTGATCGTTAGAAAGTTAGCAGTGACTTCGCGGCACCCGAAGCCGCGAGCTATGCAGAGGTTGCGATCCTATGTTACTTTTTCGAGGCGTGCAAGGAAAAATTGGTTTTGTTGTTATTAACGTCCGTTATGCGGACGAAATTGCAGTGGGTTTGTAAGGCCACTTACAAAAAGGTAGGACAGGTGCAGCCGGGGCCACAAAGAAATCCCTTTGCGCTCGACCTTCGGAAGCACAACCGCCGGCGCGGTGCTTAGGGCGCAGGGGCGGGGGATTGCAGGCCCTCGAGCAGCGCCTTGTGAAAACGATCCGGCGCCTGGATCTGGGGCGAGTGGCCGAGATCGGGGAATTCGACTAGCTTCGCGTGCGGAATCTCGGCGGCGGCAGTTTTGCCTAGCACGGGATAATTGCCAAGCGTCGCACGTATCTCGGGAGACACGAGGCTTTTGCCGATCGCGGTGGTGTCTTTGTCGCCAATCATCAGCAGCACGGGCATGCGCAGCGCACTGAGTTCATAGATCACCGGCTGCGTATAGATCATGTCGGATAGCAGGGCCGAATCCCAGGCAACTCGTTCGCGCCCCGCGCCGCGATACATGCCTGCCAGCATTTGCACCCAGGTCTCGTAAGCGGGCTCCCATGTGCCTGCATAGTAAGTGGCGCGCTGGTAGGAGCGAATGCGTTCCGCCGTGGTCTGGAGCTCATTCCGGTATAAGGTATCCACACTCTGCCAAGGCACGCCGCGCGCCTTCCAGTCCTCGAGCCCGATGGGGTCCACCAGGACGAGTTGCTCGACCTCGGACGGATACATCAGCGCATAGCGTATTCCGAGCATGCCGCCGGTGGAGTGGCCAATGATCGTCGCGCGGCGTATGCCGAGGGATTCGAGCAACGCGTGGGTGTTTCCGGCAAGCTGCTGAAAGGTGAACTGGTATTGCGCCGGTTTGCTCGATTTGCAGAAGCCGATCTGGTCGGGCGCGATGACCCGGTAGCCCGCATCCACGAGCACGGTGATGGTGGATTGCCAGGTGGCGGCGCAGAAATTCTTGCCGTGCAATAACACCGCGATTCGCCCGTTGGGCTGCGCAGGCTTAACGTCCATGTACGCCATCTCGAGCGTCTGGTTCTGCGAGCGGAAGCGGTACAGGGCGACGGGCCAGGGATACGCGAATCCCTCGAGCTGCGGGCCATAGGCCGGGCCAGGATCGGCCGGCGGGGCGTCCGTTGGCGCAGCCTGCGCGGCGAGAAGAATCGGCAAGGCGACGAAGAGGGCTACCGCGGGCAGTGGGGTTCGTGCGGAGAGCGTCATTGTCATACCCTAACGCAACTGCCGCGTCTCGCAATGAGGTGTACGGTCCAGTATGCTGTCCCTAGGTTTCCTAAGGTTCCCGTGAGCGTTGATAGGCCGTGAAGCCTTTAACCCCTTATGGTTCGACTGGAAGAAACTACGACGATACAGGCACCCCTCGGTCGCTGCTTTGATCTTGCTCGCAGCGTTGAGGTACATCTGGCCGGCAATGTGCATTTTGGCGAGCAGGCAGTCGCGACGGGCGGGGTGACCACAGGGCTGATCGGGCTAGGGCAGCGAGTTACCTGGCGAGCGAAACACTTCGGCATATGGCAAAACCTCACGAGCGAGATTACAGCAATGGAACCGCCGGTCTACTTTCAGGACGCGATGATTGAGGGCGCGTTCCGATTCATGGTCCACGATCATTACCTTCAATCTCTGCCGGAGAGTGAAACGGAGATGAGAGACGTCTTCTGCTTTGCCGCGCCATTGCCGCTGCTCGGCCTTGTAGCTGAGGCGGGGCTCCTACGGCGCTACATGCGACGCCTGTTGCGAGAACGGAATTTGGCCGTCAAACGGATCGCCGAAAGCACAGAATGGCGGAGGTATCTGCCCGGAGGCTGAAGAGGGTGCCTTCGCGGGGGACCGCCGGCGGCAAGACCGCCGGCGCCACAGGGAAGTGCCAGTATAGTCGAATGATGAAACGCGGATTACTCGGGGTGCTGCTGGCTGCCGCCGGACTTGCGGCGCAGGGCGTACTTTCGCAGAACTACGACCTGGTCATTCGGCATGGCCACATCATCGACGGCACCGGGTCTCCCTGGTATGCGGCCGATGTTGCGATACAGAATGGCCGTATCGCCGCGATCGGGAACCTGGAGCGGGCCGCGGCAAAACACACGATCGACGCGCAGGGCATGGTAGTAGCGCCCGGATTCATCGATATGCTCGGGCAGTCGGAAGTGACCATGCTGGTGGACCCGCATCTGCCGTCGAAGATTTATCAAGGCATCACCACCGAAATCACAGGAGAAGGCGGATCAATTGCGCCACTCACCGACGCCATTCGCGCGGCGGATCGCGCCGAATATGAGCACTACAAGATCAAGCCGGACTGGAGCACGTTCCGGCAATACTTCGCGCGGATCGAGAGACAGGGCATGGGCATCAACCTGGCGAGCTACGTTGGGGCGACACAGGTGCGGCGGGTAGTGATCGGCGACGCCGACCGCCCGCCGACGGCAGAGGAACTGGATCGGATGAAGGCATTGGTGAGGGAAGCGATGGGGGACGGCGCAGTGGGACTTTCCACGGCGCTGCAATATGCGCCGGCGCCGTATGCGAGCACAGAGGAACTGATCGCGCTGGCGAAGGAGAGCGCGCGGATGGGAGGCATTTACGCCACGCACATGCGGAGCGAAGGGGATGGGATCATTCCGGCGATTGATGAGGCGATTCGGATCGGGAAGGAAGCGAAGATCCCGGTGGAGATCTGGCACTTGAAGGCGGCAGGGAAAGTCAACTGGGGGCGCATGCCGGAGATTGTGGCGCACATCGAGCAGGCGCGGAAGGAAGGCGTGGAGATCGGCGCAAATACGTATGCCTATACGGCGTGGTTCAACAGCTTCTCGGCTTTCATTCCGGCATGGGCGCACGATGGCGGGGATGCGGCGCTGATTGACCGGCTGAAGGATCCAAAGATGCGGGCGCGCATCCGCAAGGACATGGAGACGCCGAGCACGACGTGGGACAACGAATGGCAGGAGATTCCGGGCCCGGAGGCCATCCTGCTGTCGGTGGTACAGAGCGAGAAACTCCGTCCACTGCAAGGCAAGACAATCGCGGAGATCGCCAAGCTGTGGAACAAGGATGCGGTCGACACGATTTTCGACATTTTGATTGAGGACCGCGCGTTCACGGAGGTGGCGGTTTCGGGGATGAGCGAGCCGGATGTGCGGCTGGCGCTGGAGCAGAAGTGGGTGAGTGTGTGCAATGACTCGCAGGGAACGGCGCCGGATGGGCTGCTGGGGCGGGAACACCCGCATCCGCGGGCTTATGGCACGTTTCCGCGGATTCTGCGCAAGTATGTTCGCGAGGAAAATGCGCTGACGCTGGAGGATGCGATTCGCAAGTTCAGCGCGATGCCGGCGGCGACGTTGCGGCTGGCCGACCGGGGAGTGCTGAAAGCGGGGATGTGGGCGGACATCGTAGTATTCGACCCAGCGACGATCACCGATAAGGCGACGTTTGCGGAGCCGAATCAGATTTCCGAGGGGATGCAGTTTGTGCTGGTGAACGGCGTGCCGGTGATTGAAGAAGGGCGGATGACGAAGGCGCTGCCGGGTAAGGTGGTGCGAGGGCCGGGATATGGGCGGTAGGGGTCAGGGGTCAGGGGTCAGAAATCAGAAGCCGGGAGGCAGGGATGCGAATGGGGCGTGGCGCTGGGGTTTTGCTCTTTCTGGTTTTGTTGGCGGCTGCCGGGCCGGCGGCGATGCGGGCGGGCGATTGCGCGGCGCTGAGCAAACTGGCTCTGCCCCAAACTGTGATATCGACTGCGGAAGAGGAAGCGGCTGGGAGGTTCACGCCTCCGGGGATGAAGGCGGCTCCGAATTTGCCCGCATTCTGCCGGGTGGCCGGTGAGATTCATCCGAGCGCCGATTCGCGTATCCAGTTTGAAGTGTGGCTGCCGGAGTCGGAGTGGAACGGTAAGTTTCAGGGAGTGGGCAATGGCGGCTACGCGGGCAGCATCAGCTATCCCCAGATGGCCGCCGCTGTGACACACCATTACGCCACGGCATCCACCGATACTGGGCACGCGGACCAGGGGGCTGACGCGCAATGGGCGCTGGGGCATCCGGAGAAGATCATCGATTTTGGGTACCGGGCCATTCATGAGACGGCGGTACGGGCGAGGGCGATCGTGACGGCGTATTACGGCAGCGGGCCGCGACGCTCGTATTTCAGCGCGTGCTCGAACGGCGGGCGACAGGCGTTGATGGAGGCGCAGCGATTTCCAGAGGATTATGACGGGATCGTAGCGGGCGCGCCTGCGAACTATTGGACGCACCTCTTGACGAAGGCCACGTTTGACACTTGGGAGCTGCTGGGCAAGCCGGGGAGTTATATTCCTGCAACGAAGCTTCGCCTGATTGAGAACGCGGCGCTGGAGGCTTGTGACGCGCTGGACGGGGTGAAGGACGGAGTGATCGAGGACCCAACGCGCTGTCACTTCGATCCGGCGCGCCTGGAATGCAAGGGACCGGAGAGCGACACGTGCCTCGGGAGCGCGCAGGTGGCGGCACTGCGGAAGCTGTATGAGGGGCCCCATGGGGAAAACGGCAAGCGAGTGTTCCCCGGGTACTCACCGGGTGGCGAAGCCGAGCCGGGAGGCTGGGCGGTGTGGGTAACGGGCGCAGCGCCAGGAACCAGCCTCGCGTTTGCGTTCGGTACACAGTTTTTCAAAAACATGGTGTACAGCGACCCCCAATGGGACTACCACGCGTTTGACCTAGATCGCGACATGCGGGCCGCCGACGAGCGGATGTCCGGCATTCTGAATGCAGCGAGTCCGGATTTATCGAAATTCGCGGCGCGGGGAGCAAAGCTGATCCTGTATCACGGCTGGAGCGACGCGGCAATTCCGGCGCTGAGCACGATTGACTACTACCAGAGCGTGCTGGCGAAGGCGGGCGTATCGCAGGCACGATCGTTTGTGCGGTTGTTCATGGCGCCTGGGATGCAGCATTGTGCCGGCGGCCGGGGTCCGGACGACTTCGGCGAGTATCGCATGGCGGAGGGCAAACCGGAGAAGAACATCGAGGACGCACTCGAGCGGTGGGTAGAGCAAGGTGTCGCGCCCGAGCGGATCGTCGCAACCAAGCACGAGAACCAGATGGATCCGGCGAGCCCGGTGGTGCGGACGCGTCCGCTGTGCGCGTATCCGAAGGTGGCGCAATATAAAGGAAGCGGCAGCACGGACGATGCTACAAATTTCGTCTGCGAAACGACGAAGGGGAAGTAGAAACGCCAAGACGAATCCCGGCGCCGCAGCCGCGAGCAGCCGTGCCGCACGGACAAGAATGTTCTCGTTGGCAAAGTGGTAGAGTGGGTTCCCAAAGCAGTTCCGATCCAAGATCGAGGAGCTTCGCGTAGTAGCGGTTAGGGGGAAGACATCGTGAGGATTCTTGGGAAGCGTTTACAGGTTGGGCCGGCGTGGCTGGCAGGAGCTTGCGCGGCAATCCTGAGTCTGCCGCTGGTTTGTAGCACTGCGGATACTGGATCAAGTGCGGAAGCCTTGCAGCGGGAATCCGCAGGCGACTTGGCGGGAGCCCGCGCGGCCCTGGAGCAAGATGTAAAGAACGGAAACGATCCCGCGGCAAGAGCGGCGCTGGCCAGGTTTGAAGACCGGCACCACCAAGCGAGCCGGCGCGACGCGTACGCGCAATGGGCGGCAGCGGAACGAAACCCGGAACGGAAGCTGCTGGCGCTGAGGGAGGTAGTGCTGCTGGATGTAATGGATGGGCACAACGCGGCGCTGGAAGCGGACCTGCGCGCCTATCACGCGGCCGGAGGAAAGGGACTGAGCGACCCCGTGAAACGGTCGTCCATACCCGGGCTGTACGGCACAACACAGATTCCTGGACCGCTGCGCTCATTTGCGAGAATGGCGGCGCTGGCGCCTGACCTTGCTCCGGAAGAGCTGCTGCCGGCATTGTCGAGAAACGTGGTGACCAACGGTTACCAAGCCGTGGCGGCGAACGAGGCCTTGGAGCAGACCGAATTCCTGAAGCTATTAGTGCGGTACGTGGCCGAGGCGCGAGAGCTGGAACAGATGGCCGGGAAGGACCAGAAGATCGCTATCCCGGCTTGCGACAGCGAGCAGACGGGTGAACTGCTGAAAATCCTCGGGTATCGAATGCGGGGCTCATGCGGGACGGACGTGGTGCTGGAAACAGTGAATGCGACACGCGCTTTCCTGACGGTGGATTCGGGGTTTCCGCTGGCGGAACTGGAGGCGGATTTGCGGGCGAACCACCGGTTTGAAATGCCGTATGCGCCGACGACGATTCCGGTGCTTTACGGGACGACTTACTGGCTGAGCGCAATGCTGAAAGAGAAAGAGAACGGGAACTTTATCGACGCGATGCTTTCCGACCCGTCGCTGTGCCGGCTGTACCTGGGCTTGTCGAAGTTGGACCGGCCGACAGCGGACGCGCTGAGGAAGGAGGCCACAGCGGCAAAACTGAGAGTGTATGCGCATGTGCTGGATTTCTTTGGCGGGATGTTCCAGATCAGGCAGGGAGTAGCGGCGGTGCCTGGATCGGCGCAAGCATGGCAATCCATGGTGGGAGTTTCGCCCTCGAATGGCGCGGCATTCTACGAGAAGCTGCTGACAGTGGATGACGGATGGATGGCCAGCTACTTTGACACGCTGGCGCGGCTGGAAGGGCCGGCGGCGGCATATCTGACCGAGCCGGAGCGGATGAAACGCTTCTACAACGCGGTGAGGGGGAAGATAACGACGCCGGGTCCGGCGCGTCCAGTGTTTCGAGGGAGCACGGAGCTGATGCTTCTGACAAACGGGTTGCGGCTGGATGCGAATGGGCAACCGCATATTCCGGGGAGCATCGATGTATGGAGGAACCTGTTCCTGAATCATCCGCATGGCAAGTACGACGGTAAGCTGACGCGGGCGGCTTCGAGCTGGCGGAATGGAGATGACGTAGTCGAGGCGCTGTTCGCGCTGTGCCGGAAGGCGGTGGAGAACGAGCCGCTGAAGATTTTTCTGGCGGTGAACGATGTGGACCGGATGAGGGCCCGGCCGGTGTCGGCAGCGCTGGCGGCGCGGCTGGTGGCGGGATTTCGATCGGACGGGTCGCAATACTCGCTTTTCGCCGAGGTTCCGACGCTGAGCGAGGAATCGATCCACAAGTACCTGGACTTGAACGCGGCGATGGCGAGCATACACGACTCGCTGACGCGGGCCGACGCGATCGGGAGCGTGCAGGCAATTGCAGGGCTGTTTCAGATCCTTTGCCGGCAGGGGCTGATTGCGCCCGCGGCGCAGGACAAGACGTTTCTCAGTCTGATAGAACCGTTTCTGAAAGCACATCAAGGGGCGGAGGTTTTCGACGCGGGTAGAAACGGGGTGGATGTGCTGCTGGCAGCAGCGCACGCAGCGAGCGGCGAGAGCGAACAGCAACGGCTGGAGGAGCTTTTGGTGGGGCGGCCCGTTCCGGGATCGAAACATGTGACCCCAGGCGAATATTTTCTGCGGATCTTCGACGCACAGCGGCTGATCCCACTGGACACGTTATTCATATTCGCCGACCGGGTGACGAAGGGCGGCGGAGACAGCAAGGCGACGGCGACGCTGAACGCGCAACTGGCGCGGTTCGAGGACGTGCAGTCACTGCGGTCAGTGGTGACGAGCGCGGAGCGGAGCCTGCTGGCGCTGGGGTACTGGAGCGAGCGGCACATCGATCAGGAGCGCAGGTTCACGCCGGATTCGCTGTTGAAGAACGCGGAGAAAAAGGATGCGCGAGCGGCACTCACGCCATTCTTGAGGGACACGCTGGTTGGATTTCTGTATGCCTACTATGCACCGCCGGGAGCGCAGATTCTACTGACGAACCCGGTGTTTGTGCGCAACCACGATTTTCTCGGGACGCAAACGTTGCCGCTGGCGTGGAAGGCGACCGAGATTGCGGGGTCGGGGTGGCCGGCGAGCGCAGGCGGGAGGCTGATGGGATCGCTGTCGTACTTGCCGTACACGCTGGCAGAAGCGGAACAGAATTTCCTGACGCCGACGCGGGAGCAAGCGCTGATCTGGGGCGATCTGGTGCCACAAATGATTGTGAGCGTGACGATTCCGCGATGGAACAGGGTAAGCGCAGAACAGATTCGCTACGTGGGGCTGACGATGAGGCGGGGAGAAGACCTGCTGGCCGGAGCGACGCTGGACAGCGAACTGGAAGAACGAGTGTTGAGGCGCTTGGGACATTATGCTTCGCCGGTGCGCGTGGAGGCGGTGGCGGACGCGATCACGAGCGCGGACGCGCAGCGGGCGGCAGCTACGGTGCTGCCATCGGAGTTGTTCAGCCTGGGTACGGACGAATCGCTTAAGGGGATGCTCGCGGATGTTCCGTCAGCAGAACTGGCGGAGCTGACCGCGACGCATGGCAGGGAGCTGGAGCCGGCGGCCATTTCCTCCATGTTCGGCACGCCGAAGCCGACACTGACTCACAGCTTCCAACCGGAATTGCTGAATCTGCGCACGTTTCCGACGCTGATGGGCTACTCGAGCCGGGTATTGGCGGAGACGTGGGAATCGAACAACCTGTACTACGCGGCACTGGCAGACGAACTGGGCGTACCGGCGTCACAACTGGATGCGTACGTGCCGGAGTGGACACGAGCGACGATCGAGAACATCTTTGCGACGCACCTCGAGGATTGGCCGGCACTGTGGCGCTCACTACGGACGGTGGGCGACGGACTTCGCCGCCAACAGGCCGAACAGCCGCGCACGGTGGAAAATGGGGCGGGAGGGTCGTTCGAATGAGCTCGCGCATCGAGTTGTGCTATCCGCGCATGCGGGCAAGGGGGGCGCGGTGGGTGGCGCTGGGCTTGACAGGCATGTTGTGCACCGCCGGGACGTTCGCCTGGATCCGCGCCCAGGATCAGACGCCGACATTCCGCGTCAAGGTGGACATGGTGGTGCTGACCTTCACCGTCACGGATTCGCGCAGCAAATATGTGAACGGGCTGAAGCCGAAGGACTTCAGGGTAACCGAGGACAGCATTCCGCAGCGGATTTCCACGTTCACGGAAGGCAACAAGCCGCCGGTGCAAATACTGGAGAACGGCGAGACGCGGCCAGTGGCGCGGAGCGAGGAAGCGGCTGCGGTGGAGAAGGCCCCGGACGGCGCGGACGGGCGAGGAGTGGACGCGTTTACGGGGACGAACGTGTTTGTGTTGTTTGACACAAGCAACTACATGTATCGGGGTTTTGTGTACGCTTCCGACGCGATCGCGGACTTCATACGCGGGCTTGACCGCGCGGATTCGATAGCGGTTTACACGTACAGCCGCAACCTGACTCGCGCGGTACCGCTGGCGCGCGATCGCGGTGTGGCTATTGCCGGGCTACGGCGGGCGATAGCCGGAGACGATTCCGCGCTATACAACTGCCTGTTGCTGACGCTTCGGGACGCGGCCAAAGTGCCGGGACGGAAGGTGGTGATCGTGTTCTCGAACGGGCCGGACAATGCGAGCATGGTGGCTCCGGACGATGTGCGGGCCGTGGCCGAGGACGAGGGGATTCCGATCTACGTGATCTCGACGACGGAGGTAACCAAGGACCCGGTTTCGAGCGGTATCTTCCGGCGAATCTCGGCCAGCACGGGCGGGAAGAGCTATTTTGCCAAGACGTGGCAGAAACAGGTGGAAGCGTTCGAATCGATACGAGAAGAGATGAGCAACAGCTACATGCTGACTTACTATCCGCAGCCTAATCCCAACGAGGGGTTCCGCCGCATCAATATTGAGATCGCCGGGGACGAAGGGAAGAAGTATAAGATTCGGGCGCGCCCCGGCTATCGGCCGCCGCGGGCATTGTAGCCAGCAACAACCGCATCTGTGGACGGGGTAAAAAGCGGGCACACGCCGCCGGCTGCGATCTTCCGCGGTTAGAGGAGCGCCGAGACGAGTCTCGGCGCGGCAGCCACGAGTGGCCGCGCCACAGCCACGTGCGGCGCCAGCCCACCTGTACACTGAAGCTTCATGGTTAGAGCCCGCTTCGCTCCATCGCCAACCGGTTACCTGCATATCGGCAGCGCCCGCACATTCATCTTCAACTGGCTGTTCGTACGCCGGCACCAGGGGACCATGATTCTGCGCATCGACGATACGGATCTGGACCGCAACACCGAGGAGTCGCTGCAATCGATTCACGAGGGGCTGGCGTGGCTGGGGCTGGGGTGGGACGAATTTTACCGGCAGTCCGAGCGGCTCGAGAACCACCGCCGCGTGGCTTTTCGTCTGCTGAGGGAAGGCAAGGCGTATCGCGATTTCGCGCCCGCGCAAGCCGACGTGGAAGAGCGCAACCACTCATTGGGGCCATGGCTTTGCAATCCGGAGATGAGAGCGCTGACCAATGAGGAAAGCGAGCGGCGCGCGGCAGCCGGTGAAGCGTTCGTGATCCGGTACCGGGTGCCACGAGAAGCGCCCTACGATATTACGTTTCAGGACAGCGTTTACGGAGAACAGCGCAAGTCGACAGCGGATATCGAGGACTTTGCGCTGTTGCGCAGCAACGGGATGCCGACGTATCACCTGGCTTCGTGCGCCGACGACATTGACCTGAACATCACGCACATCGTGCGCGGGCAGGACCACCTCACGAATACGTTCAAACACATCCTGATCTTCGAGGGGGCCGGCGCTCCTTTGCCCCACTTTGTGCACCTGCCGCTGCTGGTGGCGCCGGATGGCTCAAAGCTATCGAAACGCAGACACGGCGCGGTGGTGAGCGTGACGACCTACCGCGACTGCGGCTTTTTGCCGATCGGCTATATCAATTTCCTCTGCCTGCTGGGGTGGAGCCCGAAAGACAACCGGGAACAAATGACGCTGGGCGAGTTGACGGGCGCGTTCAGTTTTGACGGAGTGAATCGAAGCAACGCGGTAGTGAACTTCACGGATGCCGACCCGATCGACCCCAAGGCGCTATGGTTGAACTCGCAGCACCTGCGGACAATTCCGGTTGAGCAGTTAGTGCCAATGGTAAGCGTGACGCTCGAGGCACATGGGCTGAAGCCGCACGGCGGCGCGGAGGAGTTTGCGCACATTGTGAACGTAATCCGGGCGCGCTTTTCCACGCTGCTGGACTTTCCGACCAAGGGCCGGGCCTATTTCGCAGACGATTTCGAGGTAGAGGGGAAGGCGAGGGAGAAACTGGAGGCGCCGGGCGCCCGCGAACTGCTTCACGAATTGGCAGGGCGGTTAGAGGCGAATCCTGAATTCACGGAGACGAGTATCGAAGCCGACCTGCGGAAACTGTGCGAGGAACGCGGAGTGAAAGCGGGCGTGCTGATCAATGCGAGCCGTGCCGCGCTTACGGGTCAATCGGTGGGGCCGAGCGCCTTCGTGTTATTTAAATGCATCGGGAGAGACCGCGTGATCAAGCGGCTGCTAAGGGCGTAAGGCATGCCTCCAGTGATTCTTGGCTTGGGGGGACTCTTGATGGATCCCTCCTGTTGCGTGCTAAAAGAAGGCCGCATTGCGGCTGCCGTGGAACAGAGCAAGGTTTCGCGGCACGAGCGGCGAGGCGATTTTCCGGACGAAGCGGTGGAAATCGCCTTGCGGGTGGGGCAAGTCAAACGCGAGGAGGTGGGGTGTGTGGCGGTATCGCGTCCCTTTACCAGGGGCGTCGAGAGCGCGGCGCACCTGGAGTTGGTGGCGCGGTTCCCAAATAGTGAAATCGTGGTGGTGGAGCATCACGTTGCGCATGCGGCGTCGGCATACTACTTATCGGGCTTTGACAACGCGACGGTGTTGAGCCTTGACCGCGGCGGAGATTTTCGTTCGGGAGTGGTGTTTCGGGCGGAAGGCAACCGGGTGGCGCCGGTGCGCGAGCTCTACTTTCCGGATTCGCTCGGCGTGGTCTTCAGCCGTGTCACCGAGTTGCTGGGGTTCGAGTCGCGCGCCGAGGAGCACAAAGTGCAGTGGTTGGGCGCGACCCTGGATTCTGCGCCCGAGGCGTCGGATCTCGAGTTATTTCACGAGTTGCTCCACCGGGGAGGCTCGTTGTGGCCGGAGGTGGACCGCGCGTTTCTCGATCCCGGCCGGCTGGCGGACGGGGGTTTCGGCGAGGTCTTTTACAGGCGCCTTAATCTGAAAGCTTTCGCGCCGGTGCCGGCGCGAAGGAAGGTTGAAATTGCCGCGGCTTTGCAACAAACCATCAACGAGACGGTGGCTGGGCTGGCAGGCTCCGCGTCGCATGTTTGCCTGGCCGGCGGCCTGGCGTTGAACTCGCTTCTGGTAGCGCACC
>Ga0302325_10021590_pt1 | contig 13481 bp, 10 predicted proteins | sample Palsa_T0_2_FD_201948 | JGI IMG/M metagenome (GOLD analysis project Ga0302325, IMG submission 201948) | Peat permafrost microbial communities from Stordalen Mire near Abisko, Sweden - Palsa_T0_2 | ecosystem: Environmental > Terrestrial > Soil > Palsa > Peat permafrost | place: Sweden: Abisko... | reverse complement strand
GCTCACAGCACTCTGACGTTGACCAACCTCACCACGAATCAGAGCGGTTCCTACACCGTTATTGTGACCAACTTGTTCGGATCGATTACCAGTTCCCCAGCGGCGCTCCTGACCGTTTTGCCCCCAACCCCGCCCACGATTACGGTCCCGCCGTCCAATCAAACCGTCATGGTGGCGGGCCCCGCCTCCTTCACTGTGAAGGCCACGGGCACGCCCACCTTGCACTACCAGTGGACCTTTAACGGCACTAATCTTGCCAACGCCACCAACACCAGCCTGACATTGACCAATGTCAACACCAATCAGGGCGGCTTATACACTGTCCTCCTCACCAATGCGTATGGATCGGCGGTCAGTTCACCCGCGCTTTTGACTGTGCTGCCCGCGTCCATCCTGCAAAATGGCAGTTTTGAAACCGGCAATTTTTCCGATTGGACGTTATCGGGCAATACGAACGATACTGTAGTCGTCGAAAGTTCCGCTTATACTTATGCGGGCGCGTTCGGTGTCCAATCAGGCGCTCTCGACTCGCCCGTGTCTATTTCGCAGGCTCTGGCCACGGCGCCAGGTCAGGCCTACCTGATTTCCTGCTGGGTAAGCAACCCGGAGGGCGCCACGCCCAACGAATTCCTGGTCACATGGAATGGCAGCAGCCTTGTCAACGTAACAAACATCATCGCCACCAACTGGATCAACCTTCAAGCCACCGGCGTTGCCACTGGCGCCAGTTCCATTTTGGCCTTTGTCCTTCAAGACAATCCCGGCTACCTTGGCCTGGATGACATCAGCGTCTCGCCGTTGCCGCAGCCTTCGTTTCTAACAGCCAATTCGGCGCCGGGCGCCATAGTCTTCAACTGGAGCGCTTTGCCAGGATTTGGCTACCAACTGCAATACACTTCCGACTTGGGATCGGGCAATTGGTCGAATTTGGGCGGCGCCATGACTGCTTCCAACGGCGTCCTGGCCACGACCGATTCCCTCACCAACTCGCAACGCTTCTATCGCCTGTTGCTTCTGCCATGAATCGGGTTCGAACTTCTTATTGACATTATTTCCTGGCCACTTTCATGTCCAGGTTGGCTTTTAAATCCTCCTCTGAAACTTTGCTTTCGACGCCGATGGGCGGCACTTCAGCTTTTGCGATCCATAGCAGGCCGTTTAACACCGTCTTGCGGAAATCATCATTCGCCCAGTTCTTGTGATAATGCGCGCCGGTGAAACCGAAGCCGCGTCCGCCATTGGGCCGCTCGCAGGCCCAAGCCATGATTTGCGGTTCTCCGCGCGCCACCGCCTCGCGCACCGCCGCGTTTCCTTCATGCGGGCCATCGTGGCGGTCCATCGTGCTCGCCGGCGCAACGGCGGAAAGAATGGGGGTGACTCCTTTCATGTCAGGCGCGAACCGCATGTGGAAATACCACTCGTCGCGGATTTGAAACGGATTGACGCCGCGGGCGACAGGGTGGTCCGGCAATTTGTCAAAATTCGCCACCCACGTCGGGTTGACGGACCAATTGACTTCAAAAGCGCCGCCCATCCATTGGAGAAACTCAGCCTCGCCCTTTTCTTTGACAGGCTCGACGGCGTAATGAATGCAGGCCAGGCCGACTCCTTTGTCCATCAGCGAGGCCAGTTGGGCCAGGTGATCGCCCTGCAAAGCAGGATGGGTGGGGCCGCCATCCATGGACAGAACGATGGCATCGGCGCCTTCGAAAGCATTCGGGTCCGCCGGCCATCCATTAGAATAAATCATGGTCTGAACGCCGGGAACGCCACCAAGACAATTCGCCAAAAGAATGCAACCGGCGCGATACTCATGCTCGCCCGGGCCGTGACTGGGCGGCCCGGCGACAAAGACAATTTTTTTGACAGATGGCTCCACTTTGATACGAAGGTCCTTGTATTGCACCGTCATTTCGCACCTGCCGGGCTGGCCCGCATGCAACTGCAAAGCGATGACGCCGGAAGTGGCGGCCTTTTCCTTTTGCTCGTCCACCACATCCATCATTTCTTTGCCATTGATGAATTGCTGGAGATGATTGCCTTTGGCGATAATGACGTATTCGTTCCATTCGCCCTTGTGGATTTCTTTTTCCAAATCCGCCGCGCTCCCCAGGGAACCGGTCACCTCCAATTTGCCATCGGGGTGAATGAGCACTTTCTGGCCGCGCCAGGCGAGGATGCCGCGGCCCTTTTCCTCGTACAATTGTCCGGTGTATTGCGTCCCCGCCTCCATGTCCGCCTGATAGCCCGCGACGACCCAATATTCGGGTTTGACCACTTTGCTGCGGTATTGCACGCCAGAATTGGCAAAGCCGGCGCTGTTGTTGGCCTCGATGCGGAAGGAACAACGCATCTCAAAATCGCCGGGCTGCCCGCCGGTCCAGATCAGAAAGGTGTTTTCTTTGGCCGGGTTCTCCCGGGTGGTTTGGCCGGTGATGGCGCCGTCGCGCACCGACCACAAGGCCGGGCTGCCGTCCCAGCCGGTCAGGTCTTTGCCGTTGAACATGCTGCTAAAGCCTTCCTCGACCCCCGAACAAAAGCCGGGCGCCAGCAATCCCAAGGCACAAACTACTGTCAATATTTTCTTCATAAAACGCTCTTTAAAAATTTGAGGCCCTTCACCGCGATTTCGTCGCGGGTCGGCTCGATCCGACGCCAAATGGCGGCGGCGCGCGCGATGACTTTGACATCCGTGGTGAACGACTCGATCACCACGTCCTTGTTATATCCGATTTCCTTTAGCGCGGCGGCGATGCCAATCCAATCAATGTGATCGTTGCCAGGCGTGCCGCGGTCGCTACCGCAGGCGTGGAAATGGCCAAGCCATTTCCCTGCTTTGCGGATGGCCGCCGCCTGGATCTTTTCCTCGATGTTCATATGGAACGTATCCAGGTGAAGCAGCAAGTGCGGGCTGCCGACATCCGCCAACATGTTCAGGGCCTGATCGCACGTGTTGATGAAGTCGGTTTCAAAACGGTTGAGCGGTTCCAGGGTTACTTTTTTCCCTTTATCGCCGGCGTAGGCACAGAGCGTCTTGAGGTGTTTGACAACCGTGCGCCACTGCTGTTTGTATTCGGGAGCCGGAACAGCGTCCGCCCGCCCGACGGATGAATAAACAGGCCCGATTAGCGAAGGGCAATCGAGCGTCACCATTTGATCAATGACCGCCATCATGTATTTGAGGCCGGTTTGTTGTTGTCGGGATGTACCGCGCAAATCCCGGTCCGGCCCCATACAGGCGCAGATCGTGCCGCAGGCCAGCCCCGTTTTGTCCAGCGCGACTTTGACCTTTTGCGGATTGATATGTTCAGGAGCTTCAATGGCGATTTCGACAGTGTCAAAACCCCAGTTCTTGAATTTGGGAAACAGCTTCGCGCTTTGCGTTATGAAGGGCGAAGTGAACAAAAAAGTATTTATGCCTAGTCTCATGGTCGCTCACACACTACACGGTTGCGCGCGCAACAGCAACCGTATTTACCTTACGCAAATTTCCACCGTTTGGATTTCATTTCGAAACGCGGCAGGCTTCCCGCCGGCGCCAGCGCCACCGGCACCCGCAAATTGAAAGCGCCGTGGAGCGCGCTTTGCACCCGCCCCGCCAATGTCTCCGCCGCAGCCGCCGCGCACTCCTTCGCCGGCTCCACGCGCAGGCTCAATTCCATCAAGTTGCGCGAGCGGTCCACCATGACTTGATACTCGGCGATTTCGGAAAAACCTCGCAATACGTCCTCCACCGCTGTGGGATAGACGTTGACGCCGCGCACGACTACCATTTCGTCCGTTCGCCCTAGAAGTCCGCCCGGCAGCGCCGTTCCAGGCTTTCCGCAAGCGCAAACGCATCCTGCCCGCGCCAAATCGCCGGTGCGATAGCGGAGCAGGGGAGAGCCGGTTCGCCCAAAAACCGTCAAGACCAATTCACCCACCTCGCCTGCCCGCGCCGCCTTCCCACCCGCGTCGATGACCTCCGCCAGATAGGCGCGATCCAGAATGTGCAAGGTGCCTGGCTGGGAAGGACATTCGTGCGAGACCGGACCGGTTTCGGTCATGCCATGATGGTCAAAAATCCTCGTTCCCGGCCAAAGCTCTTCCAGGCGTCGGCGCGTGGCTGGAATGCTGCCGCCGGGTTCGCCCGCCACGATGATGACGCGCACAGCGGACGATTTAAGATCGAAATTTTCGCTCGCCGCCGCTTCTGCCAAATGCGCGGCGTAACTGGGTGTGCAACACAAGACGGTGGCCCGATTATCCGCAATGGCGCGCAGCCGCCCTTGCGTGCTCAAGCCGCCGCCGGGGATGCACAGACAACCCATCTTTTGCGCCGCCTCAAAGGCCAGCCAAAATCCGATGAATGGCCCGAAGGAAAATGCAAAATAAACCCGGTCTCCGCCGCCTACTCCCGCGGCCTGGAAAATCTCCCTCCAGCTTTCCATCATCCAATTCCAACTTTCCGGCGTGTCCAACCAGCGTAAAGGGGTGCTGGTGGTGCCGCTGGTTTGATGATAGCGCGTGTAGCTGGTGAGAGGGAAAGTGAGATTGGAGCCGAACGGCGGTCGGCTTCGCTGATCTTCCGCCAATTCTTGTTTGGTCGTGAAAGGAAATCGCGCCGAAAAATCCTCAAGGCTGGCTATGGCCGGGTCGATGCCGGCTAATTTATTCCGATAAAACGTGTTGCCTGGCAGGATGGCGGCGAGCAACTGTCGCAATTGCGCCAGTTGATGCGACGCCATCGCCTCGCGCGTGGGAAAATCGCCGGTCATTGCGGCTGCGCCGCTTTGACGTTGGCGGCGGCGGTCTGCGTGGCCGGTGCGTGCGGTTTGGCTGGCGGCGGCTTAAAGTATGTCACTAAGCATCCGCCCGCCGCAGCCATGACAATGCCCAGGTAAAAGGGCCATTTTATCGCGCCCAAACCGCCTTCTGGCGGATTTAAATAAATGGCCACGACGGCATTGACGATAGGCGCCCCGGCAAAAACGATGGACATAACGACACCGGGCGTCCCTTTGGCCCCGAACGCTAGCAACACGCAAAACGCGCCGATGGCGCCCACGATTCCGGCCACGAGTGACCAACCCATGCCGGCGGCTGGGAAAGTCCAATCCGCCTTGCGGGTGGCAAGCATCGCCAGTGGCGCCAGCACCGCTGTAAGGAAATAGGCCAGGCCAACAAATAAGAACGCCTTAAAGAGGCCATTGGCTTTGTCATTCATAGCGACTTGGCCGCTATGGAGAAAAATTCCATAAAGCCCCCACGAAACAACAGTCATCAATGCAAATATTAACCAGTTCATAACAATCAACAATTTCCCCCGGTTCATGCCGGTGTTTTAGGTTATCCAGACTCCGTCCGATTGCAACCAGGAATTCAATTCGGGTCTTTTCGTAATCGTAATCGTAATCGTTTTCGGGCCATTCGATTACGATTACGATTACGATTACGATGAAGATAAGAATATATTAGCGCCGTCATGCAATATCTTGATCTAACTCTGGCCTCCGCCGCCGCCAATCTGGCGTGCGACGAGGCCTTGCTCGATGCCTGCGAGGATGGTTCCGGCGCGGAGGTCTTGCGCTTTTGGGAACCGAACGAGTTTTTTGTCGTGGTTGGTTATTCCAATGAAGTCGCGCGCGAAGTGAACCTGGCCGCCTGCCGCGGGGCCGGCCTCGGCGTCCTTCGCCGGTGCAGCGGGGGCGGCACGATTCTGCAAGGTCCTGGGTGCCTGAATTATTCGCTCGCGCTCATCATCGACGGGCGGCCGCCCCTAGAAACCATCACCGGCGCCAACCGTCACGTCCTGGAGCGCCAGCGCGAGGCTGTGGCGTCCGTTCTGCAACGGGTCGTTGAAATCCAAGGTTGCACGGATCTGGCCGTCGGAGGCCTGAAATTTTCCGGCAACGCGCAGCGGCGCAAGCGCCATGCGCTCCTTTTTCACGGAACGTTCCTTTTGCGCTTTGATCTCACCCTGATGGATCGATTCTTGAAAATGCCGTCGCGTCAGCCAGACTATCGCAGAGGCCGCCCGCATGCCGGTTTTTTGATGAACCTGGATGTGGCGGCTTCGGCGGTCAAGAACGCGTTGCGCGAGGTTTGGGGGGCGCGCGGGCCTATGTCTGATGTGCCGGACTGCCGGCGCTTGACCGTGGAAAAATATGATCGAGTCGATTGGAATTTGAAAATTTAAGGAACGCTTATGCGCTCGTTTGAAAGTCTTGACCAACGTGAAATCCTGGCGCTTGCGGTGGCGCTGGAGGAGGAGGACGCCCGCATTTTCGACGAATTCGCCGATGGCTTGCGCGACCGCTTCCCGGAACAAGCAGAGAAATTCCGCCAGCTTGGACGCGAGGAGGATTCGCACCGCCACCGGTTGCTGGAACTCTATCGCGCGCGTTTTGGCGACCATATCCCGCTCATGCGGCGCGAGGACGTGCGCGGATTTGTCAAGCGAAGGCCGGTCTGGCGCATGCGCCCGCTCAATCTAAAGACCGCGCGCAAACAGGCGGAGTTGATTGAGATGGAAACCAAGCGCTTTTATGAAGTGGCCGCGCGCCGCACGACCGACGTGGGTATCCGCCAGTTGCTGGGTGATCTGGCGGAAGAGGAGCGGGGACACGTGGATGTGGCCGGTCATATCGCCTCGACCGGCTTGAGTGGCAGCGACGAGGCGCGCGAGAAAAGATTGTTCGCGCTGCAAATCGTCCAACCGGGACTTTCAGGCTTGATGGACGGCTCGGTTTCCACCTTGGCGCCGCTGTTCGCCGCGGCCCTCGCCACGGGCAAAAGCTGGCCGACATTTTTGGTGGGTTTGGCCGCCAGCCTGGGCGCGGGAATCAGCATGGGCTTTGCGGAAGCCTTGTCCGACGACGGCGTCCTGACGGGGCGCGGCCATCCGTGGAAGCGCGGTGTCGTCTGCGGGGTGATGACTGCGCTGGGCGGTCTGGGACATACTTTTCCCTACCTTATCCACAATGTTCATACGGCGACGGCAATCGCCGCCGGAGTGGTATGCGTGGAATTGGGCGTCATTTCCTGGGTGCGCCACCGTTTCATGGACACGCCTTGGACTTCTGCGATCCTGCAAGTGGGACTGGGCGGATTTTTGGTGTTTCTGGTGGGCATCATTATCGGGCAGTCGTGAACATTAGCTCTAATTCGTGCCCAGCTTTTTGATCCAGGCGGCGGTTTGCGAGTATTGTTCAAAGGCCTTCTCTCCCAGAGTTTCGCGGGCGGCTTTTTCCGTCTCGGCCTGCATGGCCTGGAGCGCCGCTTCAACCCGCTCCGCAGGAATGTCTTTATTTGACAAAAGTTTCAGCTTTTCTTCTTCCACGGCCTGCCGCATTTCGAGAAGTGTCTCGGAAGTGTCGGCGGGCAAATCATAGCGCTGGCTTAACAAGGTCAATTTCTGATACTCCGGGTCCTGCGAACGCTCGAATTGCACGGCCCGATCGCCGGCCAAGTTGCCCTTGAAGCCCTCCCACATGCCCGCCTCTTCGGCCGCTTTGGAGGCGAGCACGCTCGCGTCGTTGGTGTCCTGAAATTCGTAGGCGTCGTCGATGGCTTTCTGTTTGTCAAACAAAGCACGGAATTCCTGCTGAGTCGGGTTGAAACCGATCAATTGCTGGCGCAGCCGGTCGGCGGAAGGCGAGGTGCTCAATTCGTATTGCTCCTTCTCCTGGGGAGCGAGAATTTGGGAGAGCGCCTCGTCCTGCGACTGGTCGATTTCGCGCAGTTGGTCGATATCGTCAGGCGAAAGCGTTCCATTTTGCGCCTTGTTAAGAATTTGTTCGCGTTTGCCCTCAAACTGTTCGCGCAGGGACAAGACTTGATCGCGCTTGTCGTCGGACAGAAAGCCCAGGCGCTCGTCATCCTGGTCCGCATCGACGAAGTATTTATTAATTTCGCGCTCGTAATTGATGCCCAGCAATTCGCGCAGAACGGCGGGAAGCTCCCTGTCGATGGCGGCCAACTGGCGGTCGCGTTCCTCGATTTGCGGCTGCTTGAGCTTGCGTTTGTCGTTGGTTTCCCAATAATTGAAGGTACGCCCGTTGTGATAAAACTGGCCGCGCCGTTGCGCGTAAAGGCGCATGACATCGGTCAGGATAATATCCCTGATCGTGACTTCCGGGCAGCCGACCGCGCGCAAATTCGCGATATATTCCCGATAATCGGCGGATTCGAGCTGGCTCCAACGGAAGTCGTTGGTTTTGTAAACCACCATGGATTGCGGCGGCGCAACCGTCTGGGGCGCGGCGACTGGGGCTTGCGCGGCGGCCAATTCGGTTTGGGTCGCGTCGTTTTCGCGGTTCGCTTGTCCGCCGCGATATTGGTTGAAAAAGACAAATCCCGCCGCCAACGCCGCGACGTTCAGCAGCAAGAGAATGACAGCAAACCGAATTTTCATCGGCTTTAGCATAAGAAAAAACCGTTGCGCGGGCAAGACGAGAAATCCGGCTTATTGTGATCTGGGCACAAATCAACTTTTGCGCGCGGCCAAGGTAGCCGACAAGCGCTTTTCTCAGTTCCTTTGGCCTTCATATAAAAAAATATGCTTAAAGGTGGGATTAGGTCGGATTTGGTCGGATTTGGTCGGATTGAATCCGGGTCGGGAAAGGCCGGCCCAGCCATCGTTTTGTGATCACTTTCATTTTGGGTCGTGCGTTTTTGAGCCGCATTTTCACAAAAAAATATTTTGAGGCGTTATTAGGCGTTAACAGGCGTTAGCGAAATCCTTACATGCGGGCGCGCGGCGGCAGGCTGCGGGAATGCGGAATACGGCCCGGGGACATGCGCGAGCGCGGAAAACCGCCTGCCTGCCATCACCCCGGACCGGCCTGAGAGCCGCCCAAAAGTCTGCAAATTGTCAAAGAACCAGATGCACTATACCACGCTTAGATGGTAATGCAAGTGTGGAAATTCAAGAAATTGTGAAAATCTTTAACCGCTGGGCGTTGTGCCTCAATGCAATCATTCTTCCTCCATTCCCTTGATCGAATTCAATCGCGGGGTGGACGGAACTTTACGCGGCCTTCAACTTGGGATAATGTTGCCACTATGAGTACGATCACCGCAATTTTGGAAGCTGAGTCTGATGGGACACTGCACCTGCCCGTGCCGCTGAATTTTCAGCGTGGAAAGGTCAAGGTTGTCGCCACGTTGCAAACCGAGCAGGAAATGGCCGGGCAAGGGGCGGAGGCGAACCATGGAACGCCGCTGGAGGCGCTCAAGGAATTGCGCAAGCTGGGCGGGCTGCGCCATGTCATTCCCGATCCGGTTGCCTGGCAACGCGAGCAACGCAAGGAACGGCCACTGCCGGGCAGGGACTGACCCATGATACTGGACAGCAACATACTAATTTATGGAGCAAACGGCGAAAATTCCAACCTGGACGAGATTTTGGATCGCACCGATTTGGCGGCAGCCAGCGTGACGCGGATTGAGACGGTCGGTTATCATCGGCTTTCCGAAATTGAGCGAACCTGGCTGGAAACCACCTTTGCCCGTATGAAGATTCTGCATTTGGATGACGCGGTCGCCGCGCGTGCGATTGCGCTACGACAGCAACGAAAAATGGGGTTGGCCGACGCTATCATTGCCGCCACCGCCCTTGAGCATAATTTGCCGCTGGTAACGCGGAATGAAGAAGATTTCAAACACGTCACGGGCCTGCGCGTCATCAACCCGTTCGCTCCCGCCTTTTGATGGTGGACAAAACTTTCGGACACCTTTTTCTGGCTTGATAGCAAAAAGTGTCGAAAGTGAGAACTGACCTGGATGAAACGACTTTTTTCTGTTTTTGACGGCAAGAAGAGCCAAACAGGACTGCCACTGAAGCTCTAAGTTATGGTGGCCTAGTAGTATTCAAACTATCCACAGGGGCAGCTGGTTGTGTGACAAGTTCCCCTTTGACCCCAGTTGGGTGAAACCACGTTGGGCGTTCTCCCCATTGGCCTCTCTTGCTCCAGAAGTAGTCCGATTTACGGCCATTTTTGATAAGCCATGACGCATAGTCTTTTCCTCGCTCAGTTAATGAGATGTTACTGCGTAGGTCTTGGCAGATAAGGTCTGCATCGGGTAATTGGCTACAGAGCTTGTTTATGTCGAATCCACCCCAACCGGCACCCGTATCTCCGGCTGAATACTCGAACTGTTCTTGGCTCAACATGAAGCCTCTTCCTCTCGGGATAGAGCAATTTTGTTCAAGCATTTGAATGAGAAACTGATTTGCGGGATCACCGAGAAGATCGGCTAGAATAAGAAAATGTGTGGCTTGATCTATTACGCCCGTAAGCTCCGCTCTGGTTCTTGGTCCCAATTCCCTCACTAATTGCTTGAACTGTGTGCAGACCGGACCGAGAGACGCCGTGAGATTGCCGTCCTCGTGCGGAGCGAAGGTTGCCAACGTGACACCAGCTAGATCCGTCGGAATCTTGATCTCCTTAGTCCTGTCATGTACCACGAATGTCCTGCGACGACCGATCGCCCCAATGAACATGCCCAGTTCCATAAGAACGTTGTCACGTGCTGATGGTCTTGCGTCGTTCCGAGATACGGTAAGATCGTCTGGAGTCAGAATCAATGCGGCGAAGTCGTAGGTGTTGACGCGTGCGGCAAGGGCCTCCAGTGTTCCTTGCGATAGTCCAAAAACTCCTTGGCTCCAGAGCGAAACTTCGCAGTCTCTGTCCAAATTGACTTGGATTGCTTCTGCAACGGGAAGCCCTTCGGATGATGACCCTAGAAATATTGATGGGCGTTGTTGTGACATATCACCTTGTCGGCAAGTTGTAACTATTCACGTCTTATTAGCGATTAGCATGTATTATCTTGGGCACAAGGGCTTGGAGGCTAGGAAAAAAATCAAAAAAGTATCACTTTGGTCAGAATTCACCGTCGCGGCTGTATGCACTAGTTTCACAGCTTGTGCAATTCCTTCCACACGCGCAGCGCCTCCAGGACGCTCCAGGCTTGGGCGTCGCAACCGCGCGGTTGGTGCGGTGCGTCGCCGTCGAGGATTTCTGGTAGCTGGCCGAGGCAGCCTGCCACTAATAAAGATTCCATGCTGCCCAGGCACGCTTTGGCGGCGGCGACGGCGGCGGGCGCGGCGTCCCAGGCACGGACCATCGCTTCGCAGGCGGTCGGGAGCAGCCACGGCCAGGCGGTGCCGTTGTGATAGGCGGGCTTGCGCCGCGTGTCTTCGTCGCCCTCGTAGCGGCCCCAATAGGGCTCGACCGGATTGTTCAGCGGATGTCCATCGGCGGAATTGACGACCAAGGGCGGCCAGGTTGGCAATGGGGCCAAGGTCCGCATTGCGCCGGGGACGAAAAGATAGCGGAAGGCGGCCCGTACCGCGCGGCGCGCCTGGGCTTCGGGGAATAATCCGAACGCGACGGCGAATAGGAAATTGCCGCGCAAGGATTGGTCGCGGATGGCATTGGCGGCGGACGTGCCGGACGGGGCGATCAGCAGATCGGACACATAACCTTGCTCCTCCAACCAAAAATGTTTGCGCAAGGATTGGACGGCCCGCTCGGCCAGAACGTCCCACGGCTCGCCTGGAGGGTTGGCGTGAATGCGTTGCAATTGACGCAGCAGGCGTATCCAAAGCGCCTGGATTTCCACCGGGTAGCCTTCGCGCGGCGTGCCGGCGGGATAATTGGTGTCCATCCAGGTGAAATGGCGCGGACTCCAGATCAACGCCGAATCCGGGTCCATGCGGATGCCGTTGGACGTGCCGCGCTCGTAGCCCGCGGCGATTTCGCCGAGCACGTCCGCAATGGTTTTGCCGGAGTCGTTGACCGCCTTTTGATAAAGCGTTCCGCCAATGTGCGCGGCGGTTTCCTCGCATAAGACACCGTACCAAAGTGGCGCGTCGGAGGTGTCGCGATTGGAGGCATTGGCGCCGTGGATGATGTTGGGCATGGTGCCATTTTCCTCGAAGCGCCCAAACGTTTCGAGCATCTCCGCCACTTCCGTGATCATCCCCACGGGCAGGAGACCGCGCGCGGAAATGAAGGTGTCGCGCCCCCAATCCAGAAACCACGGATAGCCGGCGATGATCGTGCGGCCCGTTTCCCTTCGCGCGACGAAGGCCCGCGCGGCCAAGGCCAGGCGGTGTCCAAAGGAGTCCTGTTCCAAGGGGCTTGGGGCCGGCGGTTCCAAGGCCGCGAAATCCGGGGGCGGTATTTCAGCGGACAAAGCCAGGGTCACGCTCCGGTCTTTTTCCAATGGAAATTCAAACCAGCCCGGGCTATAAGCGTCGCCGAAACCGGTCTGGCCCCGGCTTTGTTCGACAGGGTGGGGGATGCCCTGACTCCATTCCGGCTCCAAATGAAAATGTCCGGCGTTACAGATGACCCGCAATTGGCGGTCCGCCGCCGGCGTAAACGCAAAACCAATCTGGCCTTCCAAAGCCTGGCAATGCTGCGCGAAGTGAAACTCCGCCCCGCCGTTGCGGATCGTTTCCGAATGGAAATTCCGATCCTCAATATCCACCCGAATAATGAGGCGCACCTCGAACCCCGGCGGGAGATCGGCGGCCCGCGTGCCGGGTTGGCGCTCGAATGTAAAAACGGTTGTGTTCGATCCTTCGAGCATGTCGGCAGTCATACGCAGTTCGACCGTCCGGCTGTCGCCCGCTTCGGCCACATAGTTCCACACGGCGGGCTGGCCGATCTCGAAGGAGCACAAGTTTTGCAGGTTGAGCGATGTCACGAAACCGTTGGCGGAAATCCAGGCCCGCAGCCGCTTGACTAGCACGTGGCGATCTACCGGAAAGTCGGGATTAAGATTCGCACCAAGAACGCAATCGTACTTCGATCTGATATGTCCCAGATCGACACATACGCGGGCCATTCCGCCGCGTCCATTGGTGAGAAGGACAAGGGAATCGGCCGGGGGCGCTGCCATGACTGGGGAAAAGGACGGTGCGGCCCTGAGAAATCGAACCTGCGCACGGGAAATCTCGGTGGTTGCGGCGTAACGCTCCAATTCCAACTCGGAGTCGCAAGCGACCTCCGGCTGTTTGGGCGCGAAACAAGTGATGAATCCGTCATGGACTTCAATCGCTTCGGCCACTTCCAGCGCACCTTCCGCGCCGCATTTCAAGCGGGCGCGAAAGGGCCGGTCATCGCGCAACAGTAGCCAGTGGCCCGGGGGAATAGGAGTGATGCGTCGCCGATCCTGCGTCGTCCATGTCACCACTTGCGGGAATTGGCCTTTGGCGGCGTCGAGCGCGCCGCGCAAATCAGTGTGCGTTCGTGCGGGATCCAAATGGGAAAGGCAGGCCAGGAATTCGTGAGCATCAAGATGAATGCGCGCGGCCAGGTCGCGCCACGGCCAAGGCCCGATTTGTTCGGGCAGAAGAACTTTGCTCAAGGCGGAAATGGCCCAGGCAGATTGCGCGCGCGCGCGGCGATAATCGTCCCCGGCCAGCCCCGCCGGCTTGGCCGTGGCCGCCAGACATAAGGCGGCGCCGGCGTCCAACGTGAAAA
>Ga0302325_10021589_pt1 | contig 13481 bp, 10 predicted proteins | sample Palsa_T0_2_FD_201948 | JGI IMG/M metagenome (GOLD analysis project Ga0302325, IMG submission 201948) | Peat permafrost microbial communities from Stordalen Mire near Abisko, Sweden - Palsa_T0_2 | ecosystem: Environmental > Terrestrial > Soil > Palsa > Peat permafrost | place: Sweden: Abisko... | reverse complement strand
AGATAGCTCAGTGGTAGAGCGCGGCCCTGAAAAGGCCGGCGTCGGCGGTTCAATCCCGTCTCTGGCCACCACATTCTTTTGTAGTTATCCTGAACATGGATGCCCCGCCCACGGCAACTCGCAAATTCCAAGCGAAAAACGCCACCCCACGCTTTTGTCTTGGCAACGCTGGCGCCCCTGGAACCTGAGGTCCGACGCATGTTTTCTGGATATGCCGTCTACCTTGGCGACCGGGTCGTCTGTATGCTGCGAGATCACGTCAAATCCCCGAAAGACAACGGGCTCTGGCTTGTCTTATCGGAATCCGTCAACCCCGCGGATCGAGCCCTCCGCAAAGAGCTTCCTTCGCTTCGTCCCATCGAGTTGCTGGGCGGGAAAATCTCGCATTGGCTTGTCATTCCCAGCGACGGTCCGACCTTTGAGGAGGAAGCCTTGCACGCCTGCGATCTACTCTTGCATCGCGATTCGCGAATCGGCCGTGTCCCGAATTCTCGACGTTGAAGAACGCCCTGCGGTCAGGATCGGAATCGTCACCGTTTCGCCATCGCGTCCACTTCGGATGCGGCAAGCAGAAAGCCGCCGACTCCATATACGTAACTCGCCGAAGGCTTGAACTTCCCCGGCTGCCCGTCGATCGGCTGAATCGAGCCGAGACGCCCATCCGCATACACATGCTCCAGAATTCCAGCCCAGGCATGCGCTACCACCGGTTCAAATCTCGCCCGGTCAAGCACGCCGTGATGGATGCCCCACGCCAACGAATAGGTGAAGAACGCCGACCCGGACACTTCGGGCAGATCGTAGGCCGCGGGATCGAGCAGTCCGCTGCGCCACAGCCCGTCTTTACCCTGGATGGAAGCGATCCGTTCCGCCATCTGCTTGTACTGAGCAATGTACTTGTCTCGGGTGGGATAATCCGCGGGCATTACCTCCAGCACTTTGACCAAGCCGCCCATCACCCAACCATTGCCGCGCGACCAGAATACCTTCTGGCCGTTCTCCTGCTTCTGCATGAAGTAGCGGCTATCGCGAAAGTAAAGGTGCTCCGCCGGGTCGTAAAGGCTTGCCGAGGTCTGCCACCATTCGCGGTCCATATAGTCCAGATAGCGCCGGTCGCCCGTTGCCGTTGTCATGCGGGCAAGCACCGGCGGCGCCATGAACAACGCATCGCACCACCACCAAAGCAGCTTGGAGGGATCGTCTTTGTTGACGACCAGCTGGTCCATCACCGCTTTGGTGTCTGCCATCCTGACCGGATCGCGCTTTTCGAAATACATATCCATGTACGACTGGCCGATCGCCATATCGTCGGCATGTGGGAATCTGGAGTTCAGCAGCTTCCAGTCAAAGTGTCGCGCCATTTTGACCATCGCATCGTAATAGCGCGGATCGCTGGTGGTCTTTGATGCCGCCAGCATGCCATCGTACAAAGCGGCATAGGTCCACTGCTGATTGAACTTCTCTTCCGCATGAGCGAGTTGCCAATCCGCCACTTTGCGCGCAGCTTTGCGAATGGCTGAATGGGTCAATGCAGGGGAAAGATCTGTGGCCAGCGGACCGGGGTCGTCCGGCGAATCTCCCGAATCTGCCCGTTCCCCCAAGGCCGGAGTTGTTGCGGGCGCGGTTTCTGCCGGCTTGGGCTGGGCTACTTGGGCGCCGGCAAATCCACCTGCTACAGTCAGCAGCAAAACCACCTGCCACGCGCGGCTCTTCACTCGTCTTGTCTTCGTCATTTCTTATTCCGTCAATCCTGTTTCGAGAGAGTTCCGATGTGCGGAGACTTTCTTAAAGAACCTCTGATTAAGTTGCTGTTTTGAAAGGGCACGACCGGGGCACCCTTTGGGTCGCCTGCCGTAAAGGCAGCAAAATGAACGCGGGCTTTAGCCCCTGAGGGAATGCTCGCTTCACCGAGATGCTTCTTCAGAGGTTACCTAGTTCCGTGCCTGCTTGGAGCTGCGTTCCATGGACAGCCTTCCAGCATCACTGAAATCATGGAAACGGTCCGTTCGTTTCCGGTTTTCCGTTGTTCGCCGCAAGGGCCGAATGGAGAATGATACAGCAACCAAAACATGGACGTGATCGCCTTTTTTGCAGGATGCCATTCCCGCCGCTCAAGGGCGTTCTGCAATCGGACAAACGGCGAGGCCCTTGAAAGGCGCTTTGATCGAGGGTAAGTTTGTCTGGTATCGCGAGGATGCATTTCGAGTAGCCGCGTGCATCGTGCGCTCAAAGTGCCATTGGAGCCAAGTGAAGAGGAATATGCGGCCCACAGCTACGCTCGGCAGAAGAGAGTTTCTGAAAATGATGGCAGCCGGCAGCTTTGCCGAGGCAGCCCGTCTTGCGTGGGGTTTGCCGCGCCAGGCAAAGGGAACCGACGCTTTCCGGCTGGTGGCTGAGACCGATCGCCGGCGGATTCTCGAGGCCGCGGCTAAATATGTCCTGCAAGCTCCGCTTACCATCACCGCTTTTCCCGCCGGCCGCAGCGCCGGCGGGTTGCACGATTTCTATTCGCAGGCGGACTATTTCTGGCCAAATCCGAAGGACCCGAATGGGCCCTATATCAACCGCGATGGGCAGAGCAATCCGGACAATTTCGACCAACATCGCAAGGCCATGGTCAGGCTCTCCATGCAGATGCCTGCTCTCACCGCCGCATGGCTCCTGACGGGGGAACGCCGTTACGGGTTCAAAGCTTGTGAGCACCTTCGTGCCTGGTTCGTGACGGCCGAAACTCGGATGAACCCCAACCTGTTGTTTTCTCAGGCGGTTCAAGGAGTTTCTACGGGCTGCTCTTATGGCATCATCGACACGCTGCATCTGGTTGAGGTAGCCAGGGCCGCAAGCTTTCTTGCCAACAGGATATTGAATGCGCAGGACAGTGCCGCGGTGAAGAACTGGTTCGCAAGCTACCTGGATTGGCTCGGGGCCAGCGACCGAGGAAAGGCGGAGCGCGATACCACAAACAACCACGCAATCTGCTGGGCCCTGCAAGCCGCGGAGTTTGCTCGCCTGGCGGGTGATGACGGGTCGCGCACTGAGGTTTACACGCGCTATCGCGAGATTCTGCTGCCCTTGCAAATGGACCCCAATGGTTCGTTTCCCAGGGAATTGGCTCGGACCAAACCCTACAGCTATTCCATCTTCAACTTCGACGTGATGGCTGGTCTTTGCCAATCGCTCAAAGGGCTCACGCCGGATCCGCTCTCCTTCCAGCTTCCAGACGGACGCGGGCTCTCCAAGGGCGCGGAGTTCATCTATCCCTATCTCAAGGACAAGAACGCGTGGAATTGGGCAAAGGATGTGGAGCACTTTGACGCACTGCCTGTTCGCTCGCCGGGCCTCCTCTTCTCGGGCATCGCTTTCAAGGAGCAGAGGTACATCGATCTCTGGAAGACGTTGAATCCCGATCCGGAAGATAAAGAGATCGTCCGCAATTACCCCATTCGGCAACCCCTGCTTTGGGTGTGACACCGTATGGATCCCCGACGCTTCGAGCCCGATCAGTTCACCACGTGTGCACAGCAAGAATCGAGGGCGCTCCGGTCTTTCCGTCGATGACACTTACTTTCAAGACTGCCTCGATATTCCGGTTTGCGAAGTCCTTTCCCAGTTGATCCCGAAGCAGTTGCATGTAGTGCGGACTGCTAGCGAATTCAGCGGCGGCTTCCGTGCCATTGCGTCCCACTCCGGCAAGAACAACGACCCAACTATCGGTGGTAACGTCGCGATACCGCGCCACCAGGGCATAATCGTCTGCACTGGAATAGGGGATTGAACGGTCACGCGACCAGTGAACCTGAGGCTGCATCTGGTCGACAATCGACTCGCCCGCCTCGGGAGTGAAATGAAATCGTAGAGGCTCAAGCAAACGCAGCGACCATTGGTTGTTGAAAGCGCCCAGCAAAATGAACGAACGTTCGCGCAACTCGGTTAGCGGAGTCGCCCCCGCGGACTTGAGCTGCGCTTGCACTCCGAAGCTGCGCAGCAGGCTACTTGTCAGTGAAATTGCCGATGCCCCCTCCATGGAAACGAACGGGTATTCAATATCTTTGCCGGCGGTAAGCGTCCCTGAGACCCGGTCCGGTGCGAAGACCACGCTTCCGGTGCAAATCAGAACCGTCCGCTGGTCGTGTAACACTGGCCCCCAAAAGTCATCCAAAGCCGTTTGCGGTTGTAGGGTCCGAGATCTCCACCGCAGTCCAGCGAATGCGACCACCACAACCACCACCATAACGACCAGCCAAATCAAGCGCCTGAGGTTGAATTTGTTTCGCCGGGGCACTGAGCCGGGACCGATTTCCGCTCCCGCGAACGGCGGGGAAGTCCGAACCGCGAGGGTCAACGGCGAAGCCGATTCCAGTTCGCGCATCTCGCCTGCCGGTACTGCGGAAAGTCGAGTTTCACTCATGGAAGTGGCAGCAGAGCCTGCATCGCCCGCTGACTCTTCGGGCTCCTCCTGCCCATGCAGAAACTCCGGAACATAGGAGCCCGCCGGGAGTGAGATTCGGATCTGGGAGTTTCGACCCTGCTCGTGATAGTAGAGCTGAAGGCGCTTTCGGACTTCGCCAGCGGTGTACCGAACAACAGTGTCGGTGTTGGTGTCGTACGTCGGCGGTCGATCGAAGACCTCGACGCCCAGCGTCCGTTCCTTCAAGAGATCCGACTTGCCCTCAAGGGTGTTCTCCACGACATACTGCAGCAGAGCCGGGTAGCGCTTGCTGCTGGAGAATTGGGGACTGGCCAGTACCTGCTTCAATTCGCGTAGAACCGCGTCGCGATCCTCACTTGTTTGAGGATGCCATGCGTCCCGGCTTGCGCTTGCTCGGCTCATGCGGTTTCCAGATGATACTCGCCGCTTTCCAAGGTATGCAAGGACGTTTGACACAAGAAAAACATGGCCTCTATAACGCTCATTTAAAAGAGCATACTAACTCCATTTGGTACCAAACGGTGAGTCACTTGTCATCCCTGCTCACGAAGCCCAGCATGAGTGCGTTTTCGTAGAGCCTTGCTCAAGATCAGCAAGAATCGCAAATTCGCGACCGATCAAAAGGCCGTAGCCTGCCGTAAAAGGACGAAGCAACAACAAAATGACCGCACTACACAACGAGGTCCAATTGTTCGATTCGTCCACGCGGCAATTCATGCCGGCTGCGCCCTGTTCCGCCGTTGTCACCCTGCTTTCTACTGCAACGACACGCGGCATCCGGGGAGGCTATTTTCCGGATAAAGGACCTTTGCGTCTGCGCTGCGGCTGGTTTGCGGAGCGCAATTCCGTCAAGGGGCAATTGGTCGGATCAGCGAGACCTGGAAGCCGCGACCTGCGAAGGACAAGGCAGGCGTCGGCAATCTTAGCGAGAACACGGTGAAGAGACCTGAAACAGCAGAAAACTTTGGAGGCAACATGAACATCCGAAAATTGGCAGCAAATCTCTCAACAGGCGGAGGCACGCGGTTCTTCCTGGTGCTCGTCCTCTTCCTCGCCGCAGGCCTGATCGCATCTGGACAGCAAACTACCGGGTCCATCGTCGGCACGGTGAAGGATCAACAAGGCGCGGTAGTCAACACAGCCACCGTGAAGGCAACCAACCTCGATACCGGATACGCGCGCTCGGCGCCGGCAAACGGCTATGGGGAGTACCGCATCGATTACCTTCCCGTGGGCAGGTACACAATCGAAGCGAAGGCGCCCAGCTTTGAGCGCTTTGTGCAAGAGAATCTCGCTCTCGACGTGGACCAGACACTGACGGTTGAAATCAACCTGGTCCCGGGCGCGCAGACTCAGACCGTCACGGTCACTGAGGCTCCTCCGCTGGTCAACACTTCTGACGCGGTATTGGGCAGGACCATTGAGCCGGACGAGATCGTCGGCCTGCCCCTGGTCAATCGCAATGTGTACTCCGAGCTTTCCCTCACGCCGGGGGTGATGGCCAATAACATGAGCCCCACCGCGAACCCCTCAGGCTCCCCGGGTTTCACCACCGGACTGCCCACCACGGATGTCCAAATCAACGGCTCCATTGACGGCGGCAATCCCGAGGTCGCCTTTTACCTGGATGGCGGCAACAACATAACCGGCATGCGCAACTACGGAAACCCGTCGCCCAACCCCGACGCTCTCGAGGAGTTTCGCGTAGAGACCAGCGCTTTCTCGGCGCAATATGGTCAATTCTCCTCCGCTGTCGTCACGGTGATCACAAAGTCGGGAACCAACAAGTTTCATGGCGGATTGTTTGAGTTCAACCGCAACACCGACTTCAACGCCTATCCCTGGGGTTCGACCCTCAAGAACCCTTACCACCGCAATCAATTTGGCGGTAACTTTGGCGGTCCCGTCAAGCACGACAAGGCCTTCTTCTTCTTCAGCTATGCAGGTCTGCGCCAGGTTGCAGGAGCGGCCCTCACGGGCGCTGTGGTGCCCACGGCTGCCGAGCGGCTGGGCGACTTTACCGCGGACACTTTCAAGGTCAACATGCCGGGCACCAAGACGCAGGTGGACGGAACCAACAGCAGCCCCAATTGCCTGGTTGACACCCTTAACTGCATTCCCTCCGCCCTGCTGGATCCGACCACTCAGAATTTCGACAACACAAGCAACACGATAGGCACTTCCATCCCGTTGTCGAACATGGGCGCGCTCGGTGCTCTCGTGCCATCGAGCGGAGGCGTGCATTGGACAGGCGACTACGTCACCCCCACAGAGGAAAACGAATACCTGGGAAAATATGACCAGGTTCTCAGCGACAAGGACCATCTCACGGTGGGCTACTTCTTCATTCGCAGCGTGTCAGGCCCCAACGGCGGCGGCAACATCCCGTGGACCATCAATCAGTCTGCTGCCAATCAGACCAATGCCAACATCAGCGAGGTTCACACCTTCAGCCCCAGCACGGCCAATCAGACCTGGCTTACATTCACTCGGGCAGCGGGCGGACGCGTCAACCTGCCGGAGTTCGGCCCGTCGACGCAAACCCTCGCCAGTTACGGCTCGGACTTCCTGATCCAGGGACCGAACGCACTCCCCAGTTTCAGCGCCGGAAACTTCAGCGCCACCACGACCAACGCCGGTCCGTTCACAGGTTCTGACAATTATGAGATACGCGACGTGGTCAGCACGACCAAGGGCAAACACAACCTATTCCTTGGCGGAGAGTTCGCTCTCGACAAGACTATGTTCTGGGCCGATCTGTTGAACTTTGGCTCCATCAGCTTTGCCACCTCCGCCCCCACCAGCACGGGAAATCAGATGTCGGACTGGGTTACCGGCCAAATCTCCGCGTTTGAACAGGACACCCCTTACATCACGCATCTGAGCACCTGGCACACTGCGGTGTTTCTGCAAGACAACTACCGCATCACACCTCGCTTCACGGCCAACCTCGGAGTCCGGTGGGACATCGATACGCCTCCGGTCGACGCCCATAACCGGACGGCATCGTTTACTCCCGGCCAGCAATCGACTGTAAATCCAACCGCGCCGACGGGCATGACGTTCCCGGGAGATACGGGCGTCACTCGCGGCATCATCAGCGTACCTTTCTACCATGTTTCGCCGCGAATCGGCTTCGCGTGGGACCCGGCTGGAGACGGCAAGACCGCGATCCGCGCCGGCGCGGGCATCTTTTACGGCACCACCGCCGGCAACGAGTGGAACCAGCCCGGCAACGCCGCACCGTTCGCCATCCGCGAGACCTTCGGTCCCCAGCCATCGCTCACCAGTATCTACGGGGGCGTGGCTGACAATTTCCTCAACACCAGTCCTGGCGGAGGTATCTTCCCCTACACCTATACGCCCGGCAGCCCGAAATTCTTCCCCAACGCCGCCATCGAAAGCATCAGCACCGGGATGAAGTATCCCTACATCTACCAGTTCAATCTTGCCGTGCAACGGCAATTGCCTGCCAGGGTGAGCCTGACGGCGGCGTACGTGGGTACCATGTCGCATAACGTGCCCACCATGATCGACGCCAACTACGCGCCTTATTCCACCGCTTTCGGCACGCCCAGCACTGCATCGAAAAGCGTCGACGTCCGGCGTCAATTCGATGGCGGCGCCCCCGGCGCCCCCGGCACCGTGGGCCAGAACATCTTCCTGATCCCAGGTCAGACCGCCAACTACAATTCGCTTCAAATCTCGGCGACCAAGCCGATGGCCCATGGCGTCACGCTCAGCGGCTTTTATGTCTGGAGCCACGCGCTGCAAAGCTCCAACGAGTCGGCGGATGGACAGATGACCGCGCAGGATTTCGGCTACTTTGGCCAGCCCTTCACCGCCAGCAATAATTCTTTGGGCGCCCTTGGCGGCGGCCTTAAGGAAGAAAAAGGCGATATGGACGCCAACCATGACGGCAATGCGGCTATATCCGGATTATGGAACATCGACTACTTCCACGGAGAAAACAAATTCGTCAAGGCAGCGTTAAACGGCTGGTCGATCACATCGGTCCTCTATATGGTGAGCGGCGGGCCGTTTACGGTGAGCACCGGATCCACCAAGAACGATGACAGCGCGGGCGCCAACCGCCCCGACTATAACACGGTTACTCCCGTCAGCCCCAAGCTCAGCCCTCACCGCTGCAGGGTTTGCGCCGACCCCAATGGTGAGTTGAAGGCATGGTTCAATAACGCAGCTTTCACTGCCAACGGGCCGGCTGGCTCAAACCCGAATGCACCGGCCGGAGGAATTGGCCCCGGCGGCGCAGATGGCAATGTGGGACGCGACTCCCTGATTGGTCCGGGGCTCCGCGATCTCGATGCGGGACTCTTCCGCAACATTGTCCTCGAGCGGGGAATGGTGTTCCAGTTCCGTGCCGAATTCACCAATGTCTTGAACTGGGTGAGTCTTGCCAACCCGGCCTCCGGGAACATCACGTCGGGCAATCAGGGCACCATCACCGGGGCGGCGGGAACCCAACGCCTCATCCAGTTGGGCGGTCGTCTCACCTTCTAACCTCTCATCGCACATCTTTTCTTTGCGCCTGCTCCCCCCGAGCAGGCGCATTTTTGGGCCGGAACAAATTTAGAATTAGCGCAAACTACGGGAGGGTTATGAAGGGAGCTGGAGTAGTTTACGTGAGGGGAGGAACAGCCGAAGAGTTGAACCCCGAGCCGGGAATGCTTCGCCAGGTACTGGCCTACAGCCCGAACATGATGTTAGTCCGTCATCGTCTCGCAAAGGGGTGGGTCGGGACGAGCCACAAGCACCCGCATGAGCAAATTGTCTATGTCGTCTCCGGACGCATCGAGTTCATCGGCGGCGAAAAGATGCTCACCTTATGCCAGGGCGACAGCGTTCTCGTGGAAGGCAATGTCGAGCATCAGGCAAAGGCTATGGAAGATTCCGAAGTGCTGGACGTGTTTGCGCCCTGCCGCAGCGACTATGCGCAGTGAGAAGCGGCAGTTCAATCCCGTCTCCGTCCACAACTCTTAAACCCCGCTCCTCAATCCCATCCGTCCAAGCCGCGCACCGGCCTTCGGAGGGAGCGGGGGGCATTCATGCCCTCGACAGGAGCGGCTGGAGGGTCGGTCTTCAGGCCCGGGAATTTCCCGGCTGTAATCAAGCCGTCCGGGGCCTCAAGCCTTTTCAATTCGCTTTCTGATCACCCAGGTGGTCATGCAGCGAAAATCCTGCACGATCGTCGTCTTGAGCGGGTCAACCTGCACTGCGTTCAGTTCGCCGGTCAGACCGAGCAGCATAGCTTCATCCACCAGGAACCACTCCGAGCCGTCGCCCACCACGAAGATATTGGGCCGCACCTGCTCGAAGTCCATTCCTATGCGCGAGCCCAGGCGGCAGAACAGCATCCCGCCAGGCCTCAGCACCCGCCATAGCTCCGCCAGCATCGCCCGGAATTGCCCCTCATCCCGCGCAAAGTGCAACACTGAATTGCAGATCGCCACGTCCGCAAACCCGCTGGGAAACGGCATCCGCTCGATCGGCCCCACCTGAAAATTCTTGTCCGGCAATCCCGTCGCCAGCGAGGATGAAAGCTTCCGCACATGCTCAATGCCGGCCGGGTCCGCGTCCAGCGCGAATACCTCGCAGCCTTCGCGCAGCAGATGCACCAGGTTTCGCCCGTACCCGCAGCCGGCGTCGAGCACCCGCATTCCCGCGGCGATGTTCCCGCGCAGAATCTGGTCGAACACATAAATATCGATCTGCCCGAATTGTTCCTGAACCGTAAGCGCCACCTGTCCATCCTCGTAAACCACATCTGAAAGTACCATTTCTCCCAGGGGAGGGAGCAGGGGCATTTATGCCCCTGAAACCGTGCCCGAAGCGTCCGGGGCTTCAGCCCCGGGCCTGAAAGCCTTCCTTTGATCTGCCATCTTCAGGGGGCATAAATGCCCCCCGCTCCCTCCGAAAACAACCGCCATCTCGATACAGGCTCCCCGCGGGGCGAAGTTCAGATCATGCGTCGGCGTAGGTTTCCTGCGCGCCTTGGCGGCCAACCCGGATTCGGGTATACTGAAGATTCGGCAAGCTGCCGGTGCGGCGTGTAACCACGCGCACCGATAGCCCACCCGGCAAAGACGCCTTGGTTTGAGTTGTTTCTGGATAGGTTTGAGTGGTTTCCTGAATCACCCCCAAAAGCGCTGAACCCGGCAGCACGAATCAACACAGTTTGGAGCGAAGTCATGGCACAGGTATGCGACATTTGCGGCAAAGGCCCGCAGTTCGGCAACAACATCTCACACGCGCACAACGTTACGCGCCGCCGCTGGAACGTCAACCTGCAGGCCGTCAAAGCCCTGGTCAACGGCGCCGCCAAGCGGATCCGCGTCTGCACCAGCTGCATCAAGGCCGGCAAAATCGCCAAGGCATAAGCCGTCCGCTCTGCCTCAACCCAATCTATGCACGGCACAAACCCCGTTCCTCTCCGGACGGGGTTTGTTGTGCCCGCAATCCGGCCCGCGAATCGGTCTTCGAAAGAGTCCGGTCCAGCCCTACGGCTTCTGCCTCATTGGACTCAGCGGATCGTCCCAGGGGAAGCTCTGCGCATCGAGGCCCTCCGGCGACCAGCGCAGCACAATCGCCTGTCCCAGTTTGCCCAGCGTTTTCTGGGCCTCGTTGTCGCCCGTCCAGCGCTGGTCCGCATTCTCCCAGGTGAACGCAGCAATCACCACCGGCCCTTTTTTCGTTGCAATCAGCGCCACATCGTTGCGCACCTGGTCCAGCGCCCCCGTCTTGTTGGCGATGGCCGACCCGTGTTCGCTCGTGTCCAGCGCCTCAATGTCGCGCGGCAGACCGTCGCGGTCCTGCTGCTGGCGAAGCATGTGCAGAAGCGCCCCGCACAGCGGTCCGTCGCCGGGTTTGGGGCCTGAGCCATCGAGATCCAGACGGCACTCCGCAATGCGCGCCATGATGGACGCCATCTCCCGCGCCGTCGTCTTGCCCAGCCCGAACTTCGGCTGGTCGGCCGGCATGGGCCCCTGCGCCGGAACGTAGACCTTCTTGTAAAGCACCGTCTGCTTCAGCCCCGCGGTGCGCAGAGTGGCATTGATGTGCTCCAGGCCCAGCCGGTCGATGGCCATATTCGTCGCCGTGTTGTCGCTCAGCACAACCATCAGGTGCAGCGTGTCGCGCAGAGTGAGGGAGAGCGGCGCGGTCAATTGGCCGAGCACGCCTGATCCCTCCACCTGGTTGAGCTTGGTCAGCACCAGCTTTTCCTCGAGCGAGGCCTGCCCGGCGCGAACCTGCTCCGCAGCATCCAGCAGAATCCCAATCTTGATGACGGAAGCCGTCTTCACCGGCTCGTCGGGATCGAGCGAAGCAGTCTCGCCCGTCTTCAGGTTGTGGGCGAACACCGAAACCATGCCGTGGTGAGCCGCGGCAATGGACTGCAATTGCAAATCGAGCTGCTTGTCTTCTTGAGGGGCCGGCCTTTGTGAATAAAGCAACGCAGCACCGATCGAAGCCAGCGCAACCGCAAGAACAAATTGCCGGATTCGAGGGGGGTTTGCAACGGGCCACGATTGCTGAGTTCGTGAGGGCTTTGTAACAGGGCACGAATTTAGTCGTGCCGCAAGCGCACCAAGACTGGCCTGGGCTTTAGCCCCTGAAGGATGTATCTCCAACCTATTCGCACAACTCTCGCGCACGCTACTTCTCATGCTCAAATGTCAGCGAAGCCGAGTTGATGCAATAGCGCAGCCCCGTCGGTCCGGGCCCATCCGGAAACACGTGCCCCAGATGGCCGCCGCAGCGCGCGCACGTTACCTCAACCCGCCGCATGCCAAAGGTGCGGTCTTCGTGCTCTGCCACAACCTTGGAATCGGCCGGAATGGTGAAACTCGGCCATCCGCACCCCGAATCGAACTTGGCGTCGCTCTTGAAAAGCATGGCCCCGCAGCCGGCGCAGTGATAGTCGCCGGTCTCGTGATTTTGCGTCAGTGCCCCGGTAAATGGCCGTTCCGTGCCCTTCTCGCGCAGCACGTGATACTGCTCCGGCGTCAGCGCCGCCCGCCACTCCGCCTCCGTGCGCACAACCTTGTCCGCGACCTCGCTCATCGTCTCCTCCTGCTTGCCTTGCGTCCGTTGGATGCGCACCGGCATCGCAAAGTATCAGCCGCAAGCCGTCAGACCTCCGCGATCAACTCAATCTCCACGAGTACATCCTTGGGCAGGCGCGAAACTTCCACCGTCGACCGCGCCGGCGCAGCCACGCCCTGCGGAGCCAGGTACACCCCGTACACCGCATTCATGGCCGCAAAGTCGTTGAAGTCTTTCAGGAACACGGTCGCCTTGACCACCTGGGCCAGGCTCGACCCCGCCGCTTCGAGAATGGCTTTCAGGTTCTCCAGCACCCGCGTCGTCTGTTCCGTGATGCCGGGCGCAACCACCTGCTGGGAAACGGGGTCAAGCGCAATCTGCCCCGCCGTAAACACCAGGTTCCCCGCGCGGATGCCCTGCGAGTAAGGCCCGATGGCCGCCGGTGCGTTCGTGGTTTGAATGACCGCTTTGCTCATGCCTCGATTGTAATTGCAGGGCGTGCGGGGCCAGCGTCAACGCCAAACCGCCAGCAGGCCGCCGGAGATCATGAGCGCAACCAGCCAGTATCCGGTGTTAATCGCGAACAGCCTGGCCGGCCTTCCCTCGTAGATGTAGCTGGCCCACAGCGGCGCCGCAATAAAGCCCATCCACAGGATGAGCCCGATCAGCGCTCCGATCCCAAACGTCTGTGCCCCTGACCAGAGCACCACGTGCGCCAGGACGAACGACGTCACCAGGCTGCCGATGAACGAAGCAATCATCCCAAGCACCATGGTTTTGCTCTTCGACGAGTCTTTGGAGATGCCGACCATCGCCGCCCACGGCCTGGCAAACAGGGCCGGCGAATACCAAACCGCGCCCAGGAGCCACTGAATGACAGCCGAAACCAAGATGGCCCAGTGGTTGAAGTGAAGTTCATGCATCGAGCAGCCTCCGTTACCGAGAGAATCCGCCTCCCCGTCGACCCTGGATTTGAGGAATCGGGGCC
>Ga0302325_10021587_pt1 | contig 13481 bp, 9 predicted proteins | sample Palsa_T0_2_FD_201948 | JGI IMG/M metagenome (GOLD analysis project Ga0302325, IMG submission 201948) | Peat permafrost microbial communities from Stordalen Mire near Abisko, Sweden - Palsa_T0_2 | ecosystem: Environmental > Terrestrial > Soil > Palsa > Peat permafrost | place: Sweden: Abisko... | reverse complement strand
GGCCATTGCGGCTGGCGTAACTATCCAACTGCTGCGCTATCGGTTCGGGCGTATCGGGCTGGGGCCTTTCCTGTTCGGCGCCGGGCTGCTCACGCTCAATCTGCACTGGCCTCCGTTTGCCAGTCGTATTCCGAGTGAAGGCTACTTGTTGGCGGAGGTGCTGTTCGGTTCGAGCCTCCTGGTGATGGTACTGGATGACTCGCGCCTTCGTATGCGTCGGCTGGCGGTGCTGAACGAGTTGTCGGGCACGATTGCGGTCAGCCAGAACCATTCCCCGATGATGCAGATTGCGCTGGAGAAACTCACGGCCGTAGTCGGGGCGAAGGGCGCGTGGTTCCGTCTGATGGAAGGCGACCGTCTGGTGCCCGCGCAGCACACCGGCATGTCGCCCGAATTTCTGCGAGCGATCGGGCCAGCGGAGACGGATGAAGCGCAGACCAGCGTGCTCCAGCAAAACCCGGCCGCAGTTGTGAAAGCCTCGGAGATCTCAGAGCCGGAGCGGACACAACTGGCCAAGCACGGCATTCACCAGGTGGTGTTATTGCCGGTACGGGGCAAGAAGTCGGTGATGGGGATGCTGTCGTTCGGTTGCTCCGGCAATCGGCGCCATACCCGGGAAGAACTGGAGTTTCTGAAAACCGCGGCTCAGGCGCTGGGTATTGCGATAGAGAATCTTCGCTTGCTGGAACAGGTGTTGCGTTCGCAGCGGCAGTGGATGAACACCTTCGACTCGATCCAGGATCTGATTCTGGCGCACGACGCGGACTTCCGCATTCTCAAGACCAATCAAGCCCTGCTGCAACGGTTGGAAAAAGCTCCCGCCGATATCCTGGGCAATCTGTGCGAAGAGGTGCTGCCGCAAAAGCGGCCCTGGACCGGATGCCCATATTGCGAACGCGGCTCGGGTCTCACCGAAGGGGTGGATTCGTGCTTCGGCGGCCAGTCGGTGGTTTCTACCTCGTCGTATGCGGAGCAGGGAAGCAGGCAGAAGGGCGTCATCCATGTGGTGCACGATACGACTGCGCGTCAACTGGCGGAAGAAAAGTACCGCATGCTGTTTGAGCAGGCGCAGGAGGGCGTGTTCGTAGCGACGCCGGATGGAGACTTGCTCGACTGCAACGACGCCTTTGTTACCATGCTCGGCTACAGCAGCCGGGACGAGTTGATGGCGCTCGACATGGTTAGCGTGCTGCACTCGGTTGCCGAAGAGCGCGAGGCTTTTCGTCGGGAGATCGAGGCGCACAACTACGTCCGCAACCTGGAGATTACAGTCCGCCGCAAAGATGGCACGCTGCTGACGGTGGCGCAGAGCTGTTTTGCCACGCGCGATTCCGACGGACATCTTGAACGCTATCAGGGATTCGTTCTCGACATCACGGAGAAGAAACGCTCGGAAGACGAGATGCGGCGCCGCAATCGCGAACTGAACGCGCTCAACGCCATGGCCGTCATCGCGACCCAGTCGTTCGATCTGGATGAAATTCTGAACCTCACACTGCGCCAGGTGATCTCGCTCTTTGGAGCGGAGACCGGCTCGGTCTATCTGGCAGTCGAACCGGAAGGTACCTTCCGGCGGCGCGCCGGCTGGGGCCCGCGCAGCGAGGCCCGCGTGCATATGGCGGACGTTGTTTTTCCCGAAGGCTTGGGCGATCTGGTGATGCGCTCGAGAGCGGAAGTAGTGACCCAGGATTTTGTGCCGCACCTCCCGCCCGCGGTAGTGGAGTTCGCCTGTGCCGACCGTTTGCCCTACTGGATCTGGGTTGTGCTGTGGAGTAAGGACAAGCCCATCGGCATCATGGGTATTGCCAGCAAAGAAAACCGGCACTATTCGAGCAATGATGAAAATCTGCTGGTTGCCATCAGCCGGCAACTGGCAACTACGATCGAAAAAGTTCAGCTTTACGAAGAAACCTGCCGGGCCTACGAAGACTTGCGGCGCACGCAGGAGCAGTTGCTGCAGAGCGAGAAGATGTCGGCCGTCGGCCAATTGATTTCTGGCGTGGCCCACGAGTTGAATAATCCACTGACCGCCATTCTCGGCTATGCGCAGTTGCTGGAGGGCGCAGGACTTGATCCTCGGTCCGCCGACTATGTCCGCAAACTATTCAAGCAGGCCCAGCGGACACACCGCGTGGTCCAGAATCTGCTTTCTTTTGCCCGCCAGCGCAAACCGCAAAAGCAAGAAGTAGATTTGCGCAAGGTGTTGGAAGAGTCGCTCACGCTGCGCGAATACGATTTAAGGGTCAACAGTGTTTCGCTGGAACGCGAGATTCCCGAGAACCTGCCCTCGGTAGTGGCCGATCCGCATCAACTGGAGCAGGTCTTCCTGAATATCATCAACAACGCCCTCGATGCCATGGTGGAAAGCAGCGGCAGCGGTCTGTTGAAAGTGCGCGTATTCACGAGGGATGCTCATGTGTGCGTCGAGTTCGATGACAGCGGCCCGGGAATCAAAGATCCCAGCCGGATTTTCGATCCCTTCTACACCACCAAGTCGGTGGGCAAGGGAACCGGTCTTGGGCTCAGCATCTGCTACGGGATCGTCAAGGAACACGGCGGCGAAATCGTAGCCCGCAACCGGGATGAGGGTGGAGCGACGATTGAAGTCCGCCTGCTGGCGAGCGAGAAACCGGCGGTGCAGGAAATCGCAGCGCCCGCCAGGCGCGAGTCGGTGCTCGCAGGCCGCGTGCTCCTGGTTGAAGACGAAGAAGCGGTCCTGGAATTCGAGCGAGACGTGCTGGTTGGCGCGGGCGCCCAGGTTACGACCTCCATGAGCGTGGAAGACACGCAGGAGCGGCTTGGTAGTGGTACCTTCGACGTAATCGTCATGAATGGCCGCATGCCAGGCGGCCGCAGCGCCCAGGAAATGTACGAGTGGATCGCCAAGAACTGTCCCGGTCTGGAGAAGGGACTGCTGTTGACGTTCTCCACCGTGACCGACCAGCAAACTCGAAACTTCCTGCATGAACAGGGTGTACCCTCGCTGGCCAAGCCGTTTGAAGTGGCGGACCTGATCTCGCACGTGCGTGCGCTGAGTCAAAGGGAAGATAGCCACGCGATAAAGAGAGACAGGACCGAAGCCAGATCCTCCGCGGCCATCGCAGGAGCATAGCCGCGGCTGCATCCCCTCTAAAAACCTGGGGTTCTAACAGCTGCGGGAAAAGTCGGTGTTGCACTTGATTTTGGGTGTTGCATTTGATTTCGGGTTCGGTGTTGCACTTGATTTTGGGTGGTGTTGCACTTGATTTTGGGTGGCGCAGCGGTTCACCGCTGCGGTAACAGCACGGTTGCAGTTCCGGCTTTAGCCGCTGAGGGCGTGGCTCTCGCTAGAAACGAACTTTTTCCCCAAACTTTTAAAGTTGTTCCTTCAAGCCCCGCATCATTTCCGTCATCAACTTTTCGTTGCGCCGATACCGGCGCCAGTGGCCTTCTCTCTTGGACTCGACCAGGCGGGCCTTTTCCAGGATTCGCATGTGATGCGAAACCGTCGGCTGCGACAGTTCTACGCGCTGCTCGATATCGAAGGCGCAGAGTCCGGTCCCCTTGTCGATGGAGCATCCGCCTTTTTCTTTCAGCGCGCGCAGAATTCGACGGCGAGTAGGGTCGGCGATGGCGTGCAGGAAACGGTCAAGATTGGGAAAGGCGTCTGCCATGATCACGAAGAGTAACAGAAGAGAGAATTGGTGATTCGGCAATTTGGGAAATTTAAGACTCAGCGATCTTGATTTTAAAATTACCAAATTACCCGATTACAAAATTGCAAAATCCCTTTTACTTCTTCACTATCGGATTGTAGCCATCGCTGATGAGGCGGGTGCGCATGGCCTCGGCATCCTTCACGTCGCTATAGGGCCCGACCTGAACCCGATAGAACTTGTCGGCGGGAGTGTTGTTCGCGGTGAAGGCCGGATACTGCTTCTTCTTCAGCGCCTCGACGAGCGATACGGCATCTTCCTGCCGGGTAACGGCTGCGACTTGTACGTAGTAACCACCGGCCGCAGGCGCTGCGTCGGTCTTGGGCGCGTCCGCATTCGGGGCCGCTGCGCTCGCGGCTGTTGACGCGGCCGCCGGTTGCGCTTTCGAATCCTGGGATGCGAGCGCGGCGTCAGCATTCTTCTGGCCTACCGCCTTGTAGAAGCTAAAATCGTTGGACTTCGGCTGAGCAGCTTCGTTTTTGACAGCCGACGGCCGAACGATAGTCGCCGGAGTCCCGATCGATGCATTCGGCGAGATTCCTACGGATGCCAGCGTAGTTCTTCTCCCCAGAGAAAAGCCGATGGCAAAGAAGAAAGCACAGACCAGCACAAAGGCGAAAAAAATGGCCAGCATGCGGCCGGTGCCGAGAGTGATCTCCGTATCTTTATCTTTTGCAGCCATGGAAAGTGGGGTTGACCTCTAGCTTCCTGCCCGGGCGGCGGGCGTAGCCGAACCTCCGAGCAACTTCTGTATCCCGGAGAAGAAATCGATGGGCACCGGAAACACGACGGTCGTATTTTTTTCGACCCCGATTTCGGTGAGCGTCTGCAGATAGCGCAACTGGATGCTGGCCGGTTCGGTGGACAACAAATGCGCGGCGTCCACCAGTCGCTGCGCGGCGGAAAACTCGCCCTCGGCGTGAATGATCTTCGAACGCTTTTCGCGTTCCGCCTCGGCCTGCTTGGCCATGGCCCGCAGCATCGACTCGGGCATATCCACCTGCTTGACTTCCACGTTCGCGACCTTCACGCCCCAGGGCGCGGTGTGCGTATCGAGGATGCTCTGCAGCCGCAAATTAATTTTGTCGCGATGCGCCAGCAGTTCGTCGAGCTCCTGCTCCCCTAGCACCGAGCGCAAAGTAGTCTGCGCAAACTGTGAAGTCTGGTAGGCGTAATTCGAAACTTCCACCACGGCCTTATTAGGATCGATCACGCGCAGAAAAATTACCGCATTCACTTTCAACGTAACGTTGTCGCGGGTGATGACGTCCTGCGGCGGAACTTCGATCGCCTCCTGTCGAAGCGAGATGCGCACCATGCGGTCGAACGGAGTGAACACCAGAATCACGCCCGGCCCTTTGGCCGTACCCAGCAGGCGTCCCAGGCGGAAGATGACGCCGCGCTCATATTCAGCCAGGATCTTGATGGAACTCAGCAGGTAGATGACAATGATGATGACGCCAATGGCAATCACCGGAAAAGCGAGATCCATATTATGCCTCCAGGCAACTCGTTATTCAGAGTATGAGCGGATTGTAGCGCACGCAACCGGGAATCGGTGGATGACGACATGCCCACGTAGTTGTTGAGGGAGATTCGGGCATCCAGCGAAACGATCGTAGCATCATGATCCGAGCCGCTGGCCGGCCGCTGTTGCAAAAGCACAGAAAATGCACTACACTGTGGTGCATGAAGACCGAAGTCTACAGCTGGCGTCTCTCCGGCGAACTCAAGTCGGACCTAGAGCGGGAAGCCCGTCTCCGCAAGGTGCCGGTTTCGGCCGTGCTGGAGACTGCCGTCCGGGATTGGCTGGAGCTGAAGAAGGGCGAGACCGATGTCTCGGAAGACGACGCGCAACGTAGACTTCACAGCGCCGCCGCAAACTGCTTCGGAGCCGTGGCCAGCGGCAAGCCTCGTCGCGCGGAGACGGCGCGCGCCGCGCTTCGCGAGCGTCTGAAGCGTCGCCATGTCCGCTAAAGTGAACGCTAACGCCCTGATCGACACCGGCGCAATTCTCGCGCTGCTCGACCGCAGCGATCGCTGGCACACCGCCTGCGTAGAAGCATTCCGTCAACTGCGGCTCCCGCTCCTGACATCCACGGCGGTTCTCACGGAATTATTCCACCTGGTTGGCGACACCCGCGCCGAGATGGAAGCCGCGTGGAGGTTCGTCCGGTCGGGCGCACTCCTCCTCGGCACAATCGAAGACGCCGAACTGCCGCACCTGCACGGTTTGATGTCGCGCTATTGGGACCGGCCCATGGATTTTGCCGACGCCACGCTCGTGTATCTGGCGAAGCGTGAATCTCTTTCCGTAATTCTCACGGTCGATCAAGCGGACTTCGCCACCTATCGCATCGAAGGGAAGCGCCAGTTTCGGGTTCTGCCGCGGACGCGACCGTAGCTCGCACCGAAATGCCGCCGAACCGGGTGGCCCCGTCCAAGCTTCGTTGAGCGGGCCCATTGACCTTGTTTTCGCTCACGCCAGGACTGTTCGCGCCGCCGATGCCGGATCGACTCGCAACGTGAGCCCATCGATCTGGCGAACGACGACGCGTTCTCCGGCGGGGATGGGGATGGCGGAAACAGCGTCCCAAAACTCGCCGTGCACAACCACCTTTCCGGCAGGAGCCAGCGTGGTTTGCGCGATTCCGATTTCGCCGACCAGCCCTTCTGCGCCGGTGACTATTTTGTTGCGGCGGGCGCGCACGGCGATGGTCATCAGAAAAGCGGTAATCAGTCCGAGCGGGACGCTTACGGCGAGGGCGGTCAGGAAGCGGACTCGCATCTCGGGAATGGGGCCGTCGACCAGCAGCAATCCGCCGAGAGTTAGAAGAACAATTCCGCCTGAGGTCAGTATTCCATGACTTACAAATTTGGCTTCGGCGGCAAATAGGAGGAAGGCGACCAGAATCATTGCCAGCGCGGCATAGCGGATCGGCAGCAGGTGCATGGCAAAAGCCGCCAGCACAACGAAGATCACTCCGATGGTGCCGGGCACAACGGCGCCGGGGTGATTGAATTCCACGTACAGGCATAACGCGCCGATCATCAGGATGATCAAGGTCTTGTTGGGATCCATGATGTAGGAAAGGACCCGCTCTTTCAGAGTCATCTGATAGGTGCTGATCGGCTGGCCGGTCAGGTCGAGCGTGACCGATGTTCCGTCGAAACGTCGGAAAGGTTTGCCGCTCATCTGGCGAAACAGATCCTGCTCATTCGGAGCGACGTAGTCGATCAGTTGTTTGTCCAGTGCTTCTTGCTCTGTGAAGGATTTCGATTCGCGCACGGCGCTCTCCGCCAGCTCGACGTTGCGGCCGCGCTTGGCGGCTACGGAACGCATGAGAGCGGCCGCATCGTTCTCGATCTTCTTCATCATGGTCTCGTCGGGCTTGCCGAGGAGCGTCACGGGATGCGCCGCACCGGCGTTGGTTCCGGGCGCCATGGCGGCGACGTCAGCAGCTTCGAGAATAAAGATTCCAGCAGAGCCGGCGCGGCTGCCGGCTGGTGTCACGTAGACGATTACGGGCACGGGCGAAGCCACGATCTTGTCGATGATTTCGCGCGTCGACTCGACCAGACCTCCCGGAGTATTCATCTCGATCAGAACGGCCTGGTCATGATGATCGGCGGCGATCACAAGCGCGCGGGCGATGTATTCGGCGGTAACGGGCTGGATGGCGTCGTTCACTGCGATCCGCAAGACGTCGGCGGAGCAAGGCACAGCAAGAAATGCCGAGGTAAACATGGCGAACCAAAAGCGCGATGAAAGTTTATCTCGAAGGACTGAGAAGAGAACTGAGAACCGGGAACTGAGAACCGCTTTGAACTGCTTCATGGCTGTGACAGCGGCTGCGCTTTCTCCGCGAGCTTGGCTGCAAGGGTGCGCTTCAGGTCCTGGCCCGCGAGATTGCCGGGTTCCAGTTGCAGCGCGCGATTAATGTTCTGGGCGGCGGACTCCATCCTATTCTCGCTCAGATCCAGTCGTGCCAGAACCACATAGGCCTCGGCGGACTCGCGAATGCGAAGGGATGCTTCCGCCTGGGCGCGGGCCTGGCGGGCGTCTCCACGAGCTTCGTAAACCTCGGCTATGGCGGTGACCGGTGCAGTGCTCGAGGGATCGACCTCAACCGCGTGCTGGAATTCGGCCTCCGCTTCGGTGGTGAATCCGTGGGCCAGGAGTTCTTTCCCCAGTTCAACTTGAAAGCGCGCGTGAGCGCGTGGATCGGAGCGGGCGAATTGCTGCTCAGCCCAGCTCCCCATTTGCATGGTCATCTGGCGGAAAGCGTCTTCCTCGTAATTGCGCTTGATGCGTTCCAGTGGAGTCTTCGTGGTCAAACCGCTGGGAACGATACTGCCGGCGGCAGGTGTCAGGGAATCGAGCAACATTTTCGTCTCGGCGTCGTTGGGACGATACTCGAGCGCCGTGTGCAGTTCGCGGTTCGCGCCGGCGCGATCGCCGGCCTGGCTGAGCGTCACTCCCATGTTGAAGTGGTAGTCGGGGTCGCTGGGATCGTTCTGAATCGCTCGCTCGAAGTAGCCTCCGGCCTTCTTGTGATCGCGGCGCGCTGCTACGACTCCGAGATTGTTATAGACCTCGGCCAGCGGCAGGCGGGCGGCCACGAACTCAAAAGCGCTTTCGGATTTTGCAAAGTCTCCGTGATCGTAGGCGGCGAGACCGAGATAGAAATTTGCCTCGCGGGCGACTGCGCCTGATGTTGAAACTGAATCGGAAGAAGACTGCTGCACTTGACTCAGGGCGGCGATCGCCAGTTCGTAATTTCGCTGGGCGTAGTAAGTCTTGCCCAATTCGACCCAGGCTTGGGCGTAATCGGGATTGAGGCGGGTCGCTTCGCGATAGCGCTGCACTTTTTCTTCAGCACGGGCGGCCAGCATGCCGTGTATGTAATTTTCCAGGGCGTCCAGGCGGACGGGAGTAACGCTGGCAATGTACCTGTCCTTGGGAACGGAGAAATCGGCGCGGATCAGGTGAAGTAAATCCCACGCCAAAGCGGATTGCAGGGCGCCAAAATCGGCCAGGGGCGCGGACTCTGTGACGGCGGGCAAGAGTTTCTGCGCCCGCATGTCGAGCAACTGGGCGACGGCCGTAAGGCGCGCGCCGTCATATTTATACGAGCCGAGTACGGTGTAATCGACATCCATCTGCTCGGCGAGGCGATAGAGGGTGGCGCGTGAAGGATGAACGCTGGCCGGAATGCCTTGCCGGTCATAGGCCCGGAGTCGCTCGTCACGGCTGGATACGTACAGAATCGGAGAATTGAGTTGCTCGTGGAAAGTTTCGGGAAAAGATTCGCCCAGCCATTCCAGACCCGGAACAGCAGAATCATTCTCGAAGGGAATCACGACCATGGTGTGGCCGACTATAGTGCCGCCAACGATGTTGCGGCCAACCATGGCGCGGCTCGAAGCGGAAGTTTCCTGAGCGCGAAGGGACAGGCAGAGAGGCAGCGAAATCAGACAGACGAAAACAGCAGCGCGTTTCACGACCCGTTGATTATATCGGCTGCGGAGACGCCGCATCATATGTGGGAACGCGGCTGGCCTGTCGAAACAACGGGCTCCGCTATTGCGCTTTCTTCTTTTCCGTTTGCTTCTTTTCCGTTTGCGGGGAGTTGCGGCGGCGAGTGGGACTGGGTCCAGCCCTCTAGTTCGTCGCTGCCGGTGATCAGTCGGGCGCTGCGCTCGTAAGTGAGATACGACCATGCCCACTGGATCATTACCAGCAGGCGATTGCGGAATCCGATCAGGAACAGAATGTGGATGAACAGCCACGCCAGCCAGGCGAAATATCCAGATATCTCGAACTTGCCAAACTGGGCGACGGCGGCGGCGCGGCCGATGGTGGCGAGGCTCCCTTTGTCGTGGTAGTGGAAATTGCGTCGTGGCTGATTTTCGAGGTCGCGCGCGATGGTTTCCGCAACCCAGTCGCCCTGTTGCATCGCGACGGGCGCGACTCCGGGGAGCAGCTTGCCTTTTTCGTCCTGCAGCGCGGCCAGATCGCCGATCACAAATACTTCTCTATGTCCGGGAATGCTGAGATCGGGTTGGACGAGCACGCGACCGGCGCGATCGACGGGAACACCCAGCTTGCGGCCCAGCGGAGAAGCGGCAACGCCTGCCGCCCACAAGACGACTGGAGAGAGAATCCTTTCGTCGCCGACCCAAACCGCGCCGGGCTCGATGCAAGTGACGGTATGGGACGTGCGAACTTCGACTCCCAGTCGTCGCAGCTGTTCTTCGGCTTTGCGGGAAAGCTCCTCGGAATAGGCTGGCAGAACGCGGGGTCCGCCTTCAATGAGGAGTATACGGCTCTGCCGCGGGTCGATATTGCGGAACTCATGATTCATGGCATGGCGCGCGATTTCAGCCAGGGTGCCCGCGAGTTCGACGCCGGTGGGTCCGCCTCCGATGACAACGAACTGCAGCGGAGACGCGCCCTGACCGCTGGCGGCCTGCCGCTCGGCCAGTTCGAAGGCCAGTAAAACGCGGCGGCGGATTTCGAGTGCGTCTTCAATCGTCTTCAGACCGGGCGCAAGAGGCTGCCATTCGTCGTGACCAAAGTAGGCATGAGTTGCGCCCGAGGCGATGACCAGAAAGTCGTAATCTAACGTCTGTTCCTTCGTGATGATCTTGTTCTGCTGGAGATTGAAATCGACTACTTCTTCAAGTAACACTTCAACATTGCCATAGCTTCGCAATATCGAACGGATGGGCGCGGCGATTTCGCCGGGAGACAGCCCGGCGGTTGCGACCTGGTAGAGCAGCGGCTGGAAGATGTGATGGTTTCTCCGGTCAACGACCGTAACCTGAACGGGGAGCCGTGCGATGCGCTGGGCAGCGGTCAGGCCTCCGAAACCTGCGCCCACAATCACGACCCTCGGCTTGGGCCTGCCGTTCTTCGAGATTGGCACTGCTTTCATGGACTCGGCTCTGGCTCTGCTATGGTCCCACTATAGAGATTCACAGAATGGCGGTTTGGAGCAAAAACTTTTGATGCCGCACCCTTTGGTCTTTGCTTCCACTTCTACTCTGAAGTTCGGGTGCTTCGGCAATGCCAGGTTCTGCTGGCTACATCGACCAGCCTCCGCATACACTGCTTCTTCGGCTTGTTTGATCACAACTTATTTGATGACAGCTTGATGATTCCGGCGCAACCCAGTTCGTCAGCCTTGCGTTTTCTCCTGCCTTCGGTTCGGGACATCATTTTCATTTTTCTCTTCTGGTCGCTGCTGGCGGGGTCGTTGTCGAATCGGCCACTGGCCGACCCCGATATTGGATGGCACATCCGAACCGGCGAGCAGATTCTGACGACACACTCGCTTCCCCGGACCGATCCGTTTTCTTCCACCATGCAGGGTCAGTCCTGGTTCGCTTGGGAGTGGCTGTACGACATAGTGCTCGGCATTCTTTATCAGGCTTGCGGACTAAATGGAGTGGTCTGGCTTTGCGCGGCGCTGGTTGCGGGGATTTTCGTCCTTCTGCTGTCGCAACTGCTGCGGCGCGGCACCGGCCTGCTGCTGGCGATTTTGCTGATGTTGCTGGCGGAGGCTGCCTCCACGATTCATCTGTATGCGCGTCCGCACATTGTCAGCTGGCTCTTTTCGCTGCTCTGGTTTGTTGTGCTGGATCGATGGGAGCAGGGCCGATGGGAACTGGGTGCGCCAGGCACTCCCTCGGAGCACGGGAGTTGGTCGAGATCAATCCCGTGGTTTTTTCCCGCTTCGATGTTGCTGTGGGTCAATCTGCATGGCGGATGGCTCTTCGGCTTAGCGCTGCTCGGGATCTACACCGTCGCTGCATTCGTCGAGAGCGTTCGCACGCGGGATCCGTTTGCCGCGATTCGCGCCGGGCATCAGGCTCGTGCCATGGCCGCGGCCTGGGCGGCATCGGCGCTGGCGACGCTGGTGAATCCGTTCGGCTGGCGCTTACATATCCACATCTATCGCTATCTCAGCGATCGCTACCTCATGAACCGGATCGACGAATTCCAATCGCCGGATTTTCACGGCTGGGCGCAGCGCTGTTTTGCGGTCATCCTGGTGCTTGTGCTGATCGCCTTCGCGGGCAGTCGTGTTTCGGGCAAGCTGAGGCTAAGCCATTTGCTGGTCGTGCTATTGGCGGTATATGCGGGCCTCTATTCCACGCGCAATCTTCCGGTTTCTTCGATGCTCCTTGTGCTGATCGTCGGGCCGATGCTTTGGGAAAACCTCGCCTCGCTGGCGGATAAGCCGGGCGCCCAGGGATGGTTGCGTAAGTCCGCTGCCCGAATTTCAAACTTTTCCGATCGCATGGGCGCGCAGGAAATACAGCTTCGCGGGCACTTGTGGCCGATTGTCGCGGCGGTCCTGGCGTTCGCGATTTGTCTTCATGGCGGATGGCTGGGTTCGCGACAGCTGATTCATGCGGAATTTGATCCGCAGAAATTGCCGGTCGCAGCGGTGAGTTTCCTGGAGCGAGAGAACGTGTACGAACCCCCGATCACGGAGCCGGTTTTCTCAACCGATGCCTGGGGAGGCTATCTCATCTACCGCATGTATCCCGCGCGGAAGGTGGTTGTGGATGACCGTCACGATCTTTATGGATCCGGCCGGATTCGGCAGTATCTGATCCTGACGCTAGCCGAGCCGGGATGGCAGATCGTGCTGAAGGATTGGCAGATTCGGACGGCGCTCTTGCCCACCGATTCGACATTGGCCAACCTGCTCCGCGAGCTTCCGCGGGAGTGGCGTGTGACGTACGAAGACAAAGTTGCGGTGGTGTTTGAGCGACGTTAGTGTCAGCCGACATCCTGATTTGGTCAACATCCTTCCCACTCTCTGCAACCTCGGCACTTCCGTATCATCTGATCTAGTTGAGTTTGGCGCGGGCGACCTCGGAAGTGCTACCTTTGAACGCACGCGACTACTCTCTCACGCTGGCTTCCGAGAGCTTCGAATATATGCGGATCGCAACCGAGTGCCGATGTCCGGGGGGCTGTCGATGAAGTCGCAGTGTTTGCCTTTCCAGCAGATTCCGCATACCTCCCGCCTCTTCCTTGATTATCTTTCCTACACTCCTTCAGTTCGCGGCATGTATCCACGCTCACCGATTTTTTCCGAGTGGGTGAAAGACGAATCTCAGCGCGTCGTTTACGACGGCGCGCGCCGCGCCAAGGTCAGCGAAATTCTGGAGCGGCAGAACCAGGCGTGGGGCGCCTCTGCCAAGACGCTGGCCAATGTCGAGCGCTTCCGGCGAGGAGCGTTGGCGGCGGTTACGGGACAACAAGTCGGTCTTTTTGGCGGCCCGCTGTTTTCGATCTTCAAGGCGCTGACCGCGGTCAAGCTGGCGGAACAGGCGACGGCGGCCGGAGTGGACTGCGTTCCGATTTTCTGGCTGGCTACCGAGGACCACGATTTGGCCGAAGTCAATCATGTGGCGCTCGCTTCCGAGCACGGACTTCCGGAACTCCTCCCGGTGCAAAGCCGTGGCTTGGCCGACGCGCCCGTGGGCACGGTCAGATTTGGAGCGGAGATCGAGCCGGTGGTCGCGCGCGCAGCCGCACTGTTGGGAGATTCCCAGGTCACGACCTGGCTGCGCGCGGCTTATCGTCCGGGTGAAACTCTGGGCAGTGCGTTTGCCCTGCTGTTGGCGCGTCTGTTTGCGGATTGGGGCGTGATCCTGCTTGATCCCTCCGGCAAGGATTTCCATGATCTCGCAAAGCCCTTGTTTCGCGCGGCGATTGAAAGGGCCTCCGAACTCGATGACGCGCTGCTCGCGCGGGGCAAG
>Ga0302325_10021586_pt1 | contig 13481 bp, 13 predicted proteins | sample Palsa_T0_2_FD_201948 | JGI IMG/M metagenome (GOLD analysis project Ga0302325, IMG submission 201948) | Peat permafrost microbial communities from Stordalen Mire near Abisko, Sweden - Palsa_T0_2 | ecosystem: Environmental > Terrestrial > Soil > Palsa > Peat permafrost | place: Sweden: Abisko... | reverse complement strand
ATGCCAGAGGGAAAACCCACATTATTACCAACGGACCTAGAAGGATCTCCCCTTAACCAGATCTCCTTCCCCCAAGAAACTCCACCCATACCAACCATCCTTCTTCCTTCACCCCACCATGCGAACCCAAAGCTGCGTCTCTTCTCGTCAATACCACCACCAACACCACTAAATACCTTCCTCCTGCATATCATCAACACAGCAACTCATTCAATCTCCATCCAAACCCCAAACCTAACATGCAAACCCTTCATCTCCTCCCTCATATCCGCCCTAAAACGAGGAATCCACGTCCATCTAATAACAAGCAGCCGCCTCATGATTCTCGAGCAACTGGTTACAGCTGGAACAATCACCGAATTTGAGGTATGGAAACTGCGTCGTCGCCATTCCCACCTACTTAAAGCCTACCAACAAGCTCTGAGTAGAGGGGATCTGGAGGATCCACCAGTGAAGCCTGGGACATTGAGGATTGGGTATTTTCATGAAAGGATAGAAGGAGAAGAAGAGCCGGTAAAGAGCCATTTGAAGATGGTTATTGTTGATGACGAGATTACGGTGTTGGGGAGTGGGAATATGGATCGTGCGAGTTGGTTTACCAGCCAGGAGTTGGGTGTTGCGTTTCTTGGGCGGGAGGGGGCGGAGAGGATTAAGGGGGCTGTTGATGAAGGGTTGGAGGGCAGAGTAAATTATGTTTGTTAGATGAGTGAGAGTGGCCCTGCGACCACGTTGGAGGATAAGTAATGGCAGGCTACAAGTAATGCGTTGCTGCACGCATTCAAGTCATTGACTGGGGAGTATATACAAGCTTTCGTGCCAATTTCTTGGACATTCGAGGACTCCCGACTCCATAACATTTCTTTCTAACTCCTGTTCGATGCAGATTTTCCACCCAACCGTCATCCATCTGCCCATACGCTAAAACCGATTTCACCATCCCCAAGTCCTCGTACTTGCCGTGAAGACAGGCGGTTTCCATTGTATCTTGTTCGGATCAATCGTTCTCTTCGGCTTCGTCTTCTGCTTCTCTAATCCCGCCTCATATTTCTTGATCAGATATGTTGGTATAACGATCTTATGCTCGCCCTTATGGTATATTTGCATCTGAAGAGCTTGCAATGTTTGCTCCACGTCTTGAGTTGTCATGGACAAAGTGTTCGACAATGACTCGATGCTCGTTCTGTCTTTGCCCGACTCTTCCGCATTGATTTGTAGAAGAAGTTCGACCAGGTTTTCTGTCCAATACTGGCGGTAGGAGAGGAGACCCAAATCAGAGAGCGGTTTTTCGGGTGAGCCGAGCTTGCCTTCAATGTTGGAAAGTTCGTAGGAGAACTGAATGAGGAGTCGACCATAACCTTTTCGTTGGAATTGAGGAAGGGTGAGAATACAGGCAACGTTGTATCCATCGGCACTCTCCTTTTCTTTCGAAAAATAGCCGACTAGATGAAACCCCTTCTCATCTCGAGATGTCATGACATAAAAGAGAAACGGGTCAACATCGTAGTAGAGAGTTTTATGATCCAAGAACATCTTGGACAGCAGACAAAGATTCCGACACCAGGTGCGTTGCCGTCGACCATCTATTTCGAAGAACGAGACGTAATCATCTCTGTATATCTCGTTTCCAGGGGGATGCTGTAATGTGCACTTTTGTCGATGTCTGGTGAATGACTTAAGATCACCGTAATAACAAAGACAGAACTCACAAATGTACATAAGATCTTCTTGCGTGAAAATCTCTGGGTACGGCGAGAAATACCAGGGGTAAAGGTCATATTTTCCAAATTGTACTTTGGAGATATTTCGTATTCGTGATATTTCAGCTTGGTTTTGAGTCATCGATCCTCCCACACGGAGCTTTTCAATCTCTTCTTCTCGACTAAACTGTTCTGGTGGTTCTGCTTTCACCGATATAGCGTCAGCTGCTGCCTCGTCCACGTCCATGGGGTCGTCATCGTCAGCGCCGGGTGAAGCATCGAGGTCCATGGCTAAAGTAAGCTTCTCGTCCTCCGGGTCAGGTGTCGCTTTTTGTGACTCCACGAATTCCGTCCACGGATGCGGCGTGCTGCCTTCTGAGGCAATGGAAGCTTCTCTTGTGACCGCAGCTCGTTTGTTGGATTTCTTCGTGGTGACTGTCTTCTTGGCCACGGGAGCAGAAGCCTTCTTCGTTTCCTTCGGCTTCTCGGGACTTGGCCATTCCACATCTTGGTTGAAATCAATACGAGCAACAGGAACCCATTCATCTAGACGCTTATTGTAATTATCGAAGTTGCAATAAAACTGTCTCCCGCTTTTGACATCTCTGACACTTAGAATTTCTGCTCTTCGAGGCTTGCCATCCTAAGAAACTGTTAGCAATGTTCTATTTAAAGTATTACTATCTTTGAAATGGGAGGTCCAGGGCACGAAGGATAGCGCCGGTGGGCTATGAGACGTTGGATGGCAACGGAACTCACTTTCTCTACCATGGCGATGCATCCGACCCTGCAAGCGAAGTTAGTATATCGGTCGCAATCATGAACAGAACACTCACTTCAAGGTATCAACAGTCGCTCTACCCATCTGTTTTGGTGCTGGGGAGCCCACAGCGGCATCATGAGCCTGTGAGCCGCCACCCATGATGAAATTTACGAATTATTTGATGAAAATGAATTGATGCGCAATTGATCGCGTTCGTCGAGGTTGATGTTTCTTGGAGGGGCGATGCGAGGCTGAGAGGGCAATTTAGCGCCAAAAATTGGGAGCCTTGTCGCTAACAATCGGTGACTAACAATCCGACCCTTCCAGAAATTTCAAGACCATGCTCATGTCAACACGGCAAGATGATTCGATAGCAGAAACACTACGAAATGGCACCGGAACTCTCAAGCAATTGGAAGAAGCTTCAGGCTACCCTGAGGCAAGAGTCAAAAGCGAGTTCGGAACGCAAAAGGAAAGCTATCCCTACAGAACGACAGCAAAACACAATCGCGAAGCGGAGGAGGCTGGACGGGAATCCGGTCAAGATTGCTGTAGCTCCGTCGAAAAGCTTCGTAAAGAAGGGGAAAATGGGAATTGGATCTAGTACTGAGTCACCGGCGTCGCCAGAGCCAACGGGATCTGCGCCTTCTGCGTCTCTGGCACTGTGGGCTGAGGACAATGACATATCTGCAAAGGATCTCGCAGAGGCTTATGGAGGAAGTCTGAAAGATACGACAATCCAAGGTGCCAAAGCAGATGTTATAAATGGAGGATTAAGGAAGGATGTGGATATTGGGAAATATATCGGCATTGATTGCGAGATGGTTGGAGTTGGTGGAGAGGATGATCGATCAGTCTTAGCCAGAGTTAGCATCGTCAACTTCCACGGAACGCAAGTCTACGACTCTTTTGTGAAGCCGAAGGAGTTTGTTACAGATTGGAGGACTCATGTTAGTGGTGTATCTCCGAAGAACATGGCGACAGCAAGGACATTCGAGCAGGTGCAGGAGGATGTCGCGGCGATTATGAAGGACAGAGTTATTGTGGGACATGCGATCAAGAACGACTTGGAGGCAATGATGCTGGGTCATCCAAAAAGAGATATCCGTGATACGTCGAGGTTTTCGGGTTTCAGAAAGTATAGCGCAGGAAAAACGCCAAGTTTGAAGAAGCTGGCGAAGGAAATTCTGGGCGTTGATATTCAAGGAGGAGAGCACTCTAGTATTGAGGATGCCCGAGCTACCATGCTCCTCTTTCGACGACACAAGTCTGCTTTCGATATCGAGCATGCCAAACGCTGGCCAACCAACAATCCGGCTGTAGCAGGATCAAAATCGAAGCCAAAGAAGAAAAAGAAATCCAAACGTTGAATCTTCAAGATTCGGATTTATCAGAAAATGAGAGCTCTCGGAGGTGGCAGCATTTCTAAAGCACCTCATGGATGAGAATATCACAAGCCCTATATGGTCTAAAACTACACCGAATGCCTTGCAGAGGTCCCGACACCTAGCTATGCTAAAAACACATTAAACCATCCCATCCTACCCGACTCCTACGCTCCAAAATTCAGATATAGCCGACTTGCGGCGCAAATCAGAGGGGAATGCCTTCCATTAGCTCCATCGCACCCTCACGACCAACGGTGATAATCGCATCTCCCAACGTCTTGGTGGAGAATCCAGCTTCGCAATAGACGAAATAATACTAAAACAGACGTTAGCTCCTGTCGGAAACATGGAGGATCCGTGATTGGAGGTCGGGGAGGAGCGCGGAGGCTAGCTGCCGGACTAGAAAAAAGGAAAATCTCGAGACTTACCTCCCACTTTCTTCGGAACACTTCAACTTCTTTCTCGCCCATATTCTTGTGCTCCATCATCAACGCCGGTCTAATTCTCGAGTCAAAATTCTTCATGAACGCCTCTCGCCATAACCGCAATGTTTTCGCATAATGACCTCCAATGTTCTCGATCCGCTCTACGACCAACGTGCCTTCTGATCCTTTAGTGATATTATCCAAGAGCTGGCTGATCGATGGCAGGTGACCTCCTGGGAAGATGTATTTTCTAATGAAGTCCTCTCCCTTGGCATACGCCTCATATCGTCCCTCAGGCATGGTGATGCACTGAAAGACAGCGATTCCATCTGTCTTGAGAAGCCTATGTATGCATCCAAAATATGTCTCTAAATATTCTCTTCCAACCGCTTCCAACATCTCAATTGAAATGACTTTATCATAAAGGACTTTTGGCGTTGGAAGGGCTCGGTAGTCCATCAGCAATACCTCAATCCTGTCTCGGAATCCCGCCGCGGCAATTCTCTTCTCGGCTAGTGCCTTCTGTTCAATGGACAACGTCAAAGATGTGACCCGGCATCCTGTCTTTCGTACCGCCTCTGTCGCAAAAGATCCCCATCCTGTTCCAATTTCCAGTACATGGTCGGTCGGTTTGATGTGTGCTCCGTCTATGAATCGGTTCAATTTCGTCATCTGAGCCGCTTCTAGCGTTTCTTCCTCCTCGTCCGCACTCGACTGGGACTTCCATATGGGACAAGAATAAGTCATGTCGTCTGACAAAAATGCTGCGAACATCTCATTACTGATATCATAATGCGCTGAGACATTTAGCAACGAATTCGACAGGGTATTGGTACTTCTCGCAAGGCCAGTGATCGTGGCGGCAATGGATGAGGTCAAAGTCGTCGCATTACTCAATTGGTTGCGGTTGAGGATGAAGAGCTATCCATGTCAACACAAATTTTAAACGGACTCGGAAACAGTCGCATACCTCGAAGAAGCCCGTTAAATTGGAGCACTCAAAATCGCCCAACATATACGACTCTGCAAACCCCATCTCCGCAAACAAAAACAGCCTCACCCAAAACGCCTCCCTCTTTACCACCAACTTGACCTTCCTCACCCCACCCGCTTTCTTTGTGCAATTAACACCATTGACACCATTGCTTATTTTCGATTGCTCCTTTGCCATCTTCTGGCCATAGCTTGTCATTTGCCCTGTCGTCTCGTCCGTTATGATCAATTGGCCAATTTCGATTCGTGATAGCATGGAGGTGATTGCTGCTTTGGACACTAAGACACCCGGTCCCCAGGTTACGCCCCCCAAAGCGCCGCGAAGGAGGTCAGTCCCGCGTGCCAATGGCTGGGTGATGGCTGAGGGGAGGTAGGAGGTCATATTCGAGGACTACCCTCTTGATCTGATCAGAAGCTGGGTGGCTGGCCTCGTTGAGGCGCTATCGAGAAACCGTTTGGGAAATTAGGAAAGATAGTCTTGCAGTACTTTCTTACGCAAAATCACAAGAGAGGCAAGAACTTCTAGTTACTGACGAGAAAAGAGAGAGGGCGTGTAGATAGAACTTGCACAGTACCCAGCAGTGCTAGCTCAAAAGAAAAATAGAAAGAAGGAATGAGATCAACCAGCGCGAAGAAAACGACACGGCACATTCGCAAAATAGATTGGAATAAATTCCGGCACCGGGGCCATGCTATGGCTCCCCAGGAACCGTGCCATGACGAAGTGTTCCAGCCTTGCCCGCAACGAGACAAGAGAGGGGGAGGTAAACCCAATGCATGCTGCCCCACCACTAGTGCATTTTGTTAGCCACATCCGTGCATGGGCATCTGCTTTCCGCGTTTCGGTGATCGATGATTTCCACCGAGTAGCCATTGATAACCTTTCGACTTCGCTGTGACGGTGCTGTCTGATTCTGCTTGGCCACTGTTCGATTGGTAGGGAGAGCTAGACAGGCGAATGCGAAGGCTTGACTTCTAGCAGGGGACTAGATTGCGTGGCCATCGAAATGTACAAAGGCCTGTTTGAAGCGCCGAACCAATGGCACAAGCGCGTGCCCTTGCATGATATCGACTTGATGAAGTGTTAATCGATATGAGGAAGTGGACTCGGGTGGTACGATGATTGCGGTGTCATCTGGTGTCACAAGAGGCTGATTAGATATCACATCCTCAGGACATGTCTCCGAAGTCCTGACATCATGAATCATGATTTTTCCTTTTTCCTTCCATCTCACTCTCTTCCCATCCGGACTTTTAAGACCCCCGAGATACAAACCCAATAGTCTACAAAATTTAGCTCTTATTTCTGTCAATTCTGCAAGTTGGTGCCAAGATATCAATAGCAACAAAAAGCACAGCGAAAAATGGAGTATGTAATCTACAAGGATCTTGAGGCAAGCGAATATCCCTTCTCCACTCGCCCCTTACCCGCCCCTTGTCCTTCTTTTTCACCGTTCATCGATCACCAACGTCCTGCACGCATTGACTCGATGCTTCTTTCTCGCCCGCAAGCTCGGAAGTGTGCTGAACCGCTGCAAATGCTTAGGTATTGAAACGTGATCACAGCTGCATGCGAGATACACCGGGCCCAATTAGCATTTGTGAAGCCGTTTTCAAGCCGATGTTTCGAGGAGCGGTGAGTGTGTTTGGGGTCTGAGAGCGAGGGGGTGTTTCCGTGAGCGAGTTTTTGCTTTGGGTTTCTCCCGTGAAGCTTCTGAAAGGCTGAAGCTGCTTTGTAGTGAGTATGGAATAAGGGGAAGATGGATCTTGGCATGTGGAGGTTCTTGTGATACCTTGAATTTAAGGTCTTGAGAGATCTGAGACCGCGGAAGATTGCCGAGGCTCTAGCGTACTGTAACCTTACTTTGTTACTCGGTAACCTTACTCGTAAACGCGTTCGTGTCGCGTGGGATGGAAACGCGAACATTTTTGAAATTAAGAACTTTATTATCACAACACAAGTTCAAAATGCTTGCCATCGAGAAGAGTAAAAGCCATAAAGGCAAATGTACTCCTAATGTTCTGCCCTGCCGAATTAACCACAATGGACCCGTTGATGCCTCGAAGAGATATTGGAATCCAGCCAAGACGCCAGGTATGGGAAGATCCTTCTAATATGTGAATATACCGAACTAATTTGTATTTAGATGGCAAGATTGTTGCCTATTTTCGAGGCAGGAAGCTACATGGGAAGCAAGTGAAGATTCCGAAGGGATATCGGGGAGTTGTAGTTTCATCGACGGATCGAATATTGCCTAAATCGAAATCAGCGGTTGAAGAGGAAGAGGACGAGGAAGCTGAAGATGAACCAGACGTGAAGATTATGGAGGAACAATCCGAATTTAATGATCTAATGCTGTGGGGGCACGAGGCTCTGCCGGACGACAATGTGGATCCTTATGTGAGGGGCATGGAGGAATGGATTGCTTTTGCGGAGCAGGTATGTTACCCAAGCTTGAAGTTATTTAAGCTGACATTTCCAGATCCACTCTAGTTCAAACAAAATAGATGACCCGGTGGCGAAGAACTGAAAAGGCATGGGTTTATGGCGTTCTGGATGGATAGCGTTTGATATACCAGGATAATGAGACCTTCAATCTCTCTCAAGCTTGATTCTCTTGGAAGCTGCCTTTGGCAGGTCGAGCGCTTCCTGCTCTTCTCTGAGCTTGATTCGCCTACTCTTGCGTCTCTTTTTCCCTAGACCCTCCATCGTTTGTGCGACTTCAGGCTTGACTTCACCCTCCGTGCTCGAACACCCCTTCTGCTCTTTCAAGAACTCTTTCTTCAACTCCAAGTGCCCCTCATAGCTTTTACATCTCTCCCAAACCTCCTTAAAAACCCCACTCGCTTCCTCCTTCTCCTCTTTTCCATTATGTCCTATACTCTTTTCAATCAAATTTCCCATCTCTTTCCCATCCACCTATTTCCTCCCTCCTATATGATTTGCATATCTCTTTGATCTCGTCACACCCATCTGAATAAATTTCCTTGCCATGCCCATGCCCACGAGGTCATTTTGTTCATAGAACTCGAGGAATTTTGACCAGAAAACTTCAGAGGAGGTGTGGGCTATGGGCACGCTTCGAAAGCGCCATTGGGGAAGGAGATAGGATTTGTACGGCTCGTAGGTCAGGACGCGTTGTTCGCCGCGACCGATGCAGTAAGTCATCAGATGGGATTTAGAGGGTTTCGTAAAAGTAGACATGTTCAACGAATTTCTACGGGAGACGTTTAGAGCAAATGAGAAGCTTCAAAGAAGTCTAATGACATTGTCTAAACGAGGAAGGAGCTCGCACCTCAATATGAAATCGCAAGTTTGCCTCCAAAAAGAAGCTGCAATTACGCTTGAACAAATACAAGATCAACAATCAAATCCTCTACGAGTAAGATATAGGTAATAGAAGATCAACATGTCCTCTGAATTGGTCACGTGCAACCTTCCCCTTTTCCGTCTAGCCAGCAAAACCACTTTATTCCGGTGCCCGTGAACGCGCTAGTGCGCAGAAACGTTCGCGTCTCGACGCGAATTACGCGTTTAAACGCCCGCAATTTTCGAACTCCTGAAAAGAACCAGCGAACATCAACACCGCAACTCATCCACCAATACTCCTTCAATCGCCCACCATGGCTTCAGTTATGATGTCCGATGCCATTGAATCTGATCTCGGCACAGCTTCTAGCAGAAATGGTACACCACGAGCTCGCCCTGTACAAAGGGGCTCATCAGCGAGACCTCGTGGTCCTCCCTCTGAGAGCGTGGCGCCTTTGAGTGACGATGAAGGATTTGCAGATGACCAGATTCCTGCGGGAACAGGCCGACCGAAAAGAAAGGATCGCCCAGTTCCGCGCGTCGAGGATGCGATCGGACAATATGTTCAGATCAACTTCGAGGAATTCCTGGAAAAGTAAGTAGCGGCCCCTCTTCGATTGCAGCACTTCTGACAGGCATTCAGCTTTGTTGAAGATCCCACATCATCAGGAGCACCACCTTCGAGCGCTGTCACCACAGACAAATACTATATCGCCCAGATTCACGGTTTAAGGACATATCAGCTGTCGACTCTCTATATTGATTATACACATCTCTCCTCATACAAGGGGGGAGCCTTGGCAGATGGAATCGTTGAGGAGTACTACAGATTCTTGCCTTTCCTGACGAAAGGTTTACACAACATGATCGCCAAATATGAACCAAGATACTTCCGAGACCATCGTCAGCCAACTGCTTCAAGCAACCAGACCTCTTCTGGTGCTAGCAACGCTGCCTCCGCAAGTCAATCCGACTTCCAAGGTGACAAGACAACCAATCAGCAGACCGACAAGCTCTTTGCTTTGGCCTTCTACAATCTTCCTCTTGTCTCTCGGGTTCGACATTTGAGAACCCAAAATATTGGGCAGCTACTCTCCATTTCCGGCACAGTCACCAGAACTTCTGAAGTCCGACCTGAATTATCTCTTGCAACTTTCACCTGCGAAGCCTGCCGAAGTGCTGTTCCAAATGTCGAACAAACATTCAGATATACCGAGCCGACACAATGCCCGAACGAGCTCTGCAATAATCGCCAAGGATGGAGATTAGACATCAGGCAAAGCACTTTCATCGATTGGCAGAAGGTCCGAGTCCAAGAGAACAGTTCAGAGATCCCAACTGGAAGCATGCCTCGAACAATGGATGTTATTCTACGTGGAGAGATCGTCGACCGAGCTAAGGCTGGAGAGAAATGTATCTTCACTGGAGCTCTCATTGTCGTCCCAGATGTCAGCCAACTTGGCCTTCCTGGAGTCCGACCAGTGGCTGTACGAGACAATCAAAACAGAAGCGGAGATGCCAGTGGTGTGACTGGCTTGAAGGCTCTTGGTGTACGCGATCTTACCTATAGACTTGCTTTCTTGGCCTGTATGGTAACTCCAGACACCTCTACCACAGGATCAGCCGTCAGCCAACAACTGAACGGCCAGTCCAACAACATTCTTGCTTCGCTCAACCAGACCGCTCCTATCGATCCAAATGAGCCGGGTGACCATGCTCAAGAAGCCGTTCTTGCATCAATGACCCACGCTGAGATCGAGGATCTTCGGAAAATGGTTCACAGCGATCACATATACTCTCGTTTGGTCAACTCTCTCGCCCCTATGGTGTACGGCCACGAGATCGTTAAGAAGGGCCTTCTCCTCCAGTTGATGGGCGGTTTGAGCAAGACTACTCCTGAAGGAATGGCACTCAGAGGTGACATCAACATTTGCATTGTTGGTGATCCTTCAACATCAAAATCGCAATTCCTGAAGTACATCTGCTCTTTCTTACCCCGAGCTGTCTACACGTCTGGCAAGGCATCATCAGCGGCTGGTCTTACAGCTGCTGTGGTCAAGGATGAGGAGACTGGAGAGTTCACGATCGAGGCCGGTGCTTTGATGTTGGCAGATAATGGCATTTGTGCCATTGACGAATTTGACAAAATGGACATTAGTGATCAAGTTGCTATCCACGAAGCTATGGAACAACAGACCATTTCCATCGCCAAAGCCGGTATTCAAGCAACGTTGAATGCTCGAACATCAATCTTGGCGGCAGCAAATCCAGTTGGTGGTCGATACAACCGAAAGACAACCCTCCGAGCTAACATTAACATGTCTGCTCCTATCATGTCTCGTTTTGATCTCTTCTTCGTCATCTTAGACGAATGTAATGAGACTGTGGACCGACATCTGGCAGAGCACATCGTTGGCATTCATCAGCTCCGTGACGAGGCAGTTCAACCCGAATTCACGACTGAACAGCTCCAGCGTTATATCCGCTTCGCGAAGACCTTCAAGCCTGAATTCACCACTGAGGCCAAGGAAGTCCTAGTGCAGAAGTACAAAGAGCTTCGAAGTGATGATGCGCAAGGAGGAATCGGAAGAAACAGCTATAGAATCACCGTGCGTCAACTCGAATCCATGATTCGATTGTCCGAAGCCATCGCCAAGGCCAACTGCGTTGAAGAAATCACCCCAACTATGGTCATTGAGGCTTTCAATCTTCTCAGACAGAGTATTATCTCTGTCGAGAAAGACGACGTTGAAGTTGACGAAGATGAAGACGAAGTCTTGGGCGCAAATGTCACGAATGGTCGTCGCAGAGATTCCGATGGCGATTCTCCTATGGCTGATGCAGATGGCGATGATGAAGATGGCGATAATGGTCCAGATGGCGGAGCGGGGCCTAGCAGCGCTGCACCTCCAGCTGCCGATGGCGAGAGACAGAAGACGAAGATCACGTATGATAAATACATCAGTGTGGTCAATCTTCTTGTCCAGAGAGTCAACGAAGATGAGATGACCAATGGGGAGGGTGTTGATGGTGAAACGCTTATTGAGTGGTATTTGGAACAGAAGGAAAATGAGTTGAATGGGGAAGCGGATTATCATGCTGAGATGGCGTTGACAAGAAAGATTATCAAGAGAATGGTTAAGGTTTGTGCTGCTCTCTACTATTTAATAAAATATGTGCTAACTTTCCAATCAGGAAAATATCTTGATGGCGATCAGAGGCCAAGGCTTAGTGGGCGAAGACGGGGAGGGTAGCTCGAGTGCTGCTGAGAAGACCGTCTATGTTCTGCATCCTAACTGTGCAGTTGAGGAGTATTAGATGGGGCATGGATTGGACTGCATGAATGACGAGAAGTTGAATGATTGGTACGGGTCTGGGTGGGAACGATACCAAGTGTTGTTGTTTTGGCGCTAGGCGTTATTTTGTTAGAGTTTGGTGTTATTTTGTTTGTAACGACGTATCTAATGAAACGAAGGTCTTCAATGAAGTTCCGGTCCCGGTCATTATTGACAAAAATCAAAGGCAAGTGCCAGAAGAGCGAACACTGTGCTCGAGTGCATACTCACACGGCAATTACTTCGTTCATGATACGTAGCTGCACAAATCCTCCAACTTTGTGTGCGGCAATCTGTGCCGCTCGCAAAGCTACTTCTCTGCGCCAAACCCATTTTATTTATAAGCTGATGGGACAAGTGCTGTCGATCCGGCACGCCAATCCGTTTGCACCGTTAATATATGATGGTCTTATCTTGAACCGTGCTCCTCGGATCCGCTGAGGAGGTGCGGAGTCGTGTACCACCTACTCTCCCCACTTACCAAATCATTTTACCAGGTAAGCATAACTGGGATGAGAACACGAATTCAAGACCTTTGAAGGAGCCAAAAAGAGTGAGTATAGCACTCCAGCTGAAACGACCAATCAAGAATCGTTCGAGCATCCTCTATGCTAGGGCTTCTCTAAAAGAAAACACTTGTAACAAGCGCTCCTCGCCAACATCAGCCAAAGATCCCTTGTTTTCACCTACCCAAGTCTCTCCTATATTTTATCATCTGTCGTCTCAATCTGCTCGTCGATAGACTTCAACGTAATGATAACCAGGTAAAGCAAATTGCCAAGAAGCTTTCGCACTCTCGTTCGATTTCAATGTGACTTGACTGACTCAGTCAAAAGGAGACCTGAAATTCCCAAGGATGCTTCCACAAAGAGCACGCAAGTTATCACAGTTTCTAGACCTTCAAATCTTCCTATCGAAAAGACACAAGTCGCCGCAGTTCACAAGAAAAGAAGCGTCATGCTGAGATCCATCATCAACCTTTCAGACTCTGAGTCCGCTGACTCACAGCTTCTTCCCCAAAATTCGTTTGCCTGTGAGTTTCTGTCAATCTTCCTGTCGTATATCTCAATGACTATCTGTAGTCTACAAAGCCGGGGCAGATGATGAAAATACCACACACTGGAACCAAAGCAGTTGGCAATCCATCCGCTTTCCACCGCGCGGGCTGCGTCCTTTAGAGCATGTCGACCTCTCAACCACCATCTTAGGAACTAAATTCTCAGCACCATTTTTCATCTGTCCTGCAGGTACTGGGAAATTCGCTCATCCAGAAGGAGAAGTGCTCATAACGCAAGCAGCAGCCGAGCATGACGTATTGCATCCGGAGTTGGGGTTCGCTCGCTAATTGAAAAGGGGAAGCTCTCTTCAAGACAGGTCCGTCATTCCCTCTAAAACAAATTGCTTATTTGAAGTTGCTTATCGAGTAAGAATCCTAGTATTCAAGAAAAACGAAAATGAAATTTTGGGTACTTGATAAATACGAAATGAGGTTTGTTGGTATGCTAGTCATGCGACCAGAAAATGAAGCATTGGTACCTTCGATACTGGTAACTTTGGCTGCTTTCGGCAC
>Ga0302325_10021585_pt1 | contig 13482 bp, 11 predicted proteins | sample Palsa_T0_2_FD_201948 | JGI IMG/M metagenome (GOLD analysis project Ga0302325, IMG submission 201948) | Peat permafrost microbial communities from Stordalen Mire near Abisko, Sweden - Palsa_T0_2 | ecosystem: Environmental > Terrestrial > Soil > Palsa > Peat permafrost | place: Sweden: Abisko... | reverse complement strand
TGTTCAAATCAGAGAGCAACCGGGGACTGCGGGCGTTCGCGCCCGATCCAGCCGGCGAAAAGTTGCCGTCGCGGCACGGCCCGTGGACGGCGGTCGGTGTCGTTCGCGAGGACAAGGACCCACCCTTTCGGATGAAACGCGACGTCATCGAGAAGGCCGTTTCCGATCAAGGCTTTCAGTTCTACAAGATGAAGAAGAAGGAAGATTGAGGCGGTTGCAAGCTCGTTTGAGCGCGCCAGCGAGAAGCGCGGGGTGGATAGTTCTGTGAAGAGGTGTCGGCACCACTTTACTTGAGAGGCGGAATGCCATTCCTGCGAACATGCTCGCCCGTCAAGACCTCAGACCGGGAGCATTCCGCCAAGTCATAAAAATCGTCGAAAAATTCGCGGAGTATGTCGAATAGAGCTGCTTCACGCGTGTCGTGTAATTCGTATCTGCGTACTAGGGACGCCTCGCGCATTGGCCCGTAATAATGGCCGTTTGAGAATTCGGGATGAGGCGCCCCCATGTAGGTATCCCTCAATCCGACCGCTCCGAGTTCGACAACAAACGGAGGCTTAAGCTTTATTTCCGACGTCGCCACCGAAACATAATTTTCTAGCGCGCGTGTATAGAGCCTCTCAGCGCTTATGATACCAAGCGCTGTAGTCGCCTCTTCCTGAGAAACGATAGTCCGGCGCATCGCCACTTGGCTAAAGACCTGTGAATTAATGCCCCACAACTCCCCTGTTGGAAATGCCTGAGTGATCCCTTGCGTCGTGTTATTACCGCGAGGGTCGATAACAGCCCAGCCATAGTCATTTGCCGATGCAATGCCACCGATCGTCGATGACATCGGATTAACGGTGCGACGATTTTGCAAAAGGTTCTTCACACCTGCTCTGCCCAGCTTCGGTTGACCATCACCGTACTTGGGAAAAAGCCTTAGATAAATCGCCTCATCATCTCCAAAATAATATTCTTGTTCACCTGGAAACCCGAATGTCGCGATTGCGGCACCGCGCGGAAAGAAGAAGGCAGGTGAAACGACCGATTCGGCTTCTCGGAATAGCGTTGCCTGCTGAGGCGGCGCCTCGGCGATCATCAGGCGCAATATCCTTTCGAATTCCTCTGTCAGCGTTTTTCTGATCGCACGACGATCAGCGTTCGTAGCCGTTGCCGGGAGACAATATTGCAGCGGATGTCGAAGGTGCCCCATATCGAACGGCAGTTTCTCAGCAGGGCCGTAAGCCGTATTCATCACGGGGATCATGACCGAATGCGACTTAGCGCGGAGCGCATAGCCATACTCAAGCATCACATTTGGATTTGGCGCGAGTTTCCCAGCCTCCGTCAGGGCGACAAAGGTCAAGTCGGGCACGAAGGCATCGCAAACGGCGATCTTCTTTAAGATCGTATCGGTTACTGGAACATGCCCCAACACACCCTCTGTGTCCGCGTCGATCCGGACCTGAACGTTTGCAGTCGGATCATCGGAAATGCTTTTCGCCGCAAGGTTCAACGCGAAGCGGATAAGATGACGATTCAGTCTTTCCGACCTGTCGCTTTGCCAAGCATAAAATACAACAAACTCCTTCATCGCTTTGCCTCTAATGCCGCAGCTTAAATTGTGGCTGCCAATGACGCCGCACAAGGTCTCATCTAGAGAAGCAAGGCGTGGATGGCCGGAACAAGTCCGGCCATGACGGCATCAGGAAAAGCTTGGTCCTGTTGTCATGGTCCGCGCAGGCGGACCATTCAGTAAACGCAGGCGCTGAGGATTGCTGATGCGGCGGCGATTACTGGATGCCCCGGCATAGGCGAGCAACGCGACGCCGTCCTTCAGACGGCTGTGGCGAGGCATGACAGTCGGAAATCAGTGTCTCAACCGCTCCAGCGGCGCGGACAGCTCCACCGAAAGCCCCGCTGCATTCCAATCATGCGCCAGCGAGCCGCCCAGTTGAACGCGCACGCTGTAATTGGAAAGCACGGTGCCGAAGCCTTCCGTCTTTGGCGATCCGGCAACCGGCGGTCCGCCGGTTTCTTGCCATTTCAGGATGAGGGTCTCGGCGTCGCACGCCCATGTGATGCGCAGCCTGCCGTCTTCGACCGACAGCGCACCGTACTTCGCCGCATTGGTCGCGAGCTCGTGGATGATCAGCGCAAAAGTCGTCACCGTTTGCGGCCCGAGCGCGACCGGCGGACCGTCCATGCTGACGCGGCCGCTGTCGGGGCTGTTCGGCTTGCCCGCGTAGGGTGACAGGATTTTCTCCAGCAAATCATCCAGCCGGGCCGGCTCGGCTTGCGGACCATCTTCGCCCGGCGCGGCCGGCAAAATCAGATCGTGGGCCAGCGCCAGCGCGTCGAGCCTGCCGCCGAGGCTGGCCGCATATTCCTTCGGCGTCGCCGCCGTGCGCGCGGAGAGCGCGATCATGCCGCCGGTGATGGCGAACAGATTCTTGATGCGGTGGCTCAACTCCCGCAACAGCAGGCTCTGCTGTTCCTGCGCGCGCCTGCGCTCGGTGATGTCGATGAAGGTGCAAACCGCGCCCTGGCGCACGCCATCGCGCAGAATGGGATTCACCCAGTATTCGACCGGGAAGCTCGAGCCATCGAGACGAAAGAACCGTTCGTATTCGACATGCGCCGGCACGCCATCCCTGGCCGTCCGGTAAATCGGGCACTCTTCTTTCGGATAGGGCGAACCGTCCGGATGAGAATGATGAATCACATCATGGAGCCTGCGGCCGATGGCATCCTGTTCGCGGGCGATCCCGAGCATCCGCAGGAACGCCGCATTGCACATCGTCGTGACTCCGTCGGTATCCACGCAATAGACGCCGTCCGTCGCTGAATCGAGCACCAGGCGGAGATCGGCCTCCTTACTGCGCAAACTGGCTTCGGCAGTTTTGCGTTCGGTGATGTCCTGCGCGACGCCGATCAACTGCGGCCGCGTGCCGTCCGCGCTTTGCATCAACGAAACGTTGACGTCGACCCAGACCTCCGATCCGTCGGGCCGCAGGTAGCGCTTTTCGACAGAGAACGGAATGCCGTCGGCAACGAGCTGCCGCCGGAGCGCGGCGTCGGCTTCCCGATAATCGGGATGGGTGATGTCGGGCACGCGCAGCGTCAAAAGCTCTTCCGCCGTGCGGCCGACAATCTCGCAGAACCGCCGGTTGACGAGAAGGAAGCGGCCATCCAGTTCGCATTGCAGCACGCCAGCCCCGGTCTGCTCGAAGATGCTGGCGAACCGCTCCTCGCTGGCGCGCAGCGCCTCCTCGGTGCGCACCCGACCCGTGGTTTCGACGACGGTGACCAGCACGCCGCCGACACCGTTCGGAGCCGCATCGTCCGGGATCGGACTGTAGCTCAGCGTAAAGCGCGCATCTTCCCATTCGGGACTGCCGCTCCGCTGAACCCTGATCAACAAGTCCTCGGCGAAGTAGGCGCCGCTGGTCCCGTTCAATATCGCCTGATGCAACGGCCGCAGTTGCTCCTGCACTTCGGGCCATGCTTCGTGAAAGGGTAACCCGAACGCGTGAGGATGCCTGGCGCCGAGGATCGAGCGATAGCCGTCGTTGTAAATCATCACCAGCTCGGGCCCCCAGCGCACGCACATGGGAAAGCCCGAAGCGAACATCACGCTGACAATAAGCTTCAGGCTGGCCGGCCAGCTCTCCCGGGGACCGAGCGGTGTTTTTGACCAATCCGTGGTTTGCAAACGCGCCGCCATCTCCGGCACGCGCGGTACGTCGAGACGAGGCGGGTGCGACGTCATCTGATTAGGCTCAAGCCCGACTGGGCACTATTTTCATATAGAAAAGGTATTTTGAACGGTACTGACCCACCGCCCGAATGTCTATCCTTCGATAACTATGTCAAAAGACACAGGTTGCGCGGGCATGATGGCTTGAATGCGGAACACACGCCGTGACCATAATCTCCATCTTCATCGACGCCGATGCCTGCCCGGTGAAGCAGGAGATTTACCGGGTTGCGGAGCGCCATGCGCTCAAGGGCGTTGCGCTCAAGGTCTTTGTTGTCAGCAACAGTCCGATCGCGGTGCCGCGCGATGAGATGATCGAGCGCGTCGTGGTCGGCGCCGGCATGGACGAAGCCGACGACTGGATCGCCGAGCGCGCCAAACGCGGCGACATCGTGATCACCACCGACGTCCCGCTGGCCAGCCGCTGCGTGAAAGCGGACGCGACCGTCATTGCACCGAACGGCAAGTCGTTCACCAAAGACTCCATCGGCATGACGCTGGCGACGCGTAACCTGATGGACTCGCTGCGCAGCGCCGGCGAGATCACCAGCGGGCCAAAGCCGTTCTCGCCGCGCGACCGCTCGGAATTTCTCCCGGCGCTCGACCGCGCGATCGTGCGGCTGATCCGCGACGGATTTGGCGTTCCATCATCCTGAGGTGCGAGCGGAGCGAGCCTCGAAGGATGAGCGGCGAGGCGCCGGGCTAGCGTGTAATAAAAAAACGCCGGGACGCCCCGGCGCTTTTGGCGCACAGGGCTATCCCGGCTTTTTGACAGAGTTTGCGAGAGCGCGTCAGGCCGCCTTGCGGTTTACGCCCGCATCGGCCACTGAAGTGAGCTTCTTGTCGGTGGCCTTTTCCTCCTCAAGCGTCTGCTGCAACAGGCCGACAACGTCCTGGCGTCCGAGCTGCTTGGCCCACGCGATGAGCGTGCCGTAACGCGTCATCTCATAGTGTTCCACCGCCTGGGCGGCCGCGATCAGCGCCGCGTCGAGCACCGACTTGTCGGACACTTCGCCGGCAACCTCTTTTGCCTCCTTGAGGATGCCGTCGATCGCCGGGCAATCCACACCCTTGGCCTTGACGTCCAGCTTCTGGAACACTTGTTCCAGGCGCTTCACGTGGGTTTCGGTTTCGCGCAGATGCGTTTCGAAGCCGTGCTTCAGTTGCGGATCTGTCGCCTTCTTCACCATATCGGGCAGCGATTTCACAATCTGCTGTTCCGCGTAGTAGATGTCGGCCAGGGTGTGAAGGAACAAATCGTTCATCGTCTTGATGTCTTTAGAAAATAGTCCCACAGGGCTTCTCCTTGTTGTCTTTTTACATGGATTGTCGGGGAAGACAGCGCGCGGGAAGCGTCGCGGTCTCTTGAGCCAACGTGGGATGATCAACTTGGTTCGCTGCGGCGCAGAATTAAATGCCCCGTTCGTGGAACTTACCTCACCACAAATGCCGCGCGCTTTGGCGTGGCTTGCATTTATGGATGCGCCAGAGCGAGCTGCGAACGACCGCGACACTTCGCTGATGACTTGACGAAGCGCCGCGGGGCGAATGCATGGGTTGGCTAACGCATGGTTAGCTAACGCGTGGGTTAGCTCATGTGCGCGCGGTGGCGAGGCGCATAGTTGTAAAGATGCCGCCCGGTGGTTCCGGATTGCATACCACCCTTCCGACCGGACACGATGTTTCCACTACCGACAGAGGGATCATAGGACTGGGCAAAGGCGGGCGCGCTCATTGCGACAAACACGGCGATGACGGCAAGTGAGATCAGTTTCTTCACGACAAGTTCCTTTTCTTCTCCCCTTCCGGCTTCTTCCAGACAACGCCGATCTCCGCCACATGTTCACCCGCTCCCGCACCTTGCGCATGAGATGCGGGAAGCTGGGAACCGGAGCTTGGCGCCCACCCGGCACAGTTCGCAACGGGATCGCGCGAAGTTGCGCGCCCCGTGACAGGTTCCGGCGGGCCATTCAATAAACGCAGACGCTGAGGATTTGCCGATACGGCGACGATTACTGGATGCCCCGGCATAGGCGAGCGAAGCGAGGCCGTTCCTCGAACGGCCGCGGCGGGGCATGACAGTGTCATGCGGGTATGGCCGCCGCTGTTGGCAGCGCGTGGGCCTTGCCCTACCGTTCAAACAAATAATGCCGGAACCCAAACACCATGAGCCAACACCGCGAAGTCGATCTGCTGGTCGCGGGCGCCGGGCCGGCTGGCATGACGGCGGCGCTGGTGGCAAGCCTGCATGGGCTCAGCGTGCTGATCTGCGAAAAGTCGGATCAAGTCGGCGGCACCGGATCGACCTCGGCGGGCACGCTGTGGATTCCCGGCAACCGCCAAAGTAAACGCGCCGGCTTCAACGACAGCGCGGCACGCGCGCAGGATTATCTCGACGCGCTGATCGGCGACAACGCGAGCCGCGATCTGCGCACGGCGTTTCTCAAAACCGGACCGGCCGTGATCGACTGGCTGGAGCAGAACACCGAGGTGAAGTTCCTGCCCTGCGGCCGGCATCCGGATTATCGCAGCAACATGAAAGGCGCCGCGGTGAGCGGCCGCGCGATCATTCCGCTACCGTTTGACGGACGCCGACTCGGCGCGGATTTCCGGCGGCTGCGGCCGCCGATCCCCGAATACATGCTGTTCGGCGGCATGATGATCGGCAAGGCCGACATCCCTCCCCTGCTCGGCCGCCTCAAGTCGCTGGCGAATTTCAGCTACGCCGCGAAGCTGATGACACGTTACCTGATCGATCGCCTGCGTTATCCGCGCGGCACCCGGCTGATGATGGGCAATGCGTTGGCGTCGCGGCTGTTTTACAGCCTGCGCCGGCGCGGCGTCGAAATCCTTTTCAACGCTTCGATCGCCGCTGTCGATGAGCAGAACGGACGCGTGGTTGGCGCGACGATCAAAACCAAAGACGGCGAGATTTATGTCGCGGCGGGAAAAGGCGTGGTGCTGGCGACCGGCGGCTACGGGCACAATAAGCGCTATCGCGACGCGTTCATGGCGCATCCGGTGCCGGCCAATTCAATGGCGAGCGAATTCAACGTCGGTGACGGCATCGCCATCGGCGAACAGCTCGGCGCGCGGATCGCGCCACAAGAGCATCGCCGCAGCGGGTTGTGGACGCCGGTCTCGGTCACCACGCGCACGGACGGCAGCAAGGGCCTCTACCCGCACCTCCTGCTCGACCGCGCCAAGCCAGGCTTGATCGCGGTGAACAAAAATGGCGAGCGCTTCGTCAACGAAGCGGCGTCGTATCACGACTTCGTCGAGGGGATGTTCGATGCCAACGCGAGATCGCCGTCGATTCCCTGTTATCTGATCTGCGACGAAACCTTCATTCGGAAATACGGACTGGGCGATGTTTATCCCGGCGCCGGCAACCTGCGACGCTTGCTGAAAGCGGGCTATCTCAAGCGCGCCGATACGCTCGACAGCCTGGCAGGACAACTCGGCATCGACGCGCAGGAACTACGCCGGACAGTCGAGCGCAACAACGGGTTCGCCAAGACCGGCGTGGATCTCGATTTCGGCAAAGGCGAGACCGAGCTCAACCGTTTCAACGGCGACGACGCGCACAAGCCGAATCCCTGCATCGGGCCGATCGAGATCGCGCCCTATTACGGCCTGGAGATCTGGCCCGCCGAAATCGCGGTCAGCACTGGTCTCACGACGGACGCGAATGCGCGCGTGCTCAACTCCGATGGCCACGAAATCGAAGGCCTCTATGCGTGCGGCAACGACATGGCGTCGATGATGCGCGGCACTTATCCCGGACCGGGCACCACGCTCGGCCCCGGCGTCGTGTTCGCCTACCGCGCCGCGATGCACGCGGCAGGCAAGCCGCCGCTGGAGGAAGAGATTTAGACGGATGAGCCATGAGAAGCGCGCGACAAATGAAAACCTCTCGCCGCGTGCGGGGAGAGCGTAGGCGTCCTTCGGACGCCGTTCTTAGCACCAAGCACGCCGATGCAAAGCATCGGCTATGCAAAGCGAGGGTGAGGGGGCCTCTCGGCGAGTCCGAGCTTTGAGGTCAAGATGTTGACGCTCAGGCAGCGTTGACGCCCCCTCATCCCAACCTTCTCCCCGCACGCGGGGAGAAGGAGCGCGCAGTAGCAGGCGTAAACCATTGCCATAGCAGCGAATCTTTGTGCTCAAAACGCGTTGACGTTGCTGCCGATGTCGCGGCTCGCACAGCTCAGAAAGCCCTGCTAAATGGGCGTAAGTTACATCGGAAAATAATTCCGTGACATCGCGGTGTCGTTCTGAGAAATGGCCATCAATCTCGCTCCCGTACAAGGACGTCATGCGGTCACTCCGCATGGCGGAGCGAGAGCGGTTCCCGCGGGCGGCGGCTCGTCACCGCCGCACTCGGGCGACCCTGGCGTATACGCCCGGCCGGCACGATGACCGGTCTGTGGTCTCAAGACCGCTGCACTGCAGGAAGGCCGGGAGCGGGTAACACCCGCTCCTCCCTAGTCCCGTCCCAGGAAGCGCGTAGCTGGGGTTGAGCTGTGGCGTTCGTTCGCTGCAGCAAGCGCCGTGGTGGGACGCCGAAAGGCGAGCGCGCAGCGCTCTGCGCGCGCCGCACCCCGCTAGGGTGCGGAGGTTGGATACGCGTCTCTCGGCGTTCCGCTTCCTTGCTTTCTTCCGTTCTTACCTTCGTGGCTCAAAGCGCAGATCGTGAGATTACCGGCAGCCACCGCCGGCATGCTCTGACGAAGATCGGTGCGGAGAGCGAGACGTTCGTCGTTTTATTTGATGCACGTGACGATGACTCGGGTGCGGATCGCATCGCGAGAACGAGAATGCTTGTTTGCATCCGCCCCCGCTGTCGCGGGGCGGGTTGAAGACGTCGCTGTTTGACAATTGAATCAGAAAACAGTGCGCCGACAGCGGCGCAGCTGCCGCGCTCACTGCTTCAAAAACGTCAGCGTGCAGGGCCGGCCTTCGATGCGCTTGCCGTTGCCGCTGCCGTGGTCGAAATGCCCGAGCGCGTGGAAATCGCTCGGGGAGCCGCGCGCGGCACCGAGGCCGACCAGGCTCGAACCGACAATGACCTCGCCGGTGAAGCCCGCGGTACCGTCGGCCTCGATCCTGCCGTCGAGCGTCATCGACGATGGCTCGCCCTTGGCGCCCTTCGTGCCGTGATAGACGCCGTCCTTCACCTGGCCGTTGAAGCTGTAGCTGTAGCCCGGATAGCCGCCGAGGTTCGGACAGGTCCATTCGGTCTGCCAGGTGCCGTCAAACGTCTTGATCGGCGGCGCGCCGGTGCGGATCAGATTGACCAACCGCAACTGCGCTTCCTGCAGATGCGCGCCGTACGGGAAGCTTTTCAGATAGCCGGAGAAAAGGTCCGGCGTGTTGGCGTTGTCGGCGGCCTGCCACGCAGTATCCTCCGGGCTTTGCTGGGCAGCCGGCGGCAGCGCAACCGGAGCCTCGGCAACTTGCGGGGCCGGTGTCGGTGCGGCCGCCGCAGGGGCCGGAGCTGAAGCTGTTGCCGGGGCCGGCACGGGCGTGACTGGCGGAGCGGCCACTGGTGGCGGCGCTTGCGCCGCGGTCTGTTGCGGCGCCGACGGCGTCGGCGCGGGAGCCATCGTTGGTGCGGTGGGGGGCGGCGCAGCCGCGACCATCGGCTTTGGCGACGGCCGCAGCAGGAAAACCGCGCCGCCAATAACGATGATAGCGATCAGCGCAATCGCGCCCCAGATCAGCGGTGCGTTCGACGATTTTTGCGGAAGGCGGCGAGGAATGGCCATGGCCGCCGGAGCCAAAACAGTTTCGCCGGGCTTGGCGTCCTGCAACACATGCTCAAGCCGCGACGACAACAGCTCGATCTGCTGCTCCCAGTTCTTGAACAGGTCGATCCACTGCCGGGTCGCGAATTCGTAGCTGAACGCATCGTTCGGCACGACGTCCTCGACACGCACCGGCACCACGGTGACGTGATGCCGCCCGGCCAGCACCAGTTCCTTCTTGATCTCGTCGGAATTGTTGGCGTTGCTGGTGAACACCAGCAGCATCACTTTCGCGGTGCGGAGCGCCCGGACGATCGCTTCCTGGAAATTATCGCCGGCGCGCACGTCGCGGCAGGAAATCCAGCAGTTCTGGCCGCGGGACTCCAGCGCCTTGCAGATGGTCTCCGCGATGTCCTGATCCTTGGACGAATAGCTGATGAAGATCGGCGCGCTCAAGATCGGGCTCCCATCACCGCCTGCAATCATAGCTAAAATAATCCGGCGGGAACGCCCCAAAAACCGCTCCCGGGATTAAATGTCGGACAGTTTGCGTCTCATAGGCGCGGGAACCGAACGCAAACCGGCGATTTGGAAGTAACATACCACCACCTCCGGAGGACGGTCGTGATCCGCAAGCTGACATCAGGCAAGTACCGGCTCTATTCCCGCAAGAAAAATCCGAGGACCGGCCGCCGCCGCAATCTCGGCACGTTTTCAAGCCGCGCCGCCGCCGAGAAGCACGAGCGCGCGGTGCAATACTTCAAGCGGCATTGATGGCTGCTTCCGCTCGTCCCCGCGACCTGCCTGCGCTCGGAAGTCGAGCTTCGGCAGGCTGGTAGTCCGCCGAAGCTCGAAGAGCGAAGGCGGAAAGCGGGGACCCAGCGCTGGATTCCCGCTTGCGCGGGAATGAGCGAATAACAATCCCGCCTTATTCCGTTCACCATTCCGCCGGACAGCGGCCTTAGCCTCTTGATTTGAACTAATCGGCAGCCAAAGACTTCTAACAAGCGGTTCTCCGCCCCATCTAACAAACTGGTTCTTTCACCCATCAGGTATTCGCCATGCGTATCGCCACCCTCCTTTCCGGCCCGCTCGTCGCCGCGGCCTTTGCGCTGCCGCTCGCCGCGCCGGCGCTCGCCGATATCGCCATCAGCGTCGACAAGAACGCCCAGCAGATGACGGTCGCGGTCGACGGCCAGCAGAAATACGTCTGGCCGGTTTCGACCGGACGGGCCGGCTACGACACGCCGAACGGCAGCTTCAAGGTCAACCGCATGGACGCCGACCACTTCTCGCAAGAGTGGGACAACGCGCCCATGCCGCACACCATGTTCTTCGACCTGCACGGCCACGCCATCCATGGCTTCTTCGACGAAAAGCATCTCGGCCTGGCGGTGTCACACGGCTGCGTGCGGCTGTCGCGCGCCAATGCCACCGTGCTGTTCGACCTGGTGAAGACCGAAGGCATGGCGAATACCAGCGTCACCGTCAGCGGCCAGACGCCAGGCGGCGGCAATGGCCCGGTCGCGCGCGCACACCTGCCGGATCAGGAAACGGCCTATTCACCGCAAGGTAACAGTCAGCAAGGTTATGGCCAGCAGCAGCAGGGTTACTCGCAGCAAGGCTACGGGCAGCAGGGCTATGCACCACAGCCGGGTTACGCGCAGCAGCAGCAGAACGGCTTCCCGCAGCAGCCGCCCCCGCCCGGCTACGGTCAGCAGCAATATTATGCGCAGCAAGGCTACGGTCAGCGCTATTACGGCCAGCAGCAGTACTACGGACAGCCGCAATATTACCAACAGCCGCAGCCCTATTACGGCCAGCCGGCCTACCGGCAGTGGTGATTTTGTTCACGCCGTGTTGAGCGATAGCCGGCGGCTCGTCGCACTACCGCCGTCAAAAATGGAATAGGCTGTGGCGTGCGCTGTTATTTTCAGCGGAGCATGATCTAATCGGAAAACCGGTACCCATCCTCGGATCAAGTCCGAGGACAGGCATTTTCCGGATCATGCTCCAGCGCACGCTTTTTATCGGGAGGAAGATCAATATGTCGTTTGTTCGTTATTCAGGCTTTGCTACCGCCGCCATCGTCGCCAGCGCACTGGCTGTACCGGCGCCTGCCGGCGCGGCATTAATCATGCACAAATACCTGTCGCTCGCTATCGCCAAGACAATCGTTGAAGAATCGATCGCAGCCTGCGCCGCCAAGGGCTATGCGACATCGGCCGTCGTGGTCGATGCCGACGGCGAGACGCTCGTCGCGATGCATGGCGACGGCGCTCCCGTCCACACCCTGGAGAACGCGCGGCGCAAGGCCTACACCGCGATGACCTTCAAGCAGCCCACCGCGGAATACGCCAAGAAGCTTCTGGATCCGAATTCGCCCGCGCGCCAGCAGGTGACATTGCCAAACGTCATCGCGATTCCCGGCGGAATGCCGATCAAGGCCGGCAACGACGTGATCGGCGGCATCGGCCTGTCCGGCTCGCCGGGCGTCGACGAAGATTGTGTCAACGCCGGATTGGAAAAGGTGAAGGAGCAGCTGCAATAGGCCCTCGTCCTATTCCGGCTGGATGTCTGCGGCTTTAATGAGCGTGGTCCATTTCACCAGCTCATCCTTGACGTAAGCCGAGAAACCGTCCGGGCCGATCCAGTAAACCTCGACGCCGACATCCCTGAAGCGCTGGCGCACATCGTCTTTCGCCAGCGCTTTTTCAATCGGCGCCGCGAGCTTGTCGACGATCTCTTTCGGCATGCCAGCCGGACCGAACATGCCGGTCCAGGCCAACAGATCGAAGCCCGGCATCACCGTCGCATCGAGCGTCGGCACATCAGGTAGCGCCGGATCGCGGTCTTTGGTCAGCACCGCCAATGGACGAAACTTGCCAGATTTTGCCATTGCGAGCCCGGTGCTGAAATCCGGCACGCCCATCTCGATATGCCCGGCCATCAAATCCGTTACCGCAGCCGGGTTGCTGCGATAGGCGACCGGCACGATGTCGATATTGTGTCGCCGCTTCACGATCTCGGTGGTGATGCGACCGGTGCTGTTGCCATAGCCGGCCGTGACTTTGCCCGGATTGGCCTTGGCGTAGGCCACGAGCTCTTCCATCGACTTCACCGGCAGATCGTTGGTGACCGCGATGAATGACGGGAAACTGCCAATCCGCGCGATCGGCGTGAAATCCTTGATCGGATCGTACGGCACGCGCTTGAACAGCCCGGGCGCCGCCGAATGCGTACTGTTCGAGGTCAGCAGCAGCGTGTAGCCGTCAGGCTGCGCGTGGGCGACCGCCTCAGCCGCAAGCATGCCACCTGCCCCATCGCGATTTTCGATCACAAAGGATTGGCCGAGCGCTTCCTGCAAATACTTGCTGACAAGGCGCGCGGCCGTGTCGGTAGCGCTGCCGGCGGCAAACGGCGTCAGGATCGTGACGGGGCGGGACGGATAATCATCGGCGGAGGCAGCAGCAGCGAAACCGGCCGCCAGCACGACAAGAGCCAAACCACATATCTTCATACGTCCCAGCACGTCATCCTCCGCCACCGCTTTTCTTCTCTAGCCATAGAGAAGCGCAGACCGCCACGCGTCAAGAACCGCGGCGGCCGCTGCGCGCGTTTGAGATGTGCAGATTCCGAATGCCGGACGCAGTTCGGCTCAATTCGGCTTCTGGTATTTCAGCACAAAGGCATCGACCGGCGACGGCGGCCGCATGCTGGAGAAGTCGCGGGTGTCGCCGGGCACACGCCAGAAATCGCCCTCGGCGACGAACTTGAAGCCGGCGGTTTCAAGTTCCTTGCGCACGATCGCCTCGTCGATGCGATGCAGCGACTTCCCGGTAGAAGTATCGGAGCCGGCCTTGGCGGAATGATCGGCCAGCACCAGGAAGCCGCCCGGTTTCAACGCGGCAAACATCTTCTGGTCCATCGCGGCGCGATCGACGTTCATGTAGGTCGTGTCGTGGTAGTAAAACAGGAACGTGATCAGAT
>Ga0302325_10021584_pt1 | contig 13483 bp, 14 predicted proteins | sample Palsa_T0_2_FD_201948 | JGI IMG/M metagenome (GOLD analysis project Ga0302325, IMG submission 201948) | Peat permafrost microbial communities from Stordalen Mire near Abisko, Sweden - Palsa_T0_2 | ecosystem: Environmental > Terrestrial > Soil > Palsa > Peat permafrost | place: Sweden: Abisko... | reverse complement strand
ATGAATCAGTATCGCGCTCGCGGATTGGCCGTAGTCGGGCTGCACGAAACACTCGAAGCCCTGGCCAACGGGCAAGTCGATGAACTGCTCATCAGCGGCTCTCTGGACGAGAGCCATCCCCTCCCGGAGGAAGTGGAGGCCATTTTCGCGCCTGAAATCCCCGATTCGGAAGGAGGAACGGAAAGCGACGAACCGCGGCAAGCGTCCCTGCCAGATCTGCTGGTTACGAAAGCCAAGCAGACTGGCGCAACTGTGACCTTCATCGAAGACGGCAAGTTGCTCGAATCCGCCGGTGGTGTCGGGGGGTTCCTGCGATGGCGCACGTAAAATTGCAATTTGCTTGGTCGCGAGGAAACAGATTCCAGGATCAATGCAGAATGCACCAGCATTCTCACCAGTACGGATCTCGATGGCCGAACGCCTCGGTGCGAACAGGCGTGGATGCTCTTACGAATGTGCCGGGTCCCTTCGTGACTTCATCCAAAACCAGTGGCTGCAGCAGAGGGCGGACGCTAGAACCTCCTGGCCCTGGTTCCGCCTTGAACGCCTCAAATGTTAGCCGATGTTACCCGCGCCAACGAGAATATCCCCACCCGCCGCCACCCAGTAAAAACAAAACTAGAAGAATAATCAATATGGTCGTCATTTCTCACCTGTCCTCCCTACAGTGCCGTGCAGGTTGGGGACCAAAGCTGAATTTGCGCCGTACAGCCCCCGGGAGGCTGTCACGATGCGGCGAGATAAGGTCACATGACCTGATAGGGTCATGGCAAGAGCCACATCGAAGAGCGTCAACGAGAAAGCCTGTGGTGGCCGCAGCGTCGCATTGCCACTGTGTCTCGCAGAAATCGCTGTGTACTGGCGCCGACCGACTCGATGGCTGTTCATTTCAATCGTGTGGGTGAGCCGATCTCCTGTGACTCGCCGACTGGGCATTCACATGCTGACTTTATCGCGTATGAATTTCTACCAGATTCCCAAAACTAGCGTGATTACGTTGGCTCTGTTGCTGGGCGCATGTTGGGTTGGCCCCGTCAACGGGCAATCCACAGACGATCGGAGCAAGCCTGACAACACGGCCGTAAACAAGGGCGACGGCAGCCGCGGAGCGATAACGGCGGATCAACAAAAGATGAACGCAGCGGATCGTAAGATGACCGCCAAGATCCGGCGTTCGATCATGGCCGACAAGTCGCTTTCCACGTACGCGCACAACGTGAAGATCATCAGTCAAGACGGAACCGTCACTCTCAAAGGACCCGTGCGGTCTGATGAGGAAGTGCAATCAATCTTATCGAGGGCAGCCGACGTTACCGGCAGCGCCGACAAGGTGATCAATCAGATGTCGGTCAAGGTAACGTCACAGCCCTGATCGGAATTAACAGTTGTAATCAACTTTGATGAAGGAGATGCGAACATGTCAGGAAAAAAGACAGCAGTTTTTGGTATTTACCAAAACGCGAAGCAAGCGGAACGGACCGTCGACGACCTCTTGGCCGCGGGGTTCTCAAATGACGATATTTCAGTTTTGCTCCCGGACCATAAGGGCACGAAAGACTTTGCCCTCGACAAAAGCACAAAAGCTCCCGAAGGTACAACGGCCGGCGTTACGACCGGCGGAGTAATTGGCGGGACCTTGGGATTGCTGGCCGGGATTGGCGTTCTTGCAATTCCTGGAGTCGGTCCGTTGATTGCGGCCGGTCCGATCATGGCCGCTTTGGCTGGCCTAGGAGTCGGGGGTGCCGTCGGCGGTATTATTGGCGCGCTTGTTGGGATGGGAATCCCTGAGTACGAAGCTAAGCGATACGAAGGACACATCAAGGCAGGCGGAGTTCTGCTTTCTGTTCACTGCGACACATCGGAGGAGATCACTCGGGCGAAGGATCTCTTAAAGCACACCGGCGGTCAGGATATTTCGTCGGCCGGAGAAGCCAGTTCTGACTCGCCCGCGGTCAGCGAAGTCGCCGCACACCGGTAAGGCAAGTCGTGTAGATGTTAGTTAGCAGTGGGCTAGGCTATCCCGGTTGGTTGGAAGCTGAAACCGCTTTAGAACGTCTTTCGAAAGAAAGAAGAAAGAGAAAACAGATGAAACCGAGCAGCAAGGACGAGATCAAAGGCAAGCTTCACGAAATGAAGGGCAAAGCCAAAGAGAAGATTGGACAGGCCACGAACAGCCCAAACCTGACGGCTGAAGGCCAAAACGAGAAGCTCGCCGGCAAAGTTCAAAAGAAGGTCGGCCAGGTTGAAGAGGTGTTCGAGAAGTAATGAACCGTTATAGTTCCTGTTCTCCTTTGAGGAGCTATTAGCCTCGAACACCATCACAGGGTTTGGGCTTATTGTGAGTGGCCAGGTGCGAGAACTCGCACAGTTCCTTCAACGCAAGAACCAAGAGGCATCGGAGTCCGAGCGTGGCTCCTGAATTCGACCCAAGTTGAAGCCACCGATACGCCACCCCGCGTGTAGGTGATCGGCAGGTAAAAGGAAGCCGGGACCGGAGGCAATCAATTAAGCTACGCTCCGATGGACCCGGCTTTGAGAAGGTCCGGCACCTAAGGACCATTGAGGGCGCGGACTTCGCCGTTCACTCTAAGGCAACCAATTGAAGGCATTTTCGAAGGCGTTGTGTCGGTTCAAACGGGATCCAACATTCCCCGGGTAGCTTCTGGTATAGCGCTCTTCGTCATCGTCGGTCCATAGGCCTATCGTTCGGCCACCCTGGTTTCGACGCTGATTTTCAAATCCCGAAGGAAAAGCATGTCTGTTGCATTCAGCGTCAGCATTCCTCTGGAATCTGCCTCTTCGGCGAAGAGTGCCGGGGGAAGCCGAATATCTTCGAGCGCAGTGTGAATCGCGATCTTTACGGCTTGTCCAGCGTGTTGTAGGGCCACAATCGCGGCTATTACACGCTCGGACTTCCCGAAGGCCTCGTCCATTGCGTATCTCAACTCCGACAGCAGGTCTGAATGTCTCTGATCCACGTATCACGCCCTTCCACTCTACGTAGACAGCACTCGGGGGGCCTTCGAAGTTCGAGGGCGGCAGGGCCACCAGATGCCCTGTTCCTGGCGTTATATGCACGACATCGGAAACGATCCCGGCATACCCGGAATAGCGATTTTGATGTTGGGAGCTATTTCCATTTTCTATCCCTGCTTGCCCTGCTCGCCCTTTTGTTTCTTCCTGGCCCGAGATGCGACGGGCAATCTCTTTGAGTGGAAGTACGGACCGTCGAGGACGACAGCCCAGTCTCGCGATTGGAGGACTCGCGTAAGGCATGGTCTGCATTTAGTGTCCGAGAGCCGCAGTAGTGGTACCCGACCTCATTCCTTGCGAACACACCAGCTTTGGAGAGACTAAGAACGGGCTTAAAGAGCAGCCATTAGTCGTGCAGGATGACATTGAGCAGCGAACTGTGGACTTCCAGGCCGCCGTTGTAATCGATAAAGCCCATTTTGCGAAACCGGTTCATGAACAAGCTAACTCGCGAGCGGGTAGTGCCAACGATCTCAGCCAACGTCTCCTGGCTGATCTTTGGAATCACCGCCTCGGGCTTGCCATCCTTCCCGAAATTGGCGAGGAGGAGGAGCACCCTTGCCAACCGCTTTTCGCTGGAGTTGAAGAGCTGGTCCACCAGATCCTCCTCGATCCGAATATTGCGAGAGAGCAAATGATGAAGCATCAGATCAGAGAACGCCGGCTGTTCATGAAGGAGGCGGACCACGCTCGCTTTCTCAAGCCGCATGATCGAACACTCTGACATCGTGGTTGCGGTGACCATGCGCACAGATTGGCCGGCCAGGCATCCTTCACCAAAGAAGTCACCGGCGCCTAGAATAGCAACCACCGCTTCCTTGCCCTCCTTGGAAACGACCGTGAGCTTGATCTTGCCTTTTTGAACATAGAAGATGGCCTGGGCTGGGTCACCCTTGGGAGAACACCAGCTGGTTCTTCTGGTAGTCTGTCTGGTCTCTTCCTTTTCCAACTTCCGCCAGAAACGCCTTAGGATCGAGCTTCGGCGCGGTTGAACGCTTTTTCATCTATTTAGATCGAGTATACAAGCGACGAAGCGTACCAGAGTAACAGGGCTGCGGTAACCGTAAAAGCCCTGCGCAATCAACAGTATACATGGCATTCTCGTGCAGTGTGCAGTTTTGAACAGACTGCCACGCGGCGAATCGTAGATACTTGGTCAACCAGATACCTGTAGGTGTAGGTGCGGATTCATCCTCGGGCCGTTCGCTGAGAGTGGACCGCGATGCCGCGAAAGGAAGCGCAAGCCATGACACGCGACTCACGATGCGGAACAATTCTGGTGGTGGATGATAACCTCGAGATTCGTTCGTTCACAAAACGGTTCTTGGAGACCGCTGGATGGACCGTGGTCACGGCGGCCGACGGACAAGAGGGTCTACGCTTTTTTGAAGAGCATCAATCAAGGATAGTGCTTCTCCTCACCGACGTAGTGATGCCGAACATTAATGGCCTTGAACTGGCTGATCGCGTTCTGGGCATGGATCACAGCTTGCCAGTTCTCTTTATGTCCGGAGACACCGGGTGCAATTACCGGGGATTGGAATGTGTCGCGAAACCTTTTCGTCTCGATGAACTGCTCGACAAAGTTACCCGAGTGCTGAATACGAATCCTCACTCGGAGAGAAACCACTCCGTGGCATAGCCCCTGCGACGCCGCACCAAAACCTTGGAAAGGCAGATCAGATCATGACAACAGCAGCTGCATCATCGACAATTACTGGCGCACTCAAGAAAAGCGGAGCTGACGTCAAGCCAAGGTACCGTACGAAAACATCCTTCGTAGCCGTTCGTTTCGACGAAGCCGCAAGGGGACGGATTGTTTTCCTGCCGTACGGAGCGACGCTTCGCGTCATCGGGCTATCTTCCTGTTTGCCCGAAGGACTCGAGGTCATGTTGGATAACCGGGCTTATAACGTCTTCGAAGTGGACCTGTTGGCCCGCTGCGCTCCGATTTGTGAACCGATCCGGGCGAAGGGCCGCGCCATAGGGGCTTGCGCCTAGACCGATGCCTACCTTATCAAGCAGCACCTTCTCGTTCCAAGGGGCACATCAAGATGCGATAGTCTCGAACCGGCCTATTCTGGCCGTGTTCGATGCGTCCCATCTTTTGCATCGAATCAACACCAACCCTCTTCCCGCTCGCTGCCGTTGGTAGAACTTTGATATCCTCCATCCCTGGCCAGAGAACATATTCAAACTGCTATCCTGCGGCATTATCAAGTGCTGTCACGCTATGCCAGAATTGAGTTGGAGACTGCGAATTCAGGAAAGAGAGGAGCATAGTGGACTCAGCGGCCTCCCAGCCACAGAGTGGCGAATGGCTACTAAATCACGGCCTGCAACAGCTTGAGCTGCTGTTCCGGGCGATTGTCTATCAGCCCGCTGAACCCATCCTCATCGCGGACAATGACCGCAATTATCGAGATGCAAGTTGCGGAGCAGCCAGGCTTTTCGGTCTTCCAAGAAACCGAATCATCGGCCGCAGAATTGACGATTTCGCAGAACCGAGCTTCAGACCTCATATTGAGCAGCTCTGGCACGCCTTCCTGCAACGGGGTGAACAGCACGGTACGTTTCGGTTGGTAGGCGCCGACGGGAGCGTGCGAGAGGTTGAGTACACGGCGAAGGGAAGCGTTCTACCGGTACGTCACGTATTAGCTCTGCGCGAGAAATCGCTGCGCGACAAAACAACCAAGCACGCGACGGCTCCTGAAGATCCGGCGTGGGTGCGGGACTATGCGCTTTACTTGTTCGATACTGCCGGAAATGTCGTCGACTGGTATTCCGGAGCAGAGCGGATCTACGGATATCAGAAAAAGGAGATCGTCGGTCAACCTCTATCCTGTCTTTATCCAGACGAAGATGCCTCGGGCCTTAAACTGCGGGAAGAATTGAAAAGGGCCGCAACTCAGGGACATTTCGGAAACGAACGGTGGCATATGAAGAAGGACGGAGGACGATTTTGGGCGAACGTACTCACGATGGCCCTCCGAAGCGAGAGCGGTGACCTGCAGGGATTTGCGAGAGTAGTCCGCGATTTCAGCACGCGTCATTCGAGGGATGAGAAGTTGCGGCGCGGCAGCGTGCTGCTTAGAGAGCGCGCCGAGGAATCGACCATTGCCGGTGTTGTATCCGGCGAGTTCGACCATATAACAGAGGCGAATGACGCGTTCCTCAATATGGTCGGTTATAGCCAAGAAGACCTTGGTGCGGGCCGGCTGTATTGGCCGGATCTTACTCCCGCGGAATATTTGTATCTGGATGCAGACGCTCATGAAGAAGGCTTGCGGTACGGAGCCTGCACGCCTTTTGAGAAAGAATTCGTTCGCAAGGATGGCACTCGGGTCAGCGTTTTAGTAGCGATCGCTTTCTTAAACCTATCTCCGTTTCGGTGGATCGCCATTGTACAGGTGCTCACGGGCGAGGGGGGACAGAAAGTCGACGACGAAGTCGGCAGCAACAATTTTGAGGAGATCGTGGGTAGAAGTACGGCTCTGAAGCGCGTGTTGGGACAGGTCGAAACGGTCGCTCCTACCGATGCCACGGTGCTAATCCTGGGAGAGACAGGTGTTGGAAAGGAATTGATAGCGCGCGCCGTCCACAGGATGAGTCCTCGCAAGAACCTCCCTTTTGTCACATTAAACTGTGCGGCTATTCCGACCGGACTTCTGGAGAGCGAACTGTTCGGTTACGAGAGAGGAGCCTTTACTGGAGCCTTGTCGCAGAAGATCGGCCGATTTGAGATGGCGCACCGCGGGACATTGTTTCTGGACGAAGTGGGCGACATCCCATTAGATTTGCAGCCAAAGTTGCTGAGGGCATTACAGGAAAAGGAGTTCGAGAGGTTGGGCGGCACCAAAACGATTCCCATTGACGTCCGGCTGGTCGCGGCGACCAACAGGAATCTGACGCAGATGATGGGGGATAAGCTATTTCGAAGCGATCTTTACTACCGGCTTAAAGTGTTCCCTATCACGATACCGGCGTTGCGGGATCGCCCCGAGGACATACCAGAGCTCGCCCGCTACTTTACGAACAAATACTCGGGAAAGATGAATAAACAAACTAAAACGATTCCGCCGGACACAATGCAAGCTTTGGTCAGCTGGCCGTGGCCCGGGAATGTGCGTGAACTCGAGAACTTCATTGAGAGGTCAGTCATTCTTTCTCGGGGGTCCACGCTCCATGCTCCACTGACTGAACTTCGGGCCGAGGCAGTCGAAGCCGCGGGTGGCACGCTCGCGAAAATGGAGCGTGAGTATATCATCCGCGTTCTCCGGGAGGCCAATGGCGTGATCAGCGCTGCGGCAACGTACCTCGGAGTACCCCGCACGACCTTGAATGCCATGATGCGGAAGCTCGGGATCGCCCGCAAGGATTTTTGAATGATGCAGAATTCGGGAACTCTGCAACGTAATTCTTGTGCTCGGGACGTTATGCAGACTATTGATGATTCAGCTTGGTTGCCGAGTTGGTGGCGTTCCGGTGTCCTGGTAAGACGCGTTTTGAAATCGCGATCGCGGTCGAATTGCGAGCCCTTTGAAGTAGCGTTGGCCGCTACGCGAGCGGGGAATTAGGCGACGCAGCTCAAGGGAGTCTCCCGCCTTGCCCGAACGTGGGATTAGCGTCCAGAAGTCGCCCGAGCTGGTCCTGCGAAACCGTTTGCAGAATAACCCAAGGGTTCTGGGTGAGTTTCCACATCACAGGATCAACCAGCCGCCACATGGCGTCGGCGCGATGATTTCAAGACGAGCGCAAATTCAGGGCCAGCTTGGCCAGGGATTGGAAGCCTTCGACGTTCGTCGGTAAACGACCGTATGTAGTAGGGTGGCTTAACAGTGTTTGTTCGCTCATGACTTTCCTCCGAAGTTGTTCGCCCGCGTTCCGAGTTAACTGAAATCTCCGTTGATGTATTGCTGCGTTTCTTTCTCTTTGGGCTGGTTGAAGATCTGGTCGGAGTCGCCGAACTCCACCAGGTAACCAGTCCGGGCGCCGTCGGAGGTATCGACGTACAAAAAGCCTGTCTTATCGGCCACTCGTTTCGCCTGTGCCAGATTGTGGGTCACAATGGCGATGGTGAAGCGCTTCTTTAATTCCTTCATGAGGTCCTCGATCTGCCGCGTCGCCACCGGATCGAGAGCGGAGCAAGGTTCATCCAATAACAGCACTTCGGGCTCCGTCGCAATCGCCCTGGCAATGCAGAGCCGTTGCTGCTGACCACCGGAAAGAGAGAGCCCACTGCTATTCAGCTTGTCCTTCACCTCGTCCCACAGCGCCGCCGACTTTAGGGCTTTCTCCACCGTTGCGTGGCTGTCCCCTTTGAAGGCGTTTAAGCGCAGTCCAAACGCGACATTGTTGTACACGCTGGTGGCGAAAGGGTTCGGCTGCTGAAACACGATCCCGATATAGCGGCGCACCATCACAGGATCGACCTTCGCTCCGTAAATATCTTGCCCCCGGAATTGGACAGAGCCTTCAAAGCGGAAGCCGCGGATCAGATCGTTCATGCGGTTCAGACAGCGCAGCACGGTGCTCTTGCCGCATCCCGACGGTCCGATGAACGCCGTGATCGCGTTTTTCTGGAGCGGAATTTTCGTATCGCGAACAGCCTTGACGCTTCCGTAAAACGCCTCTTTGATGGTACAGTCCATCGCTACGGCTGGATCCGCGTTTCCGTTCCTTGGATTTGACGCGGCAATGGCGGACTCAGGCTTGACATCTTCTAAAGTCGGCATAGATCGTTCCTCCTGTTATTCAACCTTGTTTGTTCGAATCAACTTGCTTGCGCGATAGGATTTGCCCGATGAGATTAGCGGCAAGCACCATCAACACCAGCACCAGCGCAGCCGCCCAGGCCATTTCTTCCTGATTCGCGTAGGGCATGCCGGCGAAGTTATAAATCAGCACAGCAAGCGATGCGGTCGGCTGCATCAGCTTGACGTGCCCATGCCATATCAGCCAGTAGTTGCTGAACAGCGAGGTGAACAGCAAGGGAGCGGTCTCTCCGGCCCCGCGCGCGATGGCCAGCATCACTCCCGTAAGAATGCCGGGAACAGCTGTGGGCAGTAACACCATCCAGACGGTCTGCGCATCGGTGGCGCCCATGCCGATGGCAGCCTCCTTCATCTTTGAAGGCACCATGCGGATCGCGTCCTCGGCCGTAAGCAGAATAGTGGGCAGCATCAGGATCGAGAGCGCTACGGCTCCAGCGATGGCCGAATAACCGCCCGTGGCCGTAACCACCAACCCGTAGGCGAACACGCCGGCTAGTATCGAGGGGAATCCGGTTAGCACCTTGGCGGCAAAGCGAACTGATGATGCCAGCCGGTTGTCGGATTTCGATTGGGCGAGGAAGATCGCGCTGAAAATTCCGATGGGAACGCTGATTAGAGTCGCCATCCCGACGATGACCAGAGTGCCCAGGATCGCGTTTCCAAAGCCGCCGTTTAGATCGAGCGGCGCCGGCGGAAGCTGCGTGAAGGCTGCGATGCTGAGCTTACGCCCTCCCCGCCACAGCAGCAGCCCCACCACGGAGAACAACGGGATCATCGCGAGCAACGTCATCACCGTTATAATTCCGCTGAACAACACGCTTAGAAGTGTCCGCGGCCGCCGCAGCGATCGCTCCAACTTCGAAAAGTCCACGCCGCGAAACGGATTGAGCTCCTCGGCATCAGGGTGCGGCTGGATTGCGGTAGTCGGCTTGACCTCCTCTTGAGTCATGCTTTCCTCCCTTCCAGTTCCCCTTCTGGGTCCACAGAGGTGCTCTTCAGGATGAAGGCCCCCGCCGCATTCACCACCAGGGTGATGGCAAGCAGCGCCGTCGCAGCGTACATCAGGACCCCTACGTCCTTGGGTCCCGCTTCCGGGAACGCGTTCGCCAGCAGGGCTGCTAGCGTGTTGGCCGGGGAGAACAATGAGATGCTGATCACATTCGCGTTTCCCAGCAGCATCGCCAGAGCCATGGTCTCGCCCAACGCGCGGCCGAACGCAAGCACCACGCCGCCGAAAATACCCCGCGACGCTGAAGGAGCGGTTACGGCAAGAATCGTTTCCCATCGCGTCGCACCCAGCCCGTAGGCGGCCATCCGCAGCCTGGACGGCACCGCGACCAGCGCGCCGCGGCTGATTGCCGTAATCGTCGGGAGAATCATGATGGAGAGCACGATCACGGCGGGCAGCATTCCCGGTCCACTGAGGTTCGTGCTGAAAAGTGGGAACCAGCCCAGTTCCGTGTGCAGCCAGTCGCAGGCCGGCCGTATCAGCGGGATAACAACGAACAGTCCCCACAGGCCATACACCACGCTCGGAATCGCCGCCAGCAATTCAATCAGGTTGCGAAACAGGTTATCCACTTGCGCCGGCAGTTTGCCCCAAACCGGGTGAAACTGCAACTTGACACTCTTGAGCAGCCCGAACACCGCGTCGGCCACAAAGCCTTCGGCCAGAAAAACGGCCGCCGCCAGCCCGAACGCGGTCCCCAGAATCAGCGCGAACACCGAACTGTACAGCGTGCCCCAGATTTCCGGAAGAATCGAGTACACCCTCTTATGTGGATCCCAAACGCGGCCGGTGAGAAAGCCGAACCCATACTGGTGGATGGCGGGCAGCGCGGCGATGACGATCTTTAGCACGATGAAGATTGCAATGGCCACGGCCAGCCACGCGAATCCCTGGCATACGGCTCGGAACGCGTTATCGATGACGGTCTGAACGCGTGTTGGCGGTTGCGAAATCTGGATTTCAACTGGCACGATTCGAATCCTTTCTCTTCGCCGGCAATCGGGTTCGCGTTTGGCTTTTGGGAAAGCTGACGCGCTACTGTACGTTTTGAACCGCGGCCTTCACCTTGGCGGCCACCGCATCCGGTAACGGAAGATACCCCAGAGCTTCCGATTGCTTCTGCCCGTCGGTGAGACAGTACATAAGGATGTTACGAATCACTTCGGCTTTGTTCGGGTCGGAGTTCTTCTTGTAGGCAAGGAACCAGGTAAAGGTAGCGATCGGATAAGCGTCCTTCACCGGCGGATCGGGAACCCACGCGATGAGGTTATCCGGCAAGTTCGCCGAGGCGATTGCAGCCTGGCCGGACGCCTTGGACGGAGCGATGAAGTTTCCGGATTTGTTCTCGAGCTGCGCCATCGGCATCTTCTGGGTCATGGCATAGCCGAATTCGACATACCCGATGGAGTTGGGCGTAGTCTGGATACTGGCGGTAACGCCTTCGTTTCCCTTCGATCGCGTGCCCACCGGCCATGCGGGCATGTCGTTAGCTCCGGGACTGCCGGCGAATTCTTTGCTGATCGCGCTCAGGTGCTGCGTGAACACGAACGTGGTGCCGCTGGCATCGGCGCGGACCACCACATTGATGACGCCATCCGGCAGCTTCGCGCCGGGGTTGGTCTTGGCAATGGCCGGGTCGTTCCACTTCTTCACTTTGCCCAGGAAAATGCCGGAATATGCGTCGCGTGACAACTTCAGCTCCTTGAGACCCGGCACGTTGTAGGTTAGGACGATATTGCCCGCGGTCAGAGGAAGAAGTTGGGCGCCGCCCTTGACGCGCGCAATCTCTTCGGGCTTCATGGCCATGTCGCTGGCTCCGAAGTCCACCGTTTGGTCGATGAAGTTCTTAACCCCGGCACCGCTACCGACAGATTGATAGTCGATCTGGACGTTCCGATGAGCGGTGCTATAAACCTTAAACCACTTCGAATAAATCGGGAACGGGAAGCTGGCTCCGGCGCCCTGTATTCTCAAGTCGGCAGCTTCCTTGGCGCTGACTCCACCACAGGACGTGAGCCCGAGAGCAACGACAAGTACCAGAGCGGCTACGCTCCAGACGTGGATTCTCATTTCGAGGCCCCTGCGAAAATAAGAATTAATATGATTGACATATATCGCCGTTATTTCCACTCTGTTAAGTGCAGATTGGGAACCAACAGCGGTATGTATCCGAATAGGTAGGGTAAAACCCCGAGGCCACTTAGAAATTGAGCTATCGATCCGACCTCATAGCGTCACATGACCACATGTAGTCGGGTCTGTGCTACGCAAGAAAACGATCTGTAACTAAGCGGCTTTTTTCTTCACCGGATATTCATGGTGCGGCTCACCCGAGTGGCTCGCGCCGGTCGCGAATCGCTTAGGGCGGTGTGGAATTTTAGCCGGAACAAGCTTGCCGCTAGCGGGTCTGCAGAAACTGTGCCAGGTTGTCGGCCGCCTGCCCCACCGCACGCGCCAGACTGAGTTTCGCGACGTTGTGCGCGAACACGCTATTGATATAGTCGAGGTCCGCGCCCGCGACCAATTCCTGGGACTGCACTACCTCAACGTTGTCCGTCACCCCAGCCTCATAGCGCTGGCGGGTCAAGCTAAGATTTTCCTTCGTCACCTGAAGATTCTCCGTCGCAACCTCCACTTGGCTCCTGGCCGCCTCCAGGTCAAGATACACCTTGCGGACATCGGCCTCTACTTGCCCGCGTAGGTCTTCCAATTCCGCTTGACGTTGTGACAAGGCTGCGGCTGCCTGTTCGATATCGCCCTCAATCCGGCCGCTCTGCCAGATCGGAAATTTCAGGCTCCCAACAACCGAGAAAGTACCATGAGCTTCCGAAGGGTTCGTCCCAATAGCGCCATAGTCGGCGCTCAGAGAGAGGGAGGGAAGACGTTCGGCGCGCGCCGCGGATCGCGAACGCTCGGCGGCCCGGACCTGTGCTTCCGCCGCCTTCAAGTCCGAGCGTTGGCTGAAGGCTTGCTTCAGCGCATCTTCTATCGTGATGGCGGGCGCTGCCACGAACGGAACGTCATCGACGACGTCGTAGCGATCATTGGGCGGAAGACCGGTCATCCGCGCCAAGTTGATTTTCTGTTTCCCAAGGTCATTTTGGAGCGACGCCAGGCGCTGCTGTTGCGTCAGCAGTTGGATCCGGCTACGGTTTACGTCGATCTGCGCGACCAAACCGACGTTCCGCTGCTGCGACGTCTGCTGGTAGAGCGCATTGGCGGTTTCCAGTTGAGCGCGGGCGGAATTCACTCTGGCAGCAGCCGCGATCACCTGGAGGTAGGCGCCGCCGACGGCTAAAACCACAAGGTCTCGTGCGTCTTTCCCCGAGAGCTCGTTGGCGCGTAGATTTTCCTTCGCCGAACGATAGTTGTTCCAGGCGGTCATGTCCGCAACGGTCTGCGTCAGAGTCGCCCGCAAATCGAAATAGTTGAAGGGACCGACGATGGTGGGAATCGAGAACCCGAGGGAGGGAGGAAGCTTGAAGTGCAGACCACTCGTCACCAAAGAAATCTGTTCTACTGTCTCCGAAAGATCGCCATTGACGTTGGGCAGCAGGGCGCTTCGAGCTACTCTGCTTTGACCATGGGCCTGACGAACTGCTTGTGCGATGCCAAAGGCTCCGAGATTGTATTCAAGACCGCGGTTGACCGCATCCCGCAATGAAAG
>Ga0302325_10021583_pt1 | contig 13485 bp, 11 predicted proteins | sample Palsa_T0_2_FD_201948 | JGI IMG/M metagenome (GOLD analysis project Ga0302325, IMG submission 201948) | Peat permafrost microbial communities from Stordalen Mire near Abisko, Sweden - Palsa_T0_2 | ecosystem: Environmental > Terrestrial > Soil > Palsa > Peat permafrost | place: Sweden: Abisko... | reverse complement strand
CTTCCACCCGCCTGGAAAGCCCCAAAATGCGACGATTGCCCAATCGGACAAATCACCCTCCAATCTGCCAATTCTCACCACACATCCCCGCAATAGTTGACGTACTCGCACTCCGCGCACCGCGCCCGCACCGCCGTCGCCTCCGGACACCACGCCGTCTCCTGCAACTCCCGAATCGCCCGTACCGCCTCGCTCACCCGTCGCTTCCACGCCTCCGTCACCACAAACTCAAACACCCGATCGTCCGGAATCCGGTACATGAACGCGGTATTCACCCGCAGCCCCAACGCCGCCTCCACCAGCACCGCATACCCGCTCAACTGCATCCGATGATTGTCGCCCATCTCGCCCGATGTCAGCTTGAAATCCACCACCGCCCCCTCGCCCTCCCGCACCAGCAGCAAATCCAGCTTCCCGTTCAGCCCCAGCCCCTCGTCCGCCAGCCACAGCCCAAACCGACGCCCGGCGCCCTCCCACCCATACTCCCGCAGCCCCCGCCGCATCTCCAGCCGCTCGATCATGTCCTGCGCCGCCAGCGCCTCCCGCATCTTCCACGTCGCCTGCCCCGCGCCCGGCAGCACCCGATGGTAATACACCACCCGCGCGCAGTACGCCCACTGCTTCAAGTCCGTCACCGGAATCGGCCCCATCACTCCTCCCTCCCCAGCACCCGCAACCGCGGCAGCTCCGCCTTCGCCGCCCCGCCCTCCGCCGCCTTCAAATCGTCCGCGTCCCGCCGGAACTGGTCGAACACCCACATGTCCTTCAAATCGTCCTCGCACACCGGAATCACCCGCACCCGCCCCGACCGGTCCCCAATCTCCGCCTGCACCCGCAGCGCCAGCTCCTGCCGCCGGTTCCGGTTCAATCGCCCGAAAAACGCGCTGAACTGGATGCGCTCCAGCCCATAATCCAGGCAAATATCCGCCACCCGCGTGCGCACCCGGTCCTCCTCGATGTCGTAGATCAACACCAGCGATACCTCCGGACTCCCCCGTCCCACCTGCACGGGCCGCAACACCCCCCGATACCGGTTCTGGCGCGCCATCGCATCACCACTGAAAGGCGAACGGCCGGTACGTGCGCAATCCCCGGAACGCGCCCGCCGCCAGCCGCGCCTGCATCTGGATAATGGACCGCACCTCGTGCCGCTTGCCGCGATGCTGCTCCGCCGCCGTCAATCGCGTCAGCACCCGCGCCGCCACCGCCTCCCGCGAGCCGTTATCGAGCAGCCCCTTCTCCAAGCGCAGCCGGCCGCCTTTGTTCAGCCACGTGAAAATGGCGCGATCCACCACCGGCTGCCGGAACTCCTCCACCAGGTCGAGCACCAGCGACGGCTTGCCGCTGCGATCCACATGCAGCAGCCCGGCGAACGGCTCCAGCCCCGCGTTCATCACCGCGCCCCACACGTGCGCGTACAGCACGCCGTAGCCGTAGTTCAGCGCCGCGTTCACCGCATCGGCCCCCGGATTGTTGTTGCGCCCGTCGAAACCGCACTGCTCCGGCAGCAGATTCACGATCTGCCGCCAATAGATGCGCCCGCCCGTGCCTTCATAGCCCATCAGCGAGGGCCGCACGGCGTCCGCGGTGGCGCCCTCGCACTCGAGCGCCTGTTTGCGCAACTGCCGCACCTGCGCGGCGGCCCGGTCCAGCGACTCGCGCGCCTCGCCCTCGCGGCTGCGCGCGAAGTACCGCAGCAGCTTCTCCTGATTGCGCAGCTTGCCCGCCACCACCCAGCGGCAGAACTCCGCGCCGCGTTCGTTCTGCAGGGCGTCCAGTTGCGCGCGGCGGGTCTCCACGGTCGCCGTCAGCAGCGGCGACGTGAGCAGCGCGTACGGCGTGCCCGACGAGTTCAGGAAAGCGATGCGTGCGCCGCGCGCGCACAGCTCCTCGATCAGGTCCGACGACACGGAGATGCCGCGCGAGCCGATCACCACCTCCTGGACGCGCATCAGGGGCACCTGCGCGCACACCGCTTTGCCCTTCTTCACTACCACGCGCTCGCTCTTCTTGCCCAGAAACAGCCCGAAGCCGGCCACCAGCAGTTGCGTGCCGTTCTCGGTCGAGAGCAGCGTGGCGCTGCCGTCGTCGGGCAGGATCGTCTCTTCGATGGGCGGCAGCGGGAGCGGGAGTTGCTCGGGTACCGTGTCGTAAGCGCCCGTGATCCAGTTGTACTGGGAGGCCGGGGGCTTGCGGGGGATCTGCGGCAAGAGTGAGGGAAGAGCAGCCATGATGACTCCTTAGCTGGGACCGCGATACTCCGTAAACCCGGGTCCCTCGTTGACTATAAACAATGGCACCAGGGTGTGAATGAAGCGCCGTTGCCTATCCCGCTTAATCGGAGTGTCGCTGTAAGAATTCAGGGCGTCAAGATTGGCTTCCGGGCCAAAGTCGTCGAGCACCGCCACATGGCCGGGCGTAGCGCTCTCATAGGCCTTCCCGGCGACCAGCGGCTCAGTGAATTCAAGCCCAAGCCGGGTGGCACGACACATACCCTGGAACTGAATAAATCCACCACGCTTGCCAACATAGTGAATGTGCGGCGCCAAACCCACGATCAACTCTGCGATAGTATCCCGCATGTGAGCTAAATCGACAGCCCACTTCATGCAGCCTCGAAAGTGGACGAACTCACGGTAGGCGACCGCGCTGATATACGGCTCGCCCGGAATTGCCTTCTTGGGTTCTTGCCGGACCTTGATAATTGTGTGCGTGAGAGCGGCGCGAGCTGGAACGCCCATACGAACCTCACAGACAGCCAGCGCGCTTATGAGATCCGCAGCAGTGTCGCCACGGCCGGTGCAAAAGGCGGCATCCACGAATGCCATCTTCGCCGCGTATGGAGTCGGCGTAAGGAGGCTTCTTCCCACCGAACTAGTGGCCGACGACATCTTTAACGAGAACAGAGACGTAGGCTCGTAATCAATGATCAACCACCGGCCGGGGCCAGCCACACCCGCGACCGACTGGTCAGCGTCGAGTTCGCGGGTGCGATCTAGTAGTTCCGGTTCGCGCTTAACGGTTCGCTTGGCGGCCATAGTTAGACCTGCTCGGCGAGAGTCTGCAGGACCGCCACTCCATCCGAGAGGCTATCGAAGGAATGTGTTTGGACGCTGTCGGCTTTGATGCGATTGAGGGTGCTTGCGATGCCGCTCATCTGCCCGCGATAGTCGGGGTTCAACGGGCTGACGGTGGGTGCCGGTAGCGAAGTTGATGAGACCGCCACCACGCCTTCGCAAGCGACAATATGCGGGTTCTGTGTGTTCCGCTGCGCGCCGGAGGGTTGTATCAGAGTAGCCATGAGCGCCTGGACCGCGGCGCGGGCGCGTTTGGTGCGGCTATCTTCACTGATCGGCAGTTCTAACGTGATATCGTTTCGCCCGACGCGGTCAAGCTCGATGTTGCAGATCAGGGCATAAACCCCGGAACTGGCCGGCCGGTGGAAGATCGCCTGCGTGCCTGCAACCGAGCCCTCCCCTTTCTTGTCCTGACCCGCCGATTTCGCGCGAGTTTCGGGCTCGTACTTCACATGGAAATACTGTTCGGTTACCGTGCGGTCCGGTAGCCCGACCACCCACCCGAACTCCACGCACGACTTACGGGCAACGGCGCGACCAGCAGTGATCAGCGTGCCAGCGATATCGGTGACAGCACAAGTCTGGAGCACGGTATCCAGAACGGCGGAGTTTGTTAGGCCCTTGATCCTCTTCTCAAAGCTTTCGTCGTTGACGCGATCCGGATTCAGCTTGCGGGCACCATCGGAAAGCGGCTCACCGGCCGCAACCAGCAGCGGCGTAAGATGCCCCACCAGAATGTGCTTGAACATGTCGCCGCTGACGGCATTGACGATTTGGCGCTCGCCCTGCTCGTCAATGATGTGCACCATGCGGGTTTGTTGCTGGTTACCCTCGGTGCCTTCGCTGTTGAGGTTGTGCAGGTCCATAGTGACCCGCGCGCATAAAGAAAGGGAATGAATCGTCATTGACCTTCGTCTCCTTCGTCTTCGGGTTCTGGGTCAGGTCCAGCCTGCGGCGCGACAGCCTTCGGCACGCGGCACGTGGCGTAGGCGCAAAGCATGGCTCCCACGACAGCAGCGTCCTTATGCTCCAACAATAGCTGCGCAAAAGACTCCATCTCTTCGGCCGTCAGGCGCTTAGTCCCACTTAACCTGACGCCCTTCTCCTTGGCAGCCTCCAGGCGCCGCGCACTCTCGGCGTTGTAACTCGCGATAAACTCGGATACCGATTCCAGAAATGGCCCGACCCCAGGCAAGCTACGCTTGCGGCGCAGTTCAGGCAGAAGGTCGTACCGAATGTCCCGGAAATCCTGCTTGTTGGCCTTCCTGCTCTGAGCCGTAACGGTGGCACCGCGGATAGCGGCCGCCACGGCCTTAAAGCCCGCGTTGTTGATGACCCGCTTGTACTCGTCTTGTTGGTTCAAGATCGCCTCCAGGTGATCGGTTTGGAATTGTTTTCGCCTGCTATCCGGATCGCTGGCGCGTTCCCGTAACAGGAAGATGCCGTACTGTTCCATAAAATCCAGCAGAGTAAAGACAGCCCTCGGGCCTCGCCGCTCCAGAAAGCGGCGGTACGCCAAGATGAGCCCGATCTCGTCGGAATGGTCGTCGCGCAAACGGTGCAGCACGGTCAAGTGTTCTTCCAGTGTCGTCAGCCACAAATTGGCATCGGCCTCTGTATTGAGGCTGAACCAGCCCGGCAGAGACAAGGTATCAATCGCGGTTACCGCCTTGGCCTGTCCCATCGACTGATAGTTGGCGATCGCGATGCTGCCGACGAGGGCCTCAGGTTCCATAAGCATGAGCTTGTGCTCGCGGAAATGCTGGATCAGGAGCCGGGCTAACTCAAGCGTGGCGATGCAGTCAATCTTGGGAGCGCTGCCGAAAATGCGGGCCTGTCGCAGTTGCGCGACCACATCCATCATGGCCCCGGCCTCAATGTTTTTCGGGACCGGGCAAAGGAGCCGGACGTGCTCGCCCTTCGATCCCACGAAGAATGGACACGCCGCAGCAAAATAGCCGCGGACGCGTAGCCACTCGATAAACGGGTCGGACCAGGCGTCTTTGGTTTTGTCGCCGCGACCCGTGCTATCGGGCTTCAATCGTGCATACCCCTTCGCAGCGTAAGGGCTGAACAGTTGCACCAGGGAAGCGTCCCAAGGAACCTCAGCACGGGTGTTGGCGCCTAGCGCACTCAGGGCGGCATACAATTGCTCGCGCCATGCGGCGGGGGCCAGCCTGTTAATGACCTTAACGATATTGTTGGCGGCATCGTCCCCCTGCAACGCGTTGAGTGCCTGGTAGAGACGCCAATCGCCGCGGGGAGCATTACCGGCGACCTCCTCGGCGATCTCAGCACCCGCCGCGCGCGCGGCCTTCTGCGCCTCACGGTGAGCGTCGACCCTTGCTTTTTCAACAACGTAGTCGACGACTTCACCAACGTCCTCCGGCGCCGTCACCTTCGCATTCGGCTTCAGGAAATAATATCCAGGTGAGCAGTCAATCATCGGCCCATTTTCTAGGTCCAGTGGTGGATCGAGCACGACTTCAAAACCCGAACCGGTATTGCGCAGTGTGCAATCACTTGCCGGTCGCCGCAGTAGGTGAGCGAGTCCCACGGCGGCAAAGACATCAGCGTGGGTTCCCGTGGTCGCTGGGAAGAAGAATCTATCCATGTGTGGCTTTCCTCTCGGCTCGCATTCGCGGAAACGCGCCCTCATTGGGGCTGGTAGTGGAACGCCAGCCCCGAAAATATCAATTCGAAAGTTTCAGTCCCGTTCAAAACCGGGGTATAATTCAGTCGGGTTGTTGCGGTGCGGGTGGGATTCGAACCCACGAAGCGCTGCTAGACGCCGGACGATTGTAAATCGTCTGCTTTCGACCACTCAGCCACCGCACCCTAGCCCTGGCGGGCCAACCCGCCAGGGCCATTTTATTTATACCCCAATATTGAGATTCTGTCAATACCGTAAATCTCAATACGAAAGGGATACTCCACAAACATAAAGTATCGTACACTGTCTGCCCCCAAGGCAGCAATTCTACCCCCTCGTATTGTCTTCCGTAGCGCGCCAGTCAGAAAGCCTTAGCGTCCTCATCAAATACGCGGCAAGTGGCCACCAATCAAAGAAACGGCGATTCGTCGGCATCAGACCTTTGGCCATGTTGTCGCGTTCGGTCGGCGTCGGCGGATACATTGCCCTCACCGTACCGGACCATGCGTCATTCCATCGCGGATCCAGAGGGCCGATATGATCGAGACTCCACCCGCCGTGATGTGACAGGACGGCGGCCAGCACCGCCGTTTTCTCCACCGCAGCCCACTCTGGGAGAAGCTGATAACCATACCAAGCGCTGGCGGCAGCATGGCCGGGCCGGCTCGGACGCACAGATTTCTCGCAAGCGCGATCCTCTGGCAAGTTCGAGTCGTAGTTGGTATGCGCCAGCATTTCCTTGTGCTCATAAGCGGCATCGCGCGCCCTTTCATATGCTTCGGCCCACCTCTGCCAGGTCGCTTGAAGCTTACCGAGGTCATGAAGATTCGCCGACCATCGGAGCAACTCTTCCAACCTGCTGCCGCTTTGAGACGTGGCGAGCAGGCTGGACGCAAAAGACTCTTCGCCTAACCGCCAGAGAGTCTCAGCTTGGACCAACCTAGCGTGCGCGATCCACGCCTCGCGTCGCAACGGGGAAAACGCGGGGCGGCGGGGTGCCTCCCGGGGCGGGCTCTCTATATCGCCGGCGTGACCCAGAACAAGCCCCGTCTCTTTCGTGTAGCGGGCCATGGAAGGCGGCACGGCCACTAGGAAGGCATCTCCGATCTCCCCCAGCGGTTCCCAATAGCCCTCGCTATCCGGCGAGTAGCGCCAACCGGGACATCCTGCACTTTTCCAAGGGTCGCGCAGTTGGTTCCTGTAGACCGGGATCGTCTGAATACCGCCTGGCTTGACACCCCGCGGATCTTTGCGTATCGCAACGCGAACCTGGTCGCTGCCACGTCGGATAAGTTCTGCAACACCAGCCTCTTCGGTGCGCTGAACGCGATGGCGAATCGTATCGGCACACTCGATCTGCCGGGCGGCCCAGCCTTCGCGAACCTCCTTTTCGTCGTTCACCCTGTGGGCTTCCTCAACCCAAAGCTCCGTCACGGCCGGTGTGAGCAAGACGCGGCAATCGGGCAGCAAACGGCGCGTAGTATCGATCTCTTCCGTGCTGTACGGAAGCGCGTTCGGAGCCTCATACACATGCACCAGCCCCGTCTGATTCTCATAGCGCGCACACCGGCCCGCGCGCTGCACCAACGCGTTCATCGGGCAAATCTCCGTGTGCAGATGATCGCAGGTGAGATCGAGGCCAGCTTCGATGACCTGAGTGGCAATCAGGATACACGGCCCGCGATTCTCTCTCCCGAAGTACTCTTTCGCGAACTTCTGTTTGTCCTCGCGGTCCGAGCGGAAAAAGCGCGCATGCATCAGCCGCACTGGAAAATCCTGCTCCGGCTCCATCAATGCTTCATATAATTTCTGCGCCCGGGCTACGGAGTTCAACACTACCAGTGACCTCGCTCCCCCGTTCTGCAGGATAGCCTCGGCGTTCAGCCCAGAGGACTCCATCACCAACTCGCGGCGCACCGTGCCTACGCTGGGCAATGCCTGTACCTCCTGCGGTTCGAGCGAAATGCACTCTGGCTGTAAGGGACTCTCCTGAAGCTCCTTAACGAGCGGCGAAGTCGCCGTCGCAGTCATCCAAACCGAGCGAGTCACATCTCGGAACAGCGACAGACAGGCAATACCCGTAAGAAAAGCCCGCGACGGATCCATCAAATGAAACTCGTCGAATACCACCAAGTTGCCGGCAACCGCCGCGGCGTTAATGTTGTTCAGTCTCGGGGACTGTCCATACGGGCCGCAGAGCATGCCACTCAGGACCTGGTCATAGGTAGTAACAATGATGTCCCCAAGGGTGAAAAACGGGTCGTCAGGCTGTTCCCCAGTCTGCAGCTTCACGGTCAAACCCGGTGCGAGGTCCCTAGCTGTCTCGTAGATGCCCTGCGCGAGCGTCCGTAACGGCAATGCGTAAATCAACCGGCGAGCGCAAGTTCGCTCGCGGTCCAGGAGAAAAGGAGCCAGAACCGCCAGCGTCTTGCCGGACCCAGTGGGCGCGCGCAAAACCACGTTACGCCGCCCCCATAGGGCCGCGGCCACCTTCTCCTGATACGGATACGGCGAGCGGTTGGAGTTCAATTTTCCAAACGCCAGCCTGAACTCATCGGTCATAACTCCTCAACTAAATATCATCGCAAATGGATGTCACTACCTACGATGGCTATCTCCCCCTTACCCCAAACCGTCTGCCGCCCCACCCCCACCCACTTACCCGCCCGCAAATAAGGCACAAACTCCCCTAACTCCCCTAACTCCCCCACATACTCCGCCTCCCCCACAAATCCCCCGATCGAGTGCACCTGACCCGTCTTGCTGCTCCGCCGCATCGCATCCACCTGCCCGATCTCGCCTCGCGTCATCCGCACCCGCGCCGCCCGCTCCCCAAACCCCCGGAAATCGATCTCCAAAGGTCCCTCGCCGTATAACTCCCGCAACGTGCTCAGCCGGTCGCGCATCCGCGCCGCCAGCACCCCGAACTCCGGACGCGCCACTAACTGTTGCCCGCTCTTCAATTCGGTCGGAGTTACGAATCGGACCACCACCCGCTGCACCGGTTCCGTCAATGCCGCCAGATCTAACTCCATCGGCGCCGGTTCCTGCTCGATCAGCAGTGACTCGCCATCGTAGATCCGCGCCGCGCACTCTCCGCGCCCGTCAAGCTGCGCCACCTCGCGCAACACCGCCCGCCCGCGCCGTGGTCCCAAGCCTTCGCGCCCCAATTGCGAGAACGCCAGCACTAAGTAGGCGATCGCCGGGCTATGCAGATCGAATAAGTTAAGGTCGAATGAAAACGTGCCGCCCGCCGCGATGGTCCGCCCGTCTAAGTGGATGGCGCGAAATACAAACGGACGCGGCCAGTCCGCCAGTCCGCTGGGTCCGCCCGCCAGCGCCGAGGGCTCGAACACGCGCGCGTACGGGCACGCGCCGCGAATCTCGCAATCGCGCGCGCCTGGGCACTCCGGCACACACGCGATCCGCCGAAAGATCGAGCCGAATGCGCCGCGCAGAATATTCGCCGCCTTTCCCTGCGGAAAGTAAATCGAGTCGCGCGCCACAAACGAAAATCGCAGCGGCTGCAGTCGAAAAACCACCCCCTAATTGTAGCCTCCTCTGTGTGTTTCGGTCCTTCTTTGCGTGCTCTGCGTCTTTGCGTGAGCCCTTCTTATCGTCTTGCCCGAATTCCGATCACACCCCTCCTCGCCGGGAAAACAGGCCACTTACCTCCTGCGCCCGTACCCCCCAGGCGTAAACTGGAAGAGGATGACAAGATCCTCCGATCACCCGATCCCCGCCTTATTCGCCAAAGCAGCCCGAAATCCTGGTCCATGTGCCGGCAGACCCGAATTACCAAACGAACCTAGTCCCACAAACGAACACTGGCCGCTCGCGGGGAACTCCCCGCGTCCCCTCGCCCCCTCGCCCGCTCGCCCGCTCCCCCCCTCGCCCCCTCGCCCCTTCCCCCCCTCGCCCGCTCGCCCCTTCGCCCCCTCGCCCCCTGCGTCCCCGAGCCTAGCCCTATGAAGAAGCCTGTCCCCTCCCCCACCGGCCGCCTCCTCGCCGGCCTCGCCGTAACCCTGGCCGCCGTCGGCATCTTCTCCATCTACGCCCTCCACCAGATGCGCGGCCTCGAAGACCTCCAAACCCGCATCGTCGATCGCAACCGCAAAGACTCCCTGCAGCTTCTGCGCATCCAGAACGACCTCAATCAACTCAGCATCGCCATGCGCGACATGCTGTATGGCGACGAGCCCTACGGCCTGCAGGCCTACAAGAAGCAGTTCGACCGCATGCGCACCGATCTCGACGACGCCCTCCGCCGCGAAGCGCAGCTCGGTCCCGTGCAGCGCGACACCAACCGCCAACGCTACCTGGCCGATTCGCTGGCCGAGTTCTGGGCCTCGGCCGGCCGTATGTTCGAAGTGGCTGCGCAACAGGGCGACCCCGCCGCGCGCGATCTGATCCGCAATTCCCTGGAGGCGCGCACCGGCGCCCTCACCAGCGCCGTCGCCCAGTCCCTGATCGAGAACAACGAGGCCGAGCAGGAGGCCGCCAGCCGTATCCAAAGTATCTATCTGGGCGTGCAGCGCAACGTCTATGTGTTTCTGGCCGCCATGCTGGTGGCCATTTTCGCCACCACCCTTTACCTCATCTATTCCAACCGCCGCTTGTTCCAGCATCTGGCCGCGGTTTCCGAACATCGCAGCGATCTCGCCCGAAAGCTCATCACCGTGCAGGAGGAAACGCTGCATTCGCTCTCGCGCGAACTGCACGACGAGTTCGGCCAGGTGCTCACCGCCATCGGCGCCATGCTGCGGCGTGCCGAGAAGCACTTGCCCGCCGATTCGCCGTTCTGCGCGGATTTGCGCGAAGTCCGCGAAGTGGCCCAGGTCACGCTCGAAAAGACGCGCAGCCTGTCGCAGTTGATGCATCCCAGTGTCCTCGACGATGGCGGCCTCGAGAAAGCCATCGACTGGTATCTGCCGGTCTTCGAGAAGCAGACTGGAATTAAGGTACGATACGAGAAAAAGGGAGAAGGCCCCGCGATCGGAGACCGCGTGGCCATTCACGTGTACCGTGTGCTGCAGGAGGCTCTGAATAATCTGGCGCGCCACTCCGGTTCGCCGCTGGCCGTCGTACGGCTGGAGTTTCCGCCCGGCCGGTTGAGCCTGGAGGTGGAAGACCGCGGCGCCGGCATGCCCCAGTCGCCGAATGGTGGCGGGCGCAAGGGCATCGGCATGACCGCCATGCGCGAGCGCGCCGAGTTGTTGCAGGGTACTTTCGAAGTGCGGCGTCCCGGCGAGGGCGGCACGCTGGTGCGGCTGGATGTTCCGTTAACGGATTCCTATGAGCAATGAAATCACGGTGCTTTTGGTGGACGATCATAGCCTGGTGCGCAGGGGCTTTCGGCGCATGCTCGAAGACGATCCCGAAATCCGCGTAGTAGGCGAAGCCAGCAACGGCCAGGAGGCCATCAAGCTGGCGCAGGAACTGCACCCGCGCGTCATCGTGATGGACATGGCCATGCCGGGACTGGATGGCGTGCAGGCCACCCGCGAAATCCTGAAGCACTCGCCGGACATCGCCGTGCTGATTCTGAGCATGTACTCCGAAGAGAATTACGTGCGCAACGCGCTCGACGCGGGCGCGCATGGCTATTTGCTGAAGGAAGCTCTCGACGTCGATCTGGCGGGCGCCATCAAGGATCTGGCGGCCGGCAAGCATGTGCTCGGGCCCGGCGTGCTGGCCCCCAATCGCGCGCCCGATCCGGATTACGAGCGCCTCACGCCGCGCGAAAAGCAGATTCTGGAACTGATCGCCAAGGGCAATTCGAACAAAGAGATCGCCGCGATTCTCAATCTCAGCGTCAACACCGTCTCCGTGCACCGCGCCAATCTGATGTCCGCGCTCGGAATCCACCGCACCACGGAATTGGTGGTTTGGGCGGTCAAAAAGGGGCTGGTGCAATTGCCGTGAATCGCCGGGAATTCTTATGGAGCGCGCTGGCCGTGGCGCGCGGCGGCAACGATCCGGGCTTCCGCTTCACCGATGTCACTTCCCGGTCCGGCATTCAGTTCCGGCACAACAGCGGCGCCTTCGGAGAGAAGTATTTGCCGGAAACGCTGGGTCCCGGCTGCGCTTTCCTCGACTATGACAATGACGGCTGGCAGGATATTCTGCTGATCAACGGCATGGACTGGCCGGGCCACACGAAGCAGCGCAGTACCATGCACCTCTATCGCAACAATCGCAACGGCACCTTCACGGACGTCACGCGCGCCGCCGGCCTGGATGTGGAAATGTATGGCATGGGCGTGGCCGTGGGCGATTTCAATAACGATGGCTTCGCCGATATCTACGTCACCTGCGTGGGCCAGAGCCGCCTGTTTCAGAATAACGGCAAAGGCCGGTTTGTGGATATCACGGAGCGCAGCGGGCTGGGCGGCCATCAAGGGCTGAGCAGCTCCGCGCTCTGGTTCGACTACGATCGCGACGGGCTGCTCGATCTGTTCGTCTGCAATTACGTGAAATGGTCGCCCGCGCAAGACGTATTTTGCAGCATGGATGCCAAGCACAAATCGTACTGCACGCCGGAAGCTTACCGCGGCGCTACGTGCTGGCTGTTCCGCAACCTGGGCAACGGCAAGTTCGAGGATGTCACGGCCGGCAGCGGAATCTTCGACAGCAGTTCGAAATCGCTGGGCGTGGCCATGCTCGATTACGACCAGGATGGCTGGATCGACCTGATGGTGGCCAACGACAGGCAGCCCAACAAGCTGTACCGCAACCAGCGCGACGGCACGTTTCAGGACATCGCCGTCAAAGCCGGCGTGGCCTTCAGCGAAGACGGCAAGGCCCGCGCGGGCATGGGCTTGGATGTGGCCGACTACGATAATTCGGGCATCGCGGGCCTGGCCATCACCAATTTCGATAACGAAATGATCGGCTTTTATCGCGGCACGCGCGGCGGCCTATACGTGGATCAGGCGGCGCGTTCCGACGTGGGGCGTCTGTCGCGGCGCAGCTTGGGCTTCGGCTGTTTCTTCTTCGACGCCGACCTGGATGGGCTGTTGGATCTGCTGGTTGTCAACGGCCACATCGATCCGGGCATCCGCGAAACGCGCCCCGAGACGGGATATGCGCAGCCGCCGCACCTGTTCTTGAATAAAGGCCACGCCGGATTTGAAGACGTGGCCGCCGCACTCGGCGGCGGCTTCGCGGACCCCAAAGTGGGACGCGGCGCGGCATTCGGCGACTTCGATCGCGATGGCGATCTGGATGTGCTGATCACCACCAATCAAGGGCCTGCCTATCTCTACCGCAACGACCAATCGAACGGCCACCACGCCATACGCTTCCGCCTGGTGGGGACCAAGTCGAACCGCGACGCCATCGGCGCTACGGTGCGCGTCACCAGCGGCGGCGAGACCGGATCGCGCATGGTGAAGAGCGGCTCCAGCTACTTGTCGCAATCCGAGCTGCCGGTGACCTTCGGCCTCGGCAAGCGCGATGTGGTCGAGCTGGCTGTGCTGCATTGGCCTAACGGCAGGGTGGAGGAGTTCAAAAACCTGCGCGCCGGCCGCCTCTACGAGTGTACCGAAGGTAAAGGAATTCGCGACACCGCCGGTTTCTGACGTGGGCCAGGCCCTCGGCCTGCGGCGGCCTCACAGGCCGCCATATTCTTGTGCGAAGCACCGGAGCTTCACAAAACGGGAAAGCCCGGGGAGTTAGCCCGGGCCTCCACTCGAAGCGGAAAGGGGGATCGAACCTATGATCCTACTGTTGGTAATTCGGCTGAAGTTGATC
>Ga0302325_10021581_pt1 | contig 13485 bp, 12 predicted proteins | sample Palsa_T0_2_FD_201948 | JGI IMG/M metagenome (GOLD analysis project Ga0302325, IMG submission 201948) | Peat permafrost microbial communities from Stordalen Mire near Abisko, Sweden - Palsa_T0_2 | ecosystem: Environmental > Terrestrial > Soil > Palsa > Peat permafrost | place: Sweden: Abisko... | reverse complement strand
CCTTGATCGTCTTGCGCAGCACCTTCCGCATGTGGGCCTCGCGGACCGCGTCGCGGGAGTCGGGTTCCTCGGTCTGCTCGCGAAGGACCCCGATGGCTTCGGCCAGGGCAGCGAAGACCGCTGGCCCAGGGACGTGCTCGACCACGTCCTCCCACCAGCGCTCAGGGTCGTCGTACCCGGCCGCCGAGGCCAGTTCCCCGACGGGATCGACACGCGACCGCAAACCCGCCCACCTACCCCCGCCCCTTCCTTCGGCTATCGCGAGCTGATGGGCGGCCGGCAGGTCACAGAAGCGGACCGGAATCCCCGCGCCAAGGGCGTATCGCATCGCCTGCCACTCCGGCGAGAACACCGCGAACGGCCAGAACGCGGCCTTGCTCGACTCCCCGGCCACATATCCCAGCAGCGCCACCGGCGGGCGCATCTCCGGATCCGCCGCCAGCTCCACCAGCCCGTCCGCTTCCGGCGGTCCCTCGATCAGCACCACGTCGGGCTGCTGCGCGGCCAGCGCCGCCCGCACCGACCGCGCCGATCCCGGCCCGTGATGCCGCACCCCATACAGCTCAGTCACTGTGCACCCGTTACCCGTTACCCGGCGACTTCACGGCAGGCCCGGTAGAAATCGCTCCAATCATCACGCTCCCGCACCACGGTCTCCAGGTACTCCTGCCACACCGCCCGGTCCGACACGGGATCTTGCACCACGGCGCCGGTGATGCCGCCGGCGATGTCGGCGGGGCGCAGCACGCCATCACCGAAGTGCGCGGCGAGGGCGAGGCCGCTGGTGATCACGGAGATCGCCTCGGCGGTGGACAGGGTCGCGCTCGGCGACTTGACCTTGGCCCGGCCGTCTTCGGTGACGCCCTGGCGCAGCTCGCGGAAGACTGTGACCACGCGCTTGATCTCCTCGGCTCCGTGCGGGGCGTCCGGGAGGCCGATGGAGCGGCCGAGCTGGGCGACCCGGCGGGTGACGATGTCCACCTCCTGCTCGGCGGAGGCGGGGACCGGCAGCACGACGGTGTTGAACCGCCGGCGCAGCGCGCTGGACAACTCGTTGACGCCGCGGTCCCGGTCGTTGGCGGTGGCGATGACGTTGAAGCCCCTGACCGCCTGCAGCTCACCTTCGAGCTCCGGGATCGGCAGCGTCTTCTCGGACAAGATAGTGATCAGCGCGTCCTGCACGTCCGAGGGCATCCGGGTCAGCTCCTCGACCCGCGCGATCTGGCCGCCTGCCATCGCGCGCATCACCGGACCAGGCACCATCGCGGCCCGTGACGGTCCCTCGGCGATCAGCCGGGCGTAGTTCCAGCCGTACCTGACCGCTTCCTCCGCGGTCCCCGCGGTGCCCTGCACCATCAGGGTGGAGTCGCCCGAGACGGCCGCGGCCAGATGCTCAGACAGCCACGTCTTCGCCGTGCCCGGCACGCCGAGCAGCAACAGGGCCCGGTCGGTGGCCAGGGTGGCCACCGCGACCTCGATCAGGCGGCGTGAGCCCACGTACTTCGGCGTGATCTCGGTGCCGTCGGCGGCGCAGCCGCCCAGCAGGTAGGTGGTCACAGCCCAGGGCGACAACCGCCAGCCCGGCGGCCGGGGCCGGTCGTCGGTAGCGGCCAGCACGGACAACTCCGCCTCGTACTCCTGCTCCGCGTGCGGACGCAGGACCGCTTCGGTTCCACGGTCCCCGGGATTCTTAGCCACGGCTGTAGCCAACGTCCAGCTCCTTCAGCATCTCGTAGCGAAACCGCAGCACCCTGAGCGCGGCCCGAACAGCCAGCGGCGCACCGGGCTCTGGCCCGGCCAGAGCGTCCGGTGCGCCGAGGGCCGGGTCGGCCCGGCGGGCCAGCTGGCTAAGGGCCCCGTTCTCGGCGGGCATAGCCGGCGGCCGCCCGGTGAGGGCCTGGTTGATCAGCGCGGCTATCCAGAGCTGGTTCCGCTGTGCGATCGCCGCGCGTGACCAGCCGACGAACAGGACGGGGGCCCAGTCAGCTGACGGTATGGCGACGATGGCAGCCGGCCCCAGCGCAAACGCATCCGTCCAGGTGCGCAGCGGGGTCCGGGCGACCACCTCGAGCATGAGCCGAGTCCGGTCAGCGAGCTGCGAGCGTCCCGCAGCCGGCCCGGGCGCAATTCCGTCCCGCCGCATCGAGGCGTCGCACTCGGCCGGCGGGCTGGCGATCAGACGGGGGCCCCGGGGGCCTGCTTCGAGGCGCAGGCCGCGCAGGCCGCGTCCGGCCATCCGCCGCCCGAGGGCCGATCCGGGCAGGCTGGCCAGCAGGTACGCGGCCCAGCTGCGCACCTCGTCGGCGCGGTCGCTGAGTGCGGCTGCGAGCAGCGGTTCATCCACGGCGCCGAGAGCCGGACCGGCGGCCAGGACTGACAGGAACATGGTCCGCTCAGCTGCGCCTGCCGCCTCCCAGCTGGCCGTGATCAGGTCCCGGGCGACGCCGGGATCGGCGGCGCGCAGCGCGGTCAGATAGGCGCGCCGCTGGCCGGCGTCACCGAGCCGCCAGGCGTCATCGCCGGCCGGGGTATCCGCTGCCACGAACCTCCACTCCGCGTTGAGCCCGGCCAGCCACCGGGCCCGCGGGCCGCCGGCCGCGGCCGCCAGCCGCCGCAACTCAGGATCCGCCGGCGAAACCCGCCGGGCCCGGTCAAGCAACCCGGGCAGCAGCTGGGCCGGAACCCGCAAGCCGCGGTCTACGGCCGCCGTGAGCCATTCGGTCAGCAGGTCAGGATGCTCTCCGCGGAGCATCCAGGCCAGGCGGTCGCCGGCGGCCGGGCTCACGAGGGGCCTGGGATCCGGCTCGGCCGCTGGCAGCGGCTCCGCGTGTCCAGCCGGCCGGCCCGCCCGCCGGGCAGCCGTCAGCAACGCGGCTTGATCGAGCAGCATCTCGGCCTGATCGAGCGGCGACGTGTAGTCATCGGTTGCGGGGTTGTCCGTGGCGGGCCGGCCAGGGATCCGGACCGGGGGAACCGGCGCCCGTTCGGTGCCGATGAGGCTCGCGGTGACCAGGTCCTGCCAGGTGCTCACAGCGGTACCGCCATCCCGCCCTCGTCCCAGGCGGTCAGCGGCCACAGGCCGCGCGGGGTCCACTCGCCCGCCACCGTCAGCGGGCTGCCGCCGGAGAGCGCGAATAGGGTCCAGCAGTCGCCCGCGCCCGGGTGCAGCGGCAGGGCGTCGCCGCTCGCATCGAACAGGCAGGGCCCTGGCGACCGGGCGGGGGTCGCGGCCAGGACGGCGGGCCAGCTGTCCAGCCAGGGATCCTCGCCGAGCGCCTTGGCCCACGAGGCCAGCAACTCCGCCACCCCCTCCACCCCCGCCGCCCCCTCCGGCTCCAGGCCGGGCGGCGGCCCCGGCCGGACTTCATCGCGGTAGGTCGCGACCAGCGCGCGCAGCGGAATGGCGGCCGGGTAGAAGACCAGCTCCGCGTCGGCCGCGGTGCCGACGGTGAGCGAGTCGTCCAGGGACTGCCCGGCGGCGGCGAAGCTGAGCACGAGCGCGTACCGCCCGCTGGTACGCCCGCGCAGCCACACCCGGCGGACCCGTAGCCGCTCCTGGTCCAGATCCCGCCGGGCCAGCACCTGCCAGTGGTCCCTGACCGGGCGGCCGGCGGCCAGCACGTCGGCCTGGCGGACGGTAAACCCGATCCGGGACCGGACGGTGTCGCGGAGCGGCGGCGGCAGCGCGGCCTGCTCACGGTAGGCGACGGCGAGCAGGCGGAGCAGCGCGTACTCCTCCAGCAGCCTGCCCTCCCAGCCGGGACCCGAATGCGGCACCGCGGCGAGCGCGCGCAGGCGCTCGGCCAGGCCACCCGCCTGCGCGTCGACCATCCGGGCGGCGATGTCGTCCCAGTGCCGGTAGCCGGCCTGCTGGCTGGCGGCGAGGCCCTGGCGGACCTGATCACACAGCCACCGGTCGAGTTCGGCCAGGCCGCTCGCGACCCGCGCCTCGCGTTGCTCCCAGCGTTCAGCCACTATCGAACACTAGCGCGGCGACGGGTCATTTACCGGCGGGCGCTCAAGGCGTCAGGCGGGTGGGGTCCCTGGACGGGCGCTGTTATGACGGCAAATGATTAACGGGCCGGCGGGCATACCGGGCGGCTGTCCGCGGTTAAGTGCTGGTTGGAGAACGGAGGCACGCTTATGAAGGCAGTTCGGTTCGACGAGTACGGCGGAGTTGACGTCCTGAAGGTGCTGGACGTGCCCAAGCCTGAGCCAGGGCCGGGCCAGGTGCTTGTCCAGGTCAAGGCGGCGGGAATCAACCCGGGCGAAGACAAAATCCGCAGCGGCTTGCTGCACTCCAGGTGGCCAGCCACCTTCCCCTCGGGAGAGGGCAGTGACCTGGCCGGCATCGTGGCCGAGACCGGTCCTGGCGTGACCAGATGGTCGGCTGGTGACGAAGTGATCGGCTACACCGACAACAGGGCCAGTCACGCCGAGTACGTCGTGGTCGAGGAGCAGAACCTGACCGCCAAGCCGGCGGGCCTGCCCTGGGAGGTTGCCGGATCGCTGTTCGTGGCCGGGGCCACCGCCTACGCCGCCGTGCGGGCCGTCACGCTGACCGAGGGCGACACGGTGGTGGTCACGGGCGCCGCCGGCGGGGTCGGCTCGATCGCCGTCCAGCTGGCCAGGCTGGCCGGCGCGACCGTGATCGGGCTGGCCAGCGAGGTGCAACACGAATGGCTGACCGGTCACGGGGTGATTCCCGTGGCCTACGGCGATGGGGTGGCCGACCGGATCCGGCAGGTGACGTCCAAGGTGGACGCGTTCATTGACACCGTCGGCGGGGACTACATCGAGCTCGCGCTTTCCCTTGGCGTCGAGCCTTCCCGGATCGACACGATCGTCAGGTTCGACTTGGTGGAAAAGTACGGGATCAAGGCCGAGGGTAACGCGGCCGGGGCCAGCGCGAGAGTCCTGGCCGAGCTCGCCCGCCTAATCGTGGACGGCAAACTCGAGCTTCCGATCGCCGGGACGTTCCCGCTGAGCCAGGTCCAGGATGCCTATAGCCTGCTTGAGAAGGGCCATGTCCGCGGCAAGGTCGTCCTTATTCCGTGAGAGCACAGCATTCCGTGAGAGCACAGCGCGCCTGAGGTCGGCGGCCGGCGACAGCGTACTGTCGTGGTATGAGCGAGATGCTGCCGTTGTTTCCGCTCGGAGCGGTGCTTTACCCCGGCATGCTCCTGCCCCTGCACATCTTCGAGGAGCGGTACCGGCAGCTCGTCCGCGACCTGCTTGAGGGCAGCGACCCGCGCAGGTTCGGCGTCATCGCGATCCGCAAGGGCCGCGAGACCGGCATCGACGGTGTGCATTCGCTGTACGAGGTCGGCTGCGTCGCGACGCTGCGCCGTGTCGAGCAGCTCGAAGACGGCCGTTTCGACATCATCACCGTCGGCACTCAGCGGTTCAAGCTGCTCAGCCTGGACGAGACGCGGCCCTACCTCCAGGGGCGGGTCGAGGTGCTCGACGACGACGTTGCCGACCAGGTCGCGGCGCTGCCCCTGGTGCGCACGGTGCAGACCGGGTTCCGCGGCTACCTGGATGCCCTGACCGAATGGGGCGGGGCCACCGTCAGGATCGAGGAACTTCCGGATGAGCCGACGCTGCTCTCGTTCATCGTCGCCGCCGCCATGATCATCGATCTGACGGAACGCCAGGGCCTGCTGGCCGAGCCCGACACGCTGCGGCGGCTGAACATGCAGCGGGCTCTGCTGTCCCGGGAAACCGCCATGCTGCGGACGACCACCTCCCGGCCGGCCCCGGACCTCAGGAATACTCCGTATAACCCCAACTGAATCTCAGGAAGAAGCCGTCTCACGTAGCTGAACGGGGCAGGTGGGTGGGCGGCGATGGCGGGTAGGGGAAGGTCATGACTGAACCCGAAACTGATATCTCGCTCCGCGCGGCCCAAGTGGCGTCCGATGTCACCGAGGCGGACCAGCCGCAGGAGCGGCGTCGCCTGGTGAGCACGTTTACCAAGGCCGCAAGCTCGGGTGCACGCGCGGCCGGCCGCGGGACGCGCGTGGTGCGCAGGGGGGCAGGGACGGGAAGATCGGCGGTGCGGCGGCGAGCCAATGCGGGCACCGGCTACCTGGTCGCTCAGGTGATCACGATGGCCCCGCGCCTGCGGGTGCGTAACCAGGCGGCGCTGCAGGCGCAGTTCCCCGGTAAGGCGCCTGACGAGATCGCCGACGCGCTCATCGAGGGCGCGGCCCACGCGTCCGCCGCGGCGGGCGGAGCGGCCGGGGTGGTGTCGGTGCTGCCCGTCCTGCCTGCCTTCCCCGCGGAGGTGGTGGCGGAGACGCTGGTCGTGGTCGGGATCGAGATCAGGCTCGTGGCCGAGCTCCACGAAGCCTACGGGACGCCGGCTCCAGGGAAGTTCCCGGAGCGGATGAGTGCCTACCTCGCGGCGTGGGCGCACCGGCGTGGCGTTTCGATGATTCCCGGCGGGGTGATCTTCGCGGCAGGATCCCCGCTGACACGGCTGCTTCGGCGGCGCCTCGCCGCCCGGGCAGGCCGCAGCGCGTTCTCCCTCGGCCCGCTGCTTACCGGCGCCGCCGCGGGTGCCATCCTGAACGGCCGGGAGACCAGAAAACTCGGCAACAACATACGGAACGATCTTCGCCGCCGCGCACTCAGCGAACCTGAACGCCCGACCTTGACTAGCCGGTCTTAAGGCTTCAGGGCGCCGAGGAACTCTTTGAGGGCGCGGTAGTAGGGCGCGAAATCGAGCCCGAAGTCCAGAGCTCGCCGCAGGTCGCCAGGCCGGTCAGAGGTTGAAGGGATGGCCAGCAGGGCATCCGAAGTCCTGTGCGCGCGGCTGCGGAGTGTCATGGCCCAGGGTTCCCGGAACTACGGCACAGCCCCAAGTTGCGGGGAGCTCAGTGGCTGCGCCGGGGCGGGCCGAGCAGGCGGGTGACCTCGGCGACAGCCTCGTCGCCGGGCTTGACGTAGCGCATGACGGTGCGCGGGGACTTGTGCCGGGTCTTGGCGGCGGCCCGGTTGCGGTTCCACGTCGCCGGGGCGCGGTCGCACCGCAACCTGCTCCTGTCGGCCCCGTTTACGCTGCCGCTGCCCGCACTGCCCAGAGCCACTGGGGAAGCAGAGGACAGCGTAAGGCCGCCGGGGCCTCCATCAGACACGTAACCGTTAGGTCCGCGCAGCCGATTCGCTTGCCAATTCGAACCTGCCAGCAGGCGGCGCCGGGCCTTGTCGTCGCCGATCGCACCGGCATCCTCTACCATCCGTGCCGCGTGATCGCACAGGTCCGCGGCCCGGGACCACTCGCAAGCACGCTGCGCTCCGAGCCGGGCCGCTGCATCGGCGATGCTGGCCCGGCACTGGCTGGCGGCGGCCGTCAGCCGCGCGTGGTCAGCCTCGCACTGGACTATGACATTCAGCGCGTATGCGTGCTGCCATGCCTGGGCGCGGGGAACCATCCGGGGTTCGTCGGTGGTGCCGGTATTGAGCTCGGCGGGACCCGGGTCGTTCTCATAGAGCAGGCAATTGCTCGCGTATATCCATGCCTGGAAGGCGTCTTCCTCAACCTGTGTCCGCATGGCCAGCTCCCGGGATAGACGTTCACGAGAGCCTCCACGTTACGGTCAGCAGTTCTTGGTGTCCGCGTGGCTGACCGGGCTGCGGTCGGCGCGCACCCGCCGCGCCTACGCCGCTGATGTGGTGGCCTGGCTGGGCTGGCTTGCCGACCGGGACACCGGCGTGCTGGCGGCCGGGCGAGTGCACGTCGACCTGTGGGCCGCCACCCAGCTCGGCGCGGGAACGGCGGCCTCCAGCGTGCGCCGCCGCCTGTCCGCGCTGGCCTCGTTTTACCGGTACTGCGCGGCCCATGACCTGATCGGCCGGGTTCCTACCGAGGGCGTAGCGCGGCCGGTGGTGGATCCGGACTACACGGCCACCGTCGGCCGGGACCGGGACCAGGCCCGGGCTCTGGTCGCCGCGAACGACATCGCCCGGCTGTGCTTATCGCCGAGCTCACCCCAGCGGTGGGCGATTATCGCTACCATGCCAAGGCCCCGGCCGTCTTCGGAGACGACGTCCAAGACACGGGCAGCCGGAGTCTGGCCGGATAACACCGCTTGCCGCACCAGTGTTTCGGCGGAACGACCCTCGCTCAGGCGCAACTCGGACCACGGCATGCTGGCGATCGCGGCGGCGATCAAGAGGATCGAGCCCACCTGCAGGAGAGCGCCAGGCCAGGAGTTGAGGCTCTCGTGGTTCGGAAAGGCGTACAGGTAGAAGAAGCCGGTATACGCGCTGGCCAGGAACAGGTACACGTACCCGGCGGGTCGGCGAGATACGCAGAGCAGGGCGGCAGGCCAGAGCAGGTACTGCGGACCGAAACCGGCCGTGATCGCGAGAAAGGCCAGGATTAGGGCAAGGGTGAGATCGGGAGCGGAGCAACGGCGGAACACGAGCAGCACGACCGCGACCGTCACCACGGTGAGCAGCGTACCGAGATGTTGGAACTCGTTTACTCGCGGTCCGGTGTACCCGGCGTCGGCCAGGTGCAGGTACCTAAGGACACCTGTCCAGCCCCATGACCCGACGAACGACCGGTAGTTGATGATCACCTGGACGGCATGCCGGAGGCTGTCGTGCAGGAAGAGCCGGATCGACGCCAGCAGCGCCGCGATCACCGCGACCGCAGCGGCGGCGGCCTGCCACCACCGGGTACGAGGGATATCGCTAAGCACGCCGGGCGCGAACAGCACCGGCCAGGTCTTGCTCGCTATCGACAACCCGAGCGCGATCCCGGCCCATAGGACGCGACGTTGCCTGGCCAGCAACAGCGCCGACAGCCCGAGTGCGATCGCGATGGGCTCGATCTGCCCGTGCCAGGCCGACACCAGGATGGCTAGCGGGAGGAGGGCGTAGATGAGCTGCGCGTTGCCTCTTACGGGTGGCCGGGCAAAACGCCCGAGCAGGCCGATCGTGGCCACGTCGCAAGAGACCGGCAGCAGCTTGACCGCGACCTCCCAGGGCAGCCCGGTCTTGAGCTCGGCCGCAAGCAGGTACGCCGAGAACGGCAGGAAGTTCCACTGGTACCTTGGGAGCGTCGCGAGCGGATCCTCCCTATCCAACACAGACCGGCCGACCTGATGGAATACAACCGCCACGTCGTAGGGCGTGTGCCCGTACGCCAGGTACACGACAAGGATCCGCAGACCGAGCCCGATTCCCACGCTGACCATCAGCGGCGGCGACCAGCCGCGAACCAGCGCCAACACGGAGACACCGACGCAGGCCACGAGCACGAGCGCGGTAACCATCTCAGCCACGAGACACCATGCTCCTGCCCGCCAGCACCCGGCACGGTGAGCACCGGCGCGACTCAACCGCATCACCCACGCCGACTAGGAGGAGGCCACGCCTGATCATGGGTCGCTAGACTACACGCCGGATCATCGCGCCGTTCGCCAAAGCGCCGAGCGGTCAGCCACCCGGTCCGAAGACCGGTAGACCACGCCGCCAGCGCCATAAAGTATGCCCGGCGCCTCGGCCTGATCTAGGCGGGTAGACCCGCGGGTGCAACGGGCATATCACTCGCTGCACCCAACGGCCGCGAAACCCTGACGCGTGCCACACACGTGCCACGTGCATCCGCGTCTGCCATCAGGCCATCGTGCCATGCGGCAGGGGTGTCCGTTAGGGGATCGCTGAGCGATGCTCGGCGACAGCGATCTGTCTCGGCCTCAAAGCCAGCGTGCGACGATGATCCTCAACCAAAGGAGAGAGGTCCACGCCATGAAGCTCCGACAAGGAGTCGCCGGCGCGTTGGTCGGCGAAGGAGTGGACGTTGTTTTCGCCTTGATGGGCGACGCGAATCAGGACTTGATCTGCGATCTTGGCGAACGCTGCGGCGTGCGCATCGTGCACGGCCGGCACGAGCAGGGTGTGGTGGGCATGGCCGACGGATACGCCCGCTTCTCCGGGCAGCCGGGCGTGGCGACGGTGACGCAGGGACCGGGCCTGACCAATACGGCCACCAGCTTGGTCGTCTCGACCCGTCGTCGCGTCCCGGTGCTGGTGCTGGCCGGCGACGCGTCGCTGGGCGACCTACACAACCCGCAGGGATTCGACCAGCAGGCGTTCGCCGAGTTGATGACCGGAAACGGCGCCAGGGTGGAATCGGAACGCGGTTTGACCGACATCTTGGCGACGGCATTTCACCGGGTCCGCTCCGGACTCCCCTTCGTGCTCAGTTTGCCCGCCGACGTGCAGAACATTGATCTGGGGGAAGGGTGGGACTATCAGCCCTACGCGCCGCCGCCGCAACGTTCGTCGGCGGATCCCGACCTCATCGGGACCGCCTCACAAGTGCTGAGCGCTGCCCGCCAGCCGGCCGTGCTCGCCGGTCGTGGGGCGGTGGCCAGCGACGCCGGAGCGGCGCTGCGCGAGCTGGGTGAAGCAATCGGCGCTCCGTTGATGACCACCTTGTTGGCCAACGGGCTCTTCAGCGGTCATCGCTTGGACGCCGGGGTCTGTGGCGGCCTCGGTGATGGTCGCGCCCTACGAGCCTTGGAGCACTGCGACGTGGTAGTTGCGATCGGCGCCGAGTTGAACCAGTGGACGACCCACTTCGGTTCGGCACTGGACGGCCGTCGGCTGGTCCAGATCGACACCGACCCGGCCTCCTTCGGCCGCTATCACCGGCCAGACGTCGCTTTGCTGGGCGATGCCACCGCAACAATCCGGGCCCTCACCTCTCGAATCTCGGCGGAGCCTGGGTCTCTGCGAGAACCGTCAGCTGAGCTGATGTCCATTCTGGAGCGCCTGGGGCCGCTTGACAGCTCGCCCTACCTGGACACCGAGTGCTCCGTCGACCCTCGCCACGCGCTGGCCGACATCGACCGGCTGCTGCCTGCTCACCGGAAGGTGGTGATTGATGGTGGCCACGCGGCCCAGGTCGCCTGCCAGAGCCTTCGCGCCTCAAGCCCCCGCGACTGGACCTGCACCAGCGTCGACTTCGGCGCCATCGGCCAAGGCCTGTCGGTGGCCATCGGCGGCTGCTTCGCTCGTCCCGGTGAGCGCATCACCCACGTCACGGCCGACGGCGCGCTGATGATGGGACTCGCCGAGTTCGATACGGCCGTGCGCCACTCGCTGCCCCTGACCGTCGTGGTTCTCAACGACCAATCCATGGGCCAAGAACGGCACAACCTGATCCACAAAGGCATACCCACCAGCTACACCGACTACCCGTCGCCAGACCTCGTGGCCTTGGCCGGCGCCTATGGAGCCACTGGGTACCGCATCGAGAACCCCGATCAGCTTGACCGGCTCCCTGCCGCGCTCGCCCACGACGCCGGCGTGGTTGTCGTCGACATCCGCATCAACGGTGACTACCTCAACCCCACCTCCCGCGACATCGCCCAACACCTCGGGTGACGAGTCCTTCACGTCCCACAGGAGGAACCCCCAGCGGGACGCCGGCGCTGGTACCCGCTGATCGTGCAATGCCAGCTCGCTGGGCACCGCGGATTCCCGCAAGACCCGCCCGCGAAAATGCCCGGTGAAGGTAGCTCAACCGCTACAGCCATCCGGTGGCCAAGATGCTCATCGGATACGCCCGCTGCTCCACCGACGCCCAGGACCTCACCGCCCAGCGGGACACCCTCACTGCACTCGGGGTCAAGCCGAACCGGATTTACGTAGACCACGGCCTGACCGGCGCAAACCGTGCCCGGCCCGGGCTGCGCGAGGCATTGGCCGCGTGCCGGGCGGGCGATACCCTCGTGGTCACCAAGCTGGACCGGCTCGCGCGGTCGCTGAAGGATGCCCGCTACATCGTCGAGGAACTCACGACGGCCGGGGTGACGCTGAACATGGGCGGCTCGGTACACGACCATCACGACCCGGTCGGGCGGCTGCTGTTCAACGTCCTCGGGATGATCGCCGAGTTTGAGTCAGACCTCATCAGGATGCGGACAAGGGAGGGAATGAAGGTCGCCAAGGCCAAGGGACGGCTGCGCGGCAAACAGCCCAAGCTCAAGCCCGCGCAAGAGGCGCACCTCATCGAACTGTGGCGCGCCGGAAAGCACACCAGCACCGAACTAGCCGAGCTGTTCTCCGTCGCCCGCTCCACCATCTACCGCGCTGTCCAGCGGGCGGACGAGCCGGCCAGCGCGGCGTGATCAGTGCGCGGTTGAGCGCCCAGGCCCTCGTCTTGTGCTCGTCAGCCGGCGGATCCCTGAGGAGAGCGCACCGACGCGATCACCATCCCGCAGGACGCCGATCGTCCTGAGCAACGCGAAGCCCGGCCGCCTACCGCCCGGAGGGAAGCCGAACTCACTTCCTGAAACTCAACGCAACAGGCTGATACGGGCGTATGCGCTACCGAACGGCTGCCACGCGGCCGAGGCCCCCAACTTCAAGATCATTCTCACCGCTAATGGCTGTTCCGTTGTTCATTCTGTCGCCAATCGCATCTGATGCGAACTCGCGACGGTCTGCTGGGGCGTATCGCAGACGGCGCGGAAACTGGCTGCACGCAGAGCTTACGGGAGCTCGCGGTGTCCTGTCGGGAGTTCAGGAAACGCGGGGAACGCAGAATCCTCCTCCTGTCGGCCAGCCTCGCCGACCAGGCACAGGTAAGCCTCGGCGACGCGATCACCGGCATCGACGACCGCAACGCCGGACTGCTGGTCAAGGCCGTCCTGCACGCCTCCGGACGACGCCAGTTCCCCCGCTAGCAGCCGAACGCCATCCTCGGGGCTGTCACCGACGCCATCGCCCAGGCCGAGCGCAGCGCCGGGGACAGCCGAACTCGGCCCAGTAATCTCCCCGGGGACGAGTAACCGGCAGTCCCAGCCTCCGGCCGATCCCGTTACCTGGCCGTGATCCTAATCGTTGTTTTTGCGCTGGATGGTACCGAGACCCCGTAGTAGCCGAGACCAGGGATACGGGCCAGCAGGCCTTCGTCTTCCAGGATGCGCAGTGCCTTGGCGCATGTCTGCCGTGCGTGCCCAGCGTCCTGACTGAGGGTGGTAATGGACGGTGTCGGCATACCGGGCGTCAGGGTCCCCTCTGCCATCTCCCGGCGCAGCCGCGCAGCCAGCCGTAAGTACGCCCTTGGGTTCCGATTCGTCGCTCATCGATACCCTCGTACAGTACTCGGTTGGCGACATTAGTCGAGACTAGACGAGAAACTAAAATCATCAGGTGATCCTGGCTGCTGACCCCGCGAGTTCGGCCGGGGACAGGCCGTCCCACAGGCCGCGGCGCAGGCATTTCAGCGCCCGGGTTGCGCGGGACCGGGCCCGATCTCGCGGTGAAACAACTCGCTCACGCGGAGATAGCTGGCCCTGCGGTAGCCCGGGGAGGACCTCCCAGGCTCCCGGCGTGGCGGAAGTACTCGACTGTCCGCTTGAGGCCCTCATCCAGGGGGATGGCCGGTTCCCACCTCAGCAGTTCCCGGGCGCGGCCGATGTCGGGCTTGCGGCGTACGGGGTCGTCGGAAGGCAG
>Ga0302325_10021580_pt1 | contig 13486 bp, 13 predicted proteins | sample Palsa_T0_2_FD_201948 | JGI IMG/M metagenome (GOLD analysis project Ga0302325, IMG submission 201948) | Peat permafrost microbial communities from Stordalen Mire near Abisko, Sweden - Palsa_T0_2 | ecosystem: Environmental > Terrestrial > Soil > Palsa > Peat permafrost | place: Sweden: Abisko... | reverse complement strand
GTCGGAGGCCGTCACGCTTCGCAGGATGTAGACGTACTTCATTTGGAGTCCGCCTCCGCTGAAGCTTCGGCGCGACAGCTTTCGCCGAGCCGGATTTTACAGGAAGTGAAGCGGACGGGAAGAGATGGCCTGCCGAGCCATAGCCGGGCTCGGGCGAAGGCTGGTGGGCCTGGGTGGACTTGAACCACCGACCTCACCCTTATCAGGGGTGCGCTCTAGCCACCTGAGCTACAGGCCCACGGAAAGCAAATACAGGATTGATTTATGATAGGCGGGGGCCGCGCATCGGTCAAGGCGTTAGCCGGTGCGGCGTCCCAAATTTTTGCGGCCCTACCGTTTTGGCGGATGGTTCCCACCTGAGCTAAACTTCTTACGTAGATACCCAGGACCTCTTTTGCGAACTCGAATTGCCGTTTTTGTTTCAATCGTTCAATCGATCTTGTTCGTGGCACATTGGGCCGTCTATGCAACCCTGGCGGCCTTTTGGCATGGCTCCTTCGTTTCAGGCGGTGGCTTCAAACTGGGGTTTGCGATCCTTTCTGTAAGCTTTGTAGCAGCTTCTTTCCTCGGTTATCGCTATTCAAACCTTGCTGTGCGCGTCTTCTATACCTTGGCAGCGGTGTGGATGGCGATATTCGACTTCCTGGTTATGGCGGCATGCGCATGCTGGATCGCATATGGCGCTGATCGGCTGGCGGGTCTTCCGATCGAGCCGAGCCTGATCGCGCTGATTTTCTTTGGTTGCGCGGTTGCGGCGGGGATATACGCGATCATCAATGCAGCGGCCATTCGGATAAAGCGAGTCACGGTTCGTCTGCCGAACCTGCCAGAACAGTGGCGAGGACGAGTTGCGGTAGTGGTGAGCGACACACATCTCGGGCATGTCCGAGGATCGGGTTTTGCGCGGCGAGTGGCGGGACTAATAAATTCCCTCAGTCCGCATATCGTGTTCATCGTCGGCGATGTTTTCGACGGCAGCGCAGCTGATCCCCGCGAGCTGGCCGGCCCGCTGAAACAAGCTTCGGCGCCTTTCGGGATCTATTTCGTGACCGGCAATCATGAGGAGTTCGGCGATCCGACAAAATATATTGACGCGATCAGGTACTGCAGTATCAGCGTGCTCGAAAACGAGAAACGGGTGGTGGACGAGCTGCAAATCGTGGGCGTGAGTTATAGCTCGTCGACCGACGCGAAGCACTTCGGCTCGGTGCTATCGCAGCTAGAGATCGACGCCCAGTCTGCGAGTATCCTGCTGTTGCATGCGCCTAATAACCTTCCCGTTTCTGAAAAGGCGGGAATCTCTTTGCAACTTTCGGGGCACACGCACCGGGGGCAACTCTTCCCTTTCACATGGATAACCGCGCGCATTTATGGTTCGTTTGTGTACGGGCTGAATCAGCTCGGCCGCATGGCGGTTCTTACTTCGAGCGGGGCCGGCACGTGGGGGCCTCCGGCGCGGCTCGGCAGCAATCCTGAGATCCTGGTCATCCGATTCGAATGACGGCGATTCGAATAATGGCGATTCGAATAATGGCAATTCGACTGGTGGTAATTCGAAAAGCGGAATCGATATGAAACTGAAGATCGTACAAGTGGGAGATCCGGTGCTGCGCCAGCCGGCGCGTGAAATGGGCCCTCGAGAGATCGTCAGTAAGGAAATTCAGCGGCTGATTGCCGACATGCGGGAAACGATGCGCGACGCTCCGGGCGTTGGGCTGGCGGCGCCCCAGGTGGGCCTGCCGATACAGCTTGCCGTGATCGAGGACCGCGAGGAAAACTTGAAGGAAGTATCGCCGGAAATCCTCGTGGAGCGCGAACGGCAGGCGGTGGCGTTTCACACCATCATTAATCCGAAGCTTACAGAGATTTCGGGAACTCCCGCTGAGTTTTTCGAGGGCTGCCTGAGCATTGCCGGGCTGACGGCGATCGTTCCGCGGGCGCGGAGCGTTCGTGTGGAGTGCCTGGATGAAACAGGGCGCCCTAAGGTGATCGAGGCATCGGGGTGGTACGCGCGAATCCTGCAGCATGAGATCGATCACCTGGCGGGGCGGCTCTATGTGGACCGCATGCAAACACGGACCCTGACGGGGCTTGAGACTTTCAATCGATTCTGGAAGGGCAAGTCCATCAGCGAAATTCAGGCGACGCTCGGAGTGGCCGAACCCTGAAGATGTCTCCTAATCAGGCCAGAACGATCAGGTCGATTTCAACGCGGACGTCGCGCGGTAGGCGCGCGGCTTCAACAGTGGAGCGCGCTGGAGGATTTTCGGGGAAATAGCGCGCGTACACGTCGTTCATGGCTGCGAAATCGTTCATGTCCTTCAGATAGACGGTGGCCTTTACGGCGCGGTCAAGCGAAGAACCCGCAGCCTCCACGATGGCTTTCAGATTTTCCATCACACGCGCCGTCTGGCGAGCGACATCGCCCTCGACAACCTGACCCGTGGCCGGATCGAACGCCACCTGGCCGGCTGTGAAGATAAAACCATTGGCTTTGACTGCCTGTGAGTACGGTCCGATCGCTTTCGGACCTTTTTCCGTGGCAATGATCTCTTTCATCGAGTCTCCTGTTAGCTGATCTCTTGCATGGCGGCCAGATTATTTTGCGTCCTGCCGGCCCGTTGTGACGGCGTAGCGCTCGCGGAAATCCGCAGGGACGCCGCCGCTTTCGTAGAGCCACCTTCGAAAAAGCGCATCGATGTCCGCCGTGTGGCCGTTAAACCGGCTGCATTCGCTATTCAGCGTGGCTCGAAGGTCGGCGTAACCGTATACCCGGCCGCGCAAGTCCGAAAGTGTTTGCCTCACTCCGTGCCGAAAAGCTTCCGAGCCGCAAGCATCTTCAAGAGCATAAAGAAAAAGGTCGGCTTTGCTGACGGCCATATTGACCTGGCCGGGACTTTCGCTCAGGGTCATCTGCGCGACGGGTTTTTCTACTGCCTGGGCACGAGCCCCGTCATATTGGCCGAGGTATTCCGCGATTTTCTTTTGGCGATATGATGCTCCTCCGTCTTGCGATTCATAAAATGCGTCGGTGGCGTAGGTTCGGAGGCTCATAGGCAGGATCGGCTCGCGCGGCTCTGGCGAAGCGATCCATCGAAGCCACGTGTCCGCGAGCAGGCCAATCTCGTCCGGCGAGACCTGGCCGCTAGCGATCGTGCCCGACAACTGTTTGTTGTCCAGAAGGATAACGTTCGGGAACGATGCTGATGTTGCCTCGTTTTCCGAAAGTTCCGCGATCCACACCGGCGATTCGCCTTGCGCACGAGCTGCGAAATTGGAATCGAAGAACCGGGCGGCTGCGGCAATTTGCTCGCCGGCGCTCTTGACCGCGTTATCGGGCAAACCCTGAAAGGTCCAGAAATAGACAGACGTTCCCTTGGTCTTGGCGAGCTGCTGTTTGTAGCGGCCGGCGAGCACGTAGGGAGGATTGCCCGTGTCTCGCAGGCGGAAACGATATTCAACGGTCTCACCACGCGCTTTTCGGTGGATCTGCCGGCCAGATGCGACGGCAAGGAAGTCATTGGGAAGAACGATGGAGAAGTCCGTGGGGTCCGCTCGCTGCTCACCCTTTGCAAACAGTCGTTTGGGCGCATCGAATGTAGGAAACCAGTAGGCGCCATCGAAAGCCAAGGCGTTTGGCGCCATCGACGCTCGCCCATGAGATCCGCCGGTCATATCGCAGGTGATTTCGATTTGCTTCTTCTGATGAGGGGGCCAAGAGGTTTCGAAGCGCACATTGGCTGTGGCCATCGTCGCACCGGCAGGCAAGGATTCGGTGACTTCAGCATCCTTCCCATCCACAGTGACGCGAAGATTCTCGCGGCCGACAAAATCCTTTTCCGGCACGGTTACATCCAGTGCGGCCAGCGAGGCGTTGCCGGTATTTGCGAGGCTAAATCGGGCATGCAAGTGGAGACGCGGCTGAGGCTGGGCGGAGAAGCTCAACTCGACCGATTCCTTTTCGATGTGGTAACCGGGCCCGAGCGGCACGGCGCACGAATATGCGCACAACAGCGGAAGAGCTGCGAGAACGGCGATCAGCCAGCGCGAGGCATTAAGTTTCACGGTGTGAGGATTCTACCGGGTGGCCACAGCAGGTGAAAGGCGGAAGTATCAGGAGCCCGGAAAACGGCGCAAGATGTCGGCGTCCGTCGCGCCATGCTTCCGGGAGGATGCGATCATGCTCGCCTGGGAATCGGGAACTCCGCGTCGTGCCAGTTCGAGCAAGGTCGTTTCGCGCAAACCGGCGTTTTTTAGATCGGCAAGAGAGGCGCCGGCCAGAACGGGCTGACTCGCAGAGCGGCGCCGCGCCACTTCCAGGATGATTTCATCGGAGAGACCGGCGAGGCGCATGGCTTGAAGCTCGCCTGCGCCAAATCCTAGCTGGTTGAGCTTGGCGAGCTCTACAATCGTTTCTTCGCTCAACCCGGCCTGGGCCATACCCGCGGCCGTGTCTCCTTCGCTAAAGGATTGGCCGCGCCCGCGGGACATTTGCAGCAGGGTCACGCAGGTGGCGTCGGACAGCCCACTCTGACGGGCCCGTGCGAGGCTGGCGACTTCCGGAGGGGTGATACGCAGAGCCTTCGCTTGCTGGATAGAGTCGTAGCTCATTCCAGCGTGATCGAGAGGCGCCGTGTCCACAGGAGACATGCTGTGGCAGGCTGCCAGACTGCACGCTAGCGCGCACGTGAGCGCGAAGCGTACCAAATTGAAACGCCGGATGGCTGCTCTTACGGTTTCCTGCCGAATGTGCCCCATTGATTGATTGTACGCGGGGGAGACGGAAGCGGCGGGCGGGTGTCGCGGAAAAGGCACGGGTATCGGGACGCCGTCTGGCGCTAGACGTTGTAGACGCGCTCGATGTCAAAAACGCCGGGGATGCGCTTGATGCCGCTGAGGATTTCCTCGAGCTGCTTGCGGTCGCGTACGTCGAGGGCAACGTCGATCCGCGCTCGGACGCTTTCGCCTCCGCTCTCAAACGTGCGGATGTTCGCTCCGGACTCGCTAATCACACTCGTGATGGCGGCCAGCATGCCGGGGCGGTCTTCAGTGAAAATTCGCAGGCGCACCGGGAACGTCGCATGATTTTCGCCCGCCCATTCCACGGGAATGCGGCGCTCGGGTTCGTAGAGAAGATTTTCGACGTTCGGGCAGTTCTTGCTGTGCACGGCAATACCGCGGCCTCGGGTCACATAGCCGATGATGTCGTCGCCGGGAATCGGATTGCAGCACTTCGAGCGGTAGACCATCAGGTCGTCGTGGCCGCGCACGATGATGGCGGCGTCGTCGACCCCCATGACGCGTTTGACCGTCGAACCGGGTTTGGGCTGTTTTTCCTCGCCGCTATCCGGCAGAACCTGACCGCTGGCCTTGGACAGCACCTGCCGGGCGGACCACTTGCCATAGCCCAACTCGGCGTAGAGATCGTCCACGCGGGAACATCCGTACTCGGAAGCCACCCGTTGCCACTCTTCGCCGGAGATTTTCTTGATGCTGATGCCGGCCTGGCGTCCTTCCTTCTCGAGCAGGCGCTTTCCTACGTCGGTGGCTTGCTCGCGTTCGTGCAGATGAATCCACTGGCGGATCTTAGTGCGCGCGCGAGAGGTGTGCACGACAGAGAGCCAATCGCGTGAAGGCTCGTGGCCCTTCTGCGTGGTGATCTCCACCACATCGCCGTTCGCCAGGGCGTGCCGCAGCGGAACCATTTCTCCGTTCACCTTAGCTCCGGCGCACTGGTGCCCGACTTCGGTGTGTACCGCATACGCGAAATCAATAGGCGTTGCGCCGCGGGGCAAAACCACGACGCGGCCCTTGGGAGTGAATGTGTAAACTTCCTCGGGATACAGGTCCACGCGCAGAGTCGACAAGAACTCGCTGGGCTCCTGCATTTCCTGCACCCACTCGATCAGCTGGCGCATCCACACAATGCGCTGGTCGTCGGCTGAGGATGCCGCGCTTCCGTCCTTGTACTTCCAGTGTGCCGCAACGCCCTGCTCGGCGATGCGATGCATCTCCTGCGTGCGAATCTGAACTTCGAATGGCTGTCCGGAATGTATGACGCTGGTGTGCAACGATTGATAGAGGTTGGGACGCGGCATGGCGATGTAGTCCTTGAAACGCCCGGGAACGGGCCGCCAGATCTGGTGAATTACGCCCAGCGCCGCGTAGCAATTCTTTACCGTATCGGTAATCACGCGCACCGCGAGCAGGTCATAAATCTGATCGAGGTTGCGCTGCTGCTTCTGAACTTTCAGGTGCACGGAATAGAGCCGTTTCGTTCGCGCCTGCACTTCGGCGGGGATGCCGCTCTCGATCATTTTTTCGCGAATCGTTTCCTGCGCTTCCAGCAGGAACCTGTCGAAGATTTTTTGCTTTGTGGCAACTTTTTTCTGCAGCTCGAGAAAAGCCTCGGATTCAAGGTAACGGAACGCCAAATCTTCCAGCTCGCCGCGAATCAAGCCCATGCCCAAGCGGTTGGCGACCGGCGCGTAAATATCCAACGTCTCGCGGGAGATACGCTGCTGGCGTTCGGAATCAAGATATCCGAGCGTCCGCATGTTATGCAGGCGGTCCGCCAACTTCACCATCACGACGCGAACGTCATTGACCATCGCCAGAAGCATCTTGCGGACGCTCTCGGCCTGACGCGCTTCGGGCGCCAGCAGGTCGAGCCGGCTGATCTTAGTGACGCCTTCGACGAGCCGCGCGACATCCGGCCCAAACTGCTCGGAAATCTTCTCCAGGGGAATCTTGGTGTCTTCGACCACATCGTGGAGCAGCGCCGCGCACAGCGAGATAACGTCGAGGCGCATGTCGGCAAGAAGATGGGCGACTTCCACGGGATGCGAGAGGTAGGGCTCTCCCGAGCGGCGCGTCTGCGTTTTGTGCTGTTCGGCGGCGAAGTCGTAGGCCCGGCGCAGGAGTTCCAGATCATCGCCTGGCCGGTTGCGATGCACCTTATCAGTCAGTTCGACGAAGCGCAAGTCGACGGTTCGCCGCGCGGCGATACTTATGACCGGATTGCCGGACGCGTCCATGTCCCTATTCTAGCGCCGGATATCGGTTTTGGGTGTAGCGGCGGAATCGCTGTGTGACGAAACGGCGGAGGCCAAGTTCAACCGCGCGCTTCGGCGATGACATGTGAAGTCTGGAGATCAGACACTTCCGCCAGCGGCTCTCTTGCGGCCGCGCGATCGAGCTTCACTTGCCGCAGGATTGTTAGAGCAACCGTGGCGACAACGAGCGCCCATGGAACTATGGGTGACGACCAGAAGAATTTCGGCGCGTAGCGCAGCGACGCAAACCAACCGAGCGTTCCTAGTAAACCGAGGAAAAACGCGGAAATCCTCGCCGGCTCCCGCCAAGGCACATTGTAGGCACACGCCGCCTGAATCATGAGCGCAAACGGAAAGGCGACCACCAGGTCGGCGAACCAATGCTCGCCAAGGCCCATGGTGCCGAGCACAGTAAAGGCTAGGAAGAACAGTGCAATCGAGCGCTCCCACCACGAAAGCCCTCGCGAATACCAGAAGGCCAGCAACGTCCAAGCCATGTGCAGGGAAGGCATTGCGTTGCGAGCACCCGCAATTGCCGTGGGTTCCAGCAGCAGCCGCGGCGCCTGATCTATAGGGAACACGTGGAAGGGGAATCCCTGCTCGAAAAGATAGCGCGGGCCGCATGCGGGAAAGAGGTTGTAGAAAAGGATTCCAACCGGCCCAGTAACCAGGAAAGCCAGCATCGCGGGAAAGGCCTTCTCCTTTTCGCGAACAAGCTTGCCCGCGTAGACAAGGGCAATGGGGATCGCCAATCCCACGTAAACCAGAAAACTCGGAGCAAAGAGCCAGTGGTGCTGCTGGAAAGCCTGCCCCAGAAGGAAGGGGAACTGAATTCGCAAACTGCAATCGAACGACAAGAGATAAAGATCAAAGGTTTTGGGATGCGCTGATGCGGTCCAGGCGAGCATGTCCGAAGCAAAGTATTCCGACGCTACGAACAATGCAGCAGGAATGCCCGCGTACAAGAGCATGCGGCGCCCTTGCGCGTCAGCCCATACGGCGCGGATGGACAACACCAGGAAGCTGCTAATGCCGATAAAGGAGAACCAAACCATGGGCCGGGGTGCATAGCCAAGCATCTTGAAGTCCACGAATGCGCACAGGGCGGCGCCAATCAGCACAAGAAAGGCATCTGACCACTGGGGCCGGACGCGCAGGTGAAGGATTAGAACGCTCGCCAGGGCCAAGCTAAAGAATGCGCCGACCAAGGCCTCTCTATAGAATTCCGCGCGCGTGACGAAGATTGCGGCGCAGGCTGCAAGGAGCAGCGTGAGACCGATGCGAATCCAAGAATTGCCGCCGCGAGTGTTCAAGAGCGCCTCTAGCTGAATTCTTGCAGCGAGCGTGCGAGCTGCATGCGATATCAACTATCGTGCCTCAGGCGGGCGATTTTGGGCGTCGAACGTTTCTTTGATTGTCTAAAGGGGAATTACGGAGGGGAAAAACTTCCGGCGGGCGAATCGCCCGCCGGCACGATCGGATTGCCACAAGAGCTACGAGCTGGGCTGGATGTTGGCCTTCTTTTGCTTGATGGCCTTCACCTTATCGACCAACTCATCGGCCTGCTGGAGATCCGCATTGCGCGCGTCGGCCGAAGTTTCCGTATCAGCCTTCTGACGGTAGAGCAGGTTCAAGTAGGCCATAGCGTCGTCATAGTCAGGATTGATGCCAATGGCTTTTTGCAGGCTGCTAATGCCGTCGTTCACCGTGTCGCCGTACTTCTGGGTGAACTGCGAGGCGATCGCCGGCGGCAACGGATCATTTTCCTTGATCTGCTTTTTCGCGGTCTTGTTGTACTCCTCACGTAGATCGCGATTGGCCCGGAAAGAGAGAGTCCAGTCAATTACGCCCACCCAGTAATAGGGCTCGGGGTCGTCGGCCTTCAGTTGGATGTGCTTTTCGTGGAAGGTCTTGGACTGTTCGATTTTCTTCGGATCGTAGGGCGAGCTTCCCATGTTGAAGAGAATCGAGCCGAGGCCGTCGATGGCGGAAAGGTTATTGGGATCGCTGTCGAGGATAGTTTGGTATTCAGCAGCGGCTTGCTCGCCGTTGCGGATGTTTTCCGGAGACGGCGCCCCAGGAATATAAAGGCCGGTGTAGGCAGCGGCCAAATAAAGCTGCGCGTTAGTGAGCTTAGGGTCAAGCTCTTTTGCTTCCTTGAAGTTCTCAATGGCCTGATCGAACTGGCCACCCTTGTAGGCTTGAACGCCTTTATTCAGCCTGTCGCGCGCTTTCAGCCTGTCGCAGCCGGCTCCTACGACACACGCGGCCAAAGCAACGACCGCAAGAATCAGAACGTGGGGCTTACGGTGCATCCATGTTCTCCTTATGAAATCGGCCGGCGAAGACGACTGCGATTTACAGTTCTTCGCCGACCGCTAAACGGACGTACTCGAATGAGATGCTACTGTCCCGCCTCGATCTTGGCGGTGATTAAACCGACGTGATCGATGCCCGAGCCGCGCATAATATCGATGGCACGGGCTACCTGGCCAAATTCGACATTGTCATCGCCTTTGACGAAGGCAATCTTGTCAGCGCGCTCTTTGAAGATATCGAAGAGACGCGGGCCAAGCGTATTCCAGTTGCTCTCATCCTGATTGATCATTATTTTGCCGCCGCTCATCACCTGAACGACGATGGTGTGGTCATCCGGTGGCGGCTGATTCTTGCTGGGCGGAGCAGGCTGCGGAACCAAGGTGTCCAGTCCGGTCGGCGTCCTCGGTGTGATCACCATGAAGATGATGATAAGCACCAGGAGCACGTCGATCAGGGGGACGATATTCGGCTCCGAAACCGGGCCGCCCTTACTATCGCCAACACTCATTCCCATGGAAAACTCCTTCTTGCCTTGCCCGCCTCGCTAGTTGCCGGTCGGCGGGGGTGGAGCAGTCGTATTTGACTGTGGTTTTTCGGTAAGCAAGCCCAGGTTTTCTACGCCTGCCGAGCGCACCTCGTCCACAGCCTTGACCACGTCTCCGTATTTGGCCCGTTGATCGGAACGAACGTAGACGGTCTTATCGAGCCGGTTGGAGAGCTGATCCTTGACCACGTTAGTAATCTGATCGAGGCCAATCTCCTCCCGACCAAGATACGTGCGTCCGTCGCGAGTGATGCCAATGATGACGGCGTCATCTTTGTCGGCGCCAGGCATCTTGACGGAATTCTCGGCTTTGGCCATATCCACGGAGAGGCCCTTTTGAAGCATGGGCGTGATCACCATGAAGATAATGAGCAGGACGAGCATGATATCCGCCATCGGAATCACGTTCGGTGCGGCCATCACCGCCGGTGCTTTGGGTTTGTAAGCCATGTGTTACTTCTTTCCGCTCCGGCGAGTGATGAAGTAGTTGATCAACTCCATAGAAGAGTTGTCCATCTCCACGTCGAAAGCTTCCACGCGATTGGTGAAGTAGTTGAAGGTCCACACAGCGGGAACGGCGACGAGCAAGCCGAGCGCGGTGGTGACCAAGGCTTCAGCAATACCGCCGGCCACGGCCGAGAGACCGGTGACCTTCTGAGCCGAAATTCCTTTGAACGCGTTGATGATGCCCATCACCGTGCCGAACAATCCGACGAAGGGAGCGGTCGAGCCAATGGTGGCGAGACCCGAAAGGCCGCGCTTCATTTCGGCGTGCACGATGGCCACGGAGCGTTCGAGGCCGCGCTTGGCGGCTTCAATCACTTCTTCGTCGCTTACTTGAGCGGAGGCGGCCTGGAATTCGGAAAGGCCGGTAGCTACCACCTTGGCGATGTGGCTCTTCTTGTTGCGCTCGGCGATGGAAATGGCTTCATCGAGCTTGTTGTCCTTGAGGGCGCCAGCAACCTGCTGGACGAACACACGGGACTGTTTGCGGGCGGCACTGTACATCAAGGCCCGGTCGATCATGATGCCCACGGACCACGCGGACATGACGAACAGAATGAATACAACGGTCTTGGCGGGATAGCCCATGTTGTGCCACATCGTAACGAGGTCCCAGCCGACTTCGGGAGCCTGGTCCTGAAACATCATGAACAGCATATTTGCGAACATAGAGTTCGATCCTCCTCCGTTCCCCAATCGATCGCGACAGTTATAATTCTGCCGGTCGGAATTGATGCCCAACCCAGGGCCAGGCTGCAGCCCCGGTACTGCTTAACCACCGAGCGAAAACACGACAGAAATCGTGGTATCCACTTCCACCGGATCGCCGTTCAGCTGCGTGGGCGTGTAGCGCCAATCGCGAACCGCGTCCATCGCAGCCTTCATCAGCAAAGGAGGACCGGAAACATATTGGAGCTCCTGAACGGTGCCATCCTTGGAGATGACGGCGTGCAATATGACTGTTCCGGCGACGTGAGCCGTCTTGGCAATCTGCGGATAGACGGGCAAGGTCTGCCGGAGCATCTTGGCCGCCTGGACGCTGCCGCCGACCTTGATACGAGCTGGGGCAGCGATTTTCGGCGGTGCTGGGCCTGAGGCGCCACTCAAAATGCCGCCCAGAACGCCGCCTGCAGCGCCGCCGGCAACTCCGAAGCCGCCATCGACACCGGCGAGATCGGGAGCCTCATCCTTCACGATGGCCACGTTCTTGGGGATCACCCGGGGCGCGGTCATGGTCTGCGTAGGAATAATTTTCGGACGAATAACCTTTACCGGCGCGGCAGCGGGCGGAGGCGGAGGTGGAGGCGGAGGCGGCGCTACAAGAAAAGTCGTGAGCAGCGCTTTTGGCAACGCCTCGGTGTAGATAAGGGGAATCAAAATCATGACACCCAAGATCAGGGCCTGGACAACGCTCGAAAGCAGAACGGTCCATGACTTGTGGGTCTTCTTCGTTTTTCCGGACAATACTAGATCGTCAAACATTACTTACCTCCTGGCAACTGCCGCTTCGCGTTTACCGGCTGCGGATCCGGATCGGACGGGCGACCCTTGACTACCTCGATATTTGTTCCAAAGAACGACAATGGGTGCAGCGATCCCAAAACTGGAGTACGTTCCTACCACAACTCCCACGACCATGGCAAAAGCAAAGGCGCGAAGCACCTCGCCGCCCATGAGGTAGAGCACCAGCACGGTAAGGAAGGTCAACCCGCTGGTGAGGATGGTGCGCGAGAGAGTCTGATTGATGGACTTGTTCACGATGTCCGCGAAGGGTTCGCGCTTCATCAGCCGCAGATTTTCACGGACGCGGTCGAAGATGACAATCGTATCGTTCATCGAATATCCCACGAGAGTGAGCAAGGCAGCGATGACCGTCAGCGAAATCTCGTAGTGAAATAACGAGAAGAATCCAAGAGTGATCAGCACGTCATGAAAGACGGCGATCACGGCCGCCGCGCCATAAACCCACTCGAAGCGGAACGCAATATACACCAACATCCCGCCCAGGGCATAGAGGGTTGCCAGAATTGCCTGGCGCCGCAATTGCGCCCCAACTTTGGGGCCAACAATATCGACATTGCGAATCGTGAAATCGCCGAGCGAGAAACCGGAAGACAGTGAATTCAAGACTCCGGGAGTTACACCATCCACGCTTTTCAGTTGATCGAAGTTAGAGACGATACCGCCGTAGGATGTGTCGCGCGCGCCGGTGAGCTTCTGCGCCAGTTGGTTGTAACGGTCGCCGGCGTTTGTGCCAAGCCCCAGAGGATCTTTTTGGGTCAGGTAGGCTGCCAGGTCAGCCGGGGTGATGGAATTGAAATCCGACTTGCCCGCTTCCCCGCCACCGAAGCTATTGTGCAAGATGTCTACGATTTTCTGCTTCCCGGCATCGAGGGCTTCATCCCCTTGACCCTGTTGCTCGAGACCAATCACGACGTCGTTTTTCGAGCTGGGGTCGGATATGTCGCTGATTTGCTGAATCGAGCTATTCGGCAGGCCGGCGTCGGCGAGGCCCTTTCGGATCTTGTCGAGGGGAGGCGCGCTGGAAAAACGGACGTAGACCAGCGTGCCGCCGCGGAAGTCGATCCCGTAGTTCAAGGACCAGTGATTCCGGGCGACAGAGGCCCAGCCGACAGCTAAGAGGATCAGGGAGACAGCGACGAAATATTTCGCCTTCCCCATCCAATCTACATTGACGTTGCGGAATAATTCCATCGCCGAAACCTATCCATCCTAATTTGACACCGGTGAATCTCTATTTGTTCCCGACGCCGATTGAAATCCCTCAGCTGACGGCCCTAAATGCTCAGTTGTTCCTGTCTGTCCATACGGGACAGATGAAAATCAAAGATCGCGCGTGACACGTAGATCGATGTAAACACGTTCGCAATCAGGCCGATCACGAGTGTGATGGCGAAGCCCCTCACAGGCCCAGTACCGAAGAGAAAGAGAAACACGGCCGAAACGATGGTGGTCACGTGGGTGTCAATAATTGTCAGAAAGGCGCGATCGAAGCCAACCTCGACAGCCGCCGCGGGAGCCTTACCCGCGCGCAATTCCTCAC
>Ga0302325_10021579_pt1 | contig 13486 bp, 12 predicted proteins | sample Palsa_T0_2_FD_201948 | JGI IMG/M metagenome (GOLD analysis project Ga0302325, IMG submission 201948) | Peat permafrost microbial communities from Stordalen Mire near Abisko, Sweden - Palsa_T0_2 | ecosystem: Environmental > Terrestrial > Soil > Palsa > Peat permafrost | place: Sweden: Abisko... | reverse complement strand
TTCATGCCACTGTCTTTAAAGAGGGTCGCCTCTTCGTCAAGCTCTCGTGTCGGACTCTTTGGAGAAGCCACAATCACGCATCGCTTACTGTTGGCTTTCCTGAGTGCGGCTCCAGAGGGGAAGTCGGCACCTCTCGGAAGGGAATTCATGTCGCAGTACCAAGTCTTGAGCTCGATGGTCGACCTAGCCAATTTCCCCGAGAGCTTGTTCTTCTTATTGCGAGCGGTTTGCTTTCCCTCGGGAGCCTTACGCTTCTTTGCTGGGAAGCCTTGGTTGGCTCCCCTTTGTGGTTGTTGGCCACCTAGGCCACCACCAGCCGATGGGCCTTTGCCGGCAGCCAAAAGGCCGGAGAGGGCTGGAGTCTGTCCAGACGCCATTTTTAAACTGCAGAGTCAGTTCAGAACTGCAGGGGGAGGGAGAGTCGTGATAGACAATTACGTCTATATGTGGAAGACAATGAAGTCTTCCAATTGCAGATCGATTAAGATCGGCACGGACGCTGAAAAAAGGACGGAAGCCAACGGCGTTCCGACTTGCAAATCAGTAAAGATTTGCAAGGGTCGATAGACAATTAAGTCTATCTAAAAAGCACAGAGCCGGCTGGTCTGCGCGGAGAGGGGAAGGGGGGTGGAGGCCACTTGAGGCGTTCTGGTGCGTCCTAGGCCGAGGCTTCAAGACGACTTTTACATACACTTCTCAGCCGCGGCTGGGAAGCGAGGTTGGTCTGGTTACGGCCAGTTCCTAGCTTGATCTTCGCAGAATGTATGCCTAAAAGCAGCCGTTAGCAATGTTTCAGTCTCCAAGTGGAAGCGGTAGCGATGGTCATGGATGACAAAGGGAAAGGCATAGGAGATTCCAAGGGAAGTCGAGATGACGGAGACATTGGAACATTCCAAGTGGATGCGACGTTTGCCGAAGAAAGTGATGATTGAAGGTGAGACATCGAACTTTCCAAGTGGATACAAATGTCTGACAGAATCCGAGGGATGTCTCTGGAGCACGTGAATATCTCAAGATGGTTGACATTGATTGAGCATCGAAATGAGGTCAGGGGTTATGGCAGTCCAACTTGGAGAATGCAAGACACGAAACCCTGCCTGAATGATAATGCGTACATCTGAGATGAGGCACGAGCCTTGATCCGACTTTGATCAAGTGACTGTCACGTGTGCAAAAATTTGAAGGGGAAAAGGCACCCTCCAAACGCCGCGACCGTTCCTGAAGTCCAGACGGTACTTCCAGAGCAGGTTGGAGATTCCAAGAAGCTCGGAGAAGCGCGTCTAGGTCCAGGCCACTCGTTCGTCGCGTTTGAGGCCCGTCTGAAATGGGGCAACTGCCAAAGCGCTCCACGCTGCGAGCCGAACTACGGACTCAGACAGCCGTAGGAGCCTCTCCCGTCCATATCTGACTATCCTTCCATGCATCTAATTGTATTCCTGCCAAGATCGAGACTTTCGGTCGAGGGATGGCCGTCGCGGCTCCAAAATTCGTCCAAGTTCGTAAACGCCGACAGGGGCTCAAGCGCTGAGAAAAGGTGCTGGATCGTCAGCAAAGAAAATAGCGGTACGTACTCGCAGTGGCGCTTGCTGGTTCCAGGGACACCAGTGCGCATTCGTGGATGATCTGAAGGAGAAAGGGTTCTGTCGCTCGCGCGCGAAGATTATATTTCGCGAGCCGAACCTCGTAGCTCACGTGAATTTGGCGGTAACCTTTCTTCCACGTCGCAAGCGATGACGGCGGTCAGTTCATGATAAGGCTTATCGGATTTCCAAGTTTCACTACAGTTCTACGACCAGGTCGGTGATTCTAGGAGTGACCCCTTTCTTTGGGGACGAGGCGGATGTTGCTTAGTCATCCCGCACCTCGCCTCATCACGAAGAGCAGCTGCATCTAATCTCAATTCTATCTAGTCATACAATACTCTGTCTAAATCGCATCTATCTAGTCAAACTCTCTATCCACACTCTCAAAAGTATCAAAGAAGCCCTTAAAAATCTTAACCCCCAGTCCAGGATCCAAAGCCCCCGTCGTAGCGCGAATAGAATGCATGCTCAACTGCGGGATCCCCGCATCGATAGCTCTCACACCCATCGTAGAACTGAGCACAGGCCCAATCGTTCCTCCACTGCGAGAATCGTTCCTGATCATGAAAAGTTGAAGGCGGGAGTCCGACTTCTCTGCAACTCGTGTAAGCAGTGCCGTCGACACAGAATCTGTTGTCATGTGTCCGTTGGAGTCGGCAGTGACGACAAGGCCAACGTTCAATCTCGGGGCATGGCCCTCGAGGTAGGAGCCAAGGAAGTTGGGGTTGACGGCGTGAGTGACGTCGGCGGAGACCAGGAAAGAGTTGGCATATGTTTGGGAAAGGATGTTGGCACTGCTTCCCTTCGAGAACGATTCGGCGATCCGCTCGATGGTGCCTGGCAAGAAGTTGCCTCTTGCACCTTGTCGAAGAAGGGAGCCGATCTCTTCGTCATCGAAAACGCCAACCAACTTCACGATGCCGTCGTCGTCGGAAGCGGGGGCCGCTGCAGACGCGAGAAGACCTTCCATCGCAGACCAAGAGCACAGCTTATCATCGATCCTTCCAGCAAAGATAAATTCCTTGTCTAATCCACCAACTTGTGCAGGTTGCGTATCGTAGAGCTCGAGTTCCCAATTGACGACCGAGGAGTAATCCTGGATGCTCAGTTCGCCGGCGATGGCACGAACGAGCTTCGGTGGCTGTGTAGCTGCGAATGTACCTTCTCCACCTAATGTCAGGTTCTTGAACTCGCCTCCGGCGTGGATATCGGAGTTGTCGAGGCCAATTATGGGAACGGCTTGTGTTTCGCTGTTGTTCTGTCCAAACATGCCAACGCCAAAATGGGGAGCAAGAGTGGGGATTCGAGCAACTAGCAAATCAGCAGGTGTTGGAAGAAGAAGGTGTTGAACTTACTTGGCCACCCAAGCTTCACCAACCTCGTGGTGATCTTCCCAGTCGAATCCTTAACAAGCACTCTCCCTCCGATTCCAAGGTCTCGATCCCACCACGTAGCGTTCAATGCTCCAGCGTACGGAGCAACGCCAAGCTGAACATATCCAGCAGCAGTCCTCTTGTTGCTCATAGGCTTCAGTCGTGCAGTCAATGCATCAACGTGCCCAGCTATCATCGCCACCCCATTCCCACTCTTGTATCCCCCGCCAACCGTGAAGGCAATCAAAGAGCTTCCATTCCTCGAAACATAGTATTTGCCTCCCTTTTCTAGTTCGTCGTTCCAGGCCTTGCGTTCAGAGAGCTGCAGATTTTTAGCTGGGTCAGAAAATGCAATTGACGATCCTACCTTCTTGAATCCGGCCTTCTCCAGCTTCTTCTCGAAATAATCAACAGCGTGCCAGACCGTAGGGTTGTCCGTTAAGAAGTCGCAGAACGGCTGTGTATATGCCTCAGGACTCTTCAGAGCATTGCCCTCGCGCACCAATCCCTTGGTGATCAAGCTCCCCTTTGGCTTCTGGTATTGCTCTTGCAGAGTCTCGTTGTATTTCTCGAAGAGGCTCTTCTCGGGCTGCGTCGCTCCGAGGGGAGTCGTGGGCATGGCCCATTGAGCAGCCCAAGGATACGGCTCGTCCCTCCCATCGTAAATGACCGTAGGAGGAGCCGCCAATCTCGCATCCTTCCGCTCAGCAGCTCTACCTGCATCATCACCAGCACTGTCTATTGCTTCTCTGTCGAAATCATTGCGGGCTCGCAGAAGGGCAATTCGAGCTTCGAGATTCGCAATGTGTTGACGAGTAACCTCTGATTGGGACTCTGCCGTCGAAGGACGGAGTGATAGAGTGCTCATGCTGTTGCGGAGAGAGCCTGGAGCGTTCTTTACCATGATTGTGATGGTGAGGTTTGGTGTTGATGAAGAGACGTTGGAATGCGGCAATGTCAATGTCTTGGCGTTGTTGATACGGTGATGTTCTTATCAGTGAGGTGGAGCACGACATCGCAGCTGCCACATCTCCTCCTCGGGAACACAGCATTGAAGGTATCATGATCTCAATTGGCACGGTCTCACATTGCACAGCATATTAAACGCCAATTGATGGTCAAAAAACTTTTGATTCCATTTTTGAGGCCTATCACCGAAACCCGACGAAGCCTTCGAGGCAATGCTTAAGCTCATCGCAAATAACCATAACCATCAATGTCGGAGCCCAACCAGAAATCCCAGTGAGTATCAGCAGGGTCGACATGTCTCAGAGACTACTTCAATAGCCGCCGAGTTGTTGTGGGGCATCGTACTGGTTGCTGCTCGAAGTATCAGCGGAGTTCGCCCGTCAGGGAAAGGTGAAGAAAGACTCACGGATCGTATTGATCGGCACCTTGTCCTTGGACGTAGTGTTGATCATACATGTTCTGAACGTTCTCCTTGGCGTGGTGCTTGGCCTTCTCGCGGTCGATGAAGTCCATGCCCTTGGTCTCGGCCAGCTTGTCAACCTCAGCACCGGCAATACCGACAAGGAGCTCCTTGGCGAATTGATGGGAGACCGGCTTGCCTGTGGTGCGTCAGAACTAGTTGTTCAGTCTTGCGAATGGCGCCATGAAAAACGTACCATCCTTGCGTTGTCTGTCCTCGAAGATCTTGAAGGCACCGAATGAGGCGGCACCAGCTAGGGCCTCGTGACCAAAGCTGGATTGGTTGTCGAAGTCATCGGATTGGACCTGGTTGTAGGCATCTTGAGATTCTCCTGTAGGAAGTCGGTCAGTATTTGAGCATTGGTGACGATGACGCTGCTAGCAGAGCAAAAGGTGAGGAGGGGTAAGAGTTGTGAGGCAGGCAGCAGGAAGCAAGAGACTTACCCCATCCGAAAGGCATCTTGACAGGATTTATGCGGTTGATTGAAGAAGTGGGATGTTGTTTATGTTGTTTGGGATTGAAGTCGACTGTGAGGTTGTTGTGTGAGTAGTGGTGGTGGAGGGAGGAAGAAGGTGGAAGAGGGGCAGGCGAGGGTCCTTATATTTATATGCTCCGCTCCTCGCCATTCACTCTAGCCCGTGGCAAGCAAGCATGCTCGTTGCTCGTTTTAGAATTCACTACACTGCACTACACTACACTACGAGTAATCAGGAGCTGTTTTCCTGTTCAAGCGCTCCAGGCGGGTCTCACCTCACGTCAAGCCATTCACAGCTCAGGGCACGCTGGGCAGGACAAGACAGGCCACCCCACATCTGCATAGCGCTAAGCCGCTTAGCTCATGCATCGATCCAGTGCAACGCTGTCCAGGTCGAGGGCCCCTACTGTACAGTACTACAGTACTACAGTATTGTACTTAGAGTGCCAACCAGCCAGTGTGAGGTACGAAGTACGGTAACTTACGAAGGAACGAGAGTACCGGTCAGTGAGGCCACTGCAGCCACCGAGGCCACTGCACGATGTTGCCCCTCCTCCCCTCCAACCCTTGCGACCCTGATCCCCATCCTATCCCCCCCACTGGTCGGTCCTCACTGCTGCCCCCTCTCCAATCGCCTCCCAAGCTTGCGTGGCTTGGATTCAGATCGAAACGGTTCATGCTCAAACCCGTATCTGACTGCGCGTCAATTACAGTACTGTAATATCGCTCCCCATTAAAGTTTCGTCATTTTACCCCCCAACCAAGGCTCTGCCTATCAACAGCCAGCAAACAAACAGAAGGAATATCCGGAGACTGGGGAGGGCTTTCATCGCTGCCAATGACGCCGCTACAATACAGTACAAGTATCACCACCGTTAACTTCCCAAGCTGAAACAGATCATGACATCAAGTGCCCCTCCATCACCATCCCCAATGCATCGATCCTTCAGGGTCGGCTGTGTCCAAAGTCATGCTTCTACTGTACGTCAATCTACGGCAACTCGATACTGTGGCTCAATAGGCTCTTCTTCAGCTCTGACTAGGGCCAAAAATAAGCAACGATGGCGAATTGATACAGTACAGTAAGGTGAGCCTTGCTTTTTGTCTTCGGATGCATCGCCAGCCAGCAAGGGAGCAGGGAGTAGTTCTAGCTTGCAGGACCCCTCCATCAAGGCCGTGCAGCATTCATGCAGACCGCCTTTAACTTTTGCCTTTTCTGAGGCCCGCCCGCAAGCACTGAATAAGGTTAATCTGGAATCTGGAATCTGGAATGTGCATGATTAAGACGATTGACAAGCAGGAATTAAAACTTGCACAGCCATTATCTTAAAGCGGAACGGGGAGAGTCACGATGAGCATCTGGATGCCGTTACTTTAGCGGGGCGGTTGGTACCTGGTCCAGGCTCCAGCTGATGGCGAGCCCAAGTCTCGGCTGGTGAACAGCTTAGCGAAGCATGACGAGCTTGTTTCATCATCCGCTGTGGCGAAAGTCTTCACGCTGCAGCAAAAGCACGCCACGTGAAAGTCACGAGGTTAAAATCACAACCATCAAGAACATTTCGTCTCCCCTATCGAGATTAGCGAGGCAAAGATGACAACCCCCCATCTCCCAATCAAGTCCGACTTCCCCTCCTCCCTCACCCTCGACATCATACCCCCCTCTTCCGGCCCACCAGTCAACATCCTCATCCTCCTCCACGGCCTAGGCGATACAAACAAGTCCTTCTCCCAACTCGGCAAGAATCTCCACCTCCCAGAAACAGTCTCGATAAGCATCCAAGGCCCGAATCCCATCCCCCCAATCTTCACCGGCTCAGAAACACCTGCGTTTCACTGGGGCGACGATGTCCTTGTCGATGAAGGCAGAGGAGAGATCGAGCTCGATGCGGGATTCAAGACTGCGCAGAAGATCCTACTTGAAGGTGTCATCAAAGACGCCTTGATGAGGAAGTGCGGATATCCAGCACGCAACATCCTGTTTTTCGGCTTCGGGCAAGGCGGCATGGCTGCTTTGCACGTCGCCGCATCATCCGAACTGGAACTGGGTGGTGTGGTGAGCATCGGCGGGCGATTGCCATCTAGGAGCGGGAGTGGGAAGAGCAAGACGCCTGTGCTGGTGCTGGGTGGCAGTCGAAGTGGTCAGGTGACGAGGAGCGCGGTTGATGGGCTGAAGAAGGCATTTGTGGATGTGGAGTATGTGAAGTGGGAGAAGGCGGAGGATTCGATGCCGAGGAATCGGGAGGAGATGTTGCCGGTTATGAAGTTCTTTGCCAGGAGGTTGAGGAGTAGAGCTGGGGTGCCGGAGGGGGCTGTGGAGGTATGAAGGGAGATCGAGCATTGGGAATGGTGTTTGGCGTTCAGTGTTGAAGGGCGGAGCGAGCTTCACAATCATGGTGAGGACGGGAAGTCTTTGTGAGCTCTGAAATCATCTACTTTTTCAAGTCCAGGCTATCATCTTCTATAGCAGGGCTATCATCTGCCTTTACAGTTTCTTCTGGCTTCTCTGCAGCCTTCTCCTTCTGTGCTTGCCGTGCTGCTTTCTTCATCTGCCGTTTACTCATAGCCACCTCTCCTTCTCTGTCAACCTTCTCGTCCTCTACACGTATCAACACCTTCCACTTCTCCCTTGCTCTAATCTCATCCTCAGCAGTCCATTCTTGTGGTAGTACTGCAAAGACCAGGTAACTCGTATGCGTCTTCACCTCCGGCTCCGTTCTATGGACCAGCTTCCCTTCTTTGTACACCTTCCTCTCCACCAGACTCTCAATAATCTTGTCCCTATTATTCGGATTTCCCTTATCCTTCTTACCTCCTTCCAGCTTCCCACCACTCTCGTGAAACGATTTGAATGTTCCCTCAACTTCTTTCAGCCGAGCAACTGACTCCTCCACCGAGGCAGGCATTGATTGTAAGCCTTTTTGGGCACCATTATCAATTCCTATCCTCTCTCGTCGAATTTCGAATCGTTTCTGTGACAGCTCCACCATCTCGATGTCAACCCAGCCCAGGTTTCGCATTACCGAGACCGTTCGTTGGACTTGTTCAATACATGGAGAGAAGGTGCAGATCTGAACCGGTGCGGTCGGACTCAGAGGTGATATGAAGGGTTTCGATCCATTCGTTCCTACTTTTGGAGGTGGTGATCTCGACAGGTGCGGTAAAGCTAGCCAGGGAGCTGGCAGATCCAAGAAGACTGCCTCAGCATTTGGGCTTGCCCCATTGACCAAGAATCCCTCCTCGCAAACATCTCGATGCGTAATTTGCACAATATCTTCCAATCCATGATCCCGAATCTCCTTCTCAAGCTTCTCGTGTCTCTGTTCGTGAAATTCAAAACTCCAGACCCTCCCCAACTTTCTCCGCTTCAATGTAAATTCTGCATCTTCCGGATATCCACTGTAGACAGCTCTCGCAGATGCGTGTGTAAATGATCCACTTCCAGCACCAGCCTCAATTATACTCGTACCAGGTCGTGCTCGCAATCGGTGTAGAATGTAGCTGTAATCGGGGGTATAGACGACTTGCGTTCGATGCGGCAGCGAACTCGTCCAATTCTCCGGAGTGGGTGGTAGAAGATGCACGAATCCACTCGACGCAGCCACAGCTTCCTTCTCTTCCCTCGTTGTAGTCGGTGTGCTCACATCCTCCACATCTTCTTCATCCAACTTCGGGACCTTGTTCGGCGCACTCTCGGACTCTTCTCGTTTTCGTTTCTTGTCTTGTCCCTTGACACGACGTCCTCGTGATCCAGTATCAACCCTCGAAGCTCGAACCTGACTTCCCCATGGCAACCCAATCAATGTGGTGTGCGGAAAGGACCCAAATCGAGTATTGACGACCTTCCCCTCGGAATAGCCTTCATCATCCTCGTCGCGTGCTCTGAGAATCGTAGGTATTTGCAGATCCCTCTTCAAATGAACAATTGACAAACTATCAGCCGCAGCAACTAGCCCTGGAAACAGGAACGGCGATGTCTTCTCCGCCATCTTTGAGGTTGTCCTCTCGAGGTTGGAGCCCTCGAAATAAATTTCGGACAAGGCTGAAGAATCCAAAAATTTAGCGAGCAGTTTTCCTGCCGAATCGTGGCCTTCCGCCACCGACTCAACCCACCTCCGAAACAGTCACACACAAGCGTGCGCAACGGCTCTTCCTCGCATCCCCCTACGCCTCTCCGCTCCCAGATCCGCATATGTTTCCCACATTCGAAGATTTAAGCCAACTTCAAGCAAAATGGAGCAATTGAAAGCCCACAACCCGCTCAAGCCTGGCCAGCCAAGTGCCGTTTGTGCCGTCTCTTAGTATGCCTGCGGACCGGCGTCTATGATCATCCGCATCTGGGACATGCTAGGAATTATGCCTTGACAGATACCATTAGGAGGATCATGCGGGGTTGCTTTAGCTACGAGGTCACGTTTGTTATATAGACGTAGATGGCAAGGTACGTGGGAATTGAAGCTTCACAGAGCTATCCTAACTTGTAGGAAGATTATTCTGAAGGCCAGAAGGCAAAGGCTGCTTGAGCGGGAGAAATCCAAGACGTATTCCGAATCCGAACTGTCGAAATTGGCAGCTACCGCATTTGAGTCGTACGCAAGAGGAAACCTCCCTGTGCTTCTGAAAGCTTCACTTGGGTCGGAATCGAGTCCAGGTAACTACTTTGAGAGAGATACTACATACGGGAAGGTGCTTGCTGGTGGGCCTCTGAGCGGAAAAGGGAACCCTGGAGATGCGGAAGCCAAGATGAAGATGTATCTTGCGAACCTCACGGCGGGCGAAAGCAATACAAGAGAACAAGATCTTTGGTGGAGCAGACGAGATACTCCTTCCATATCTGGATTCATTTTACAAAAAGTCAATAGACGGGATAGACCGCGCAATCTTCACGAATGTCACGAAATAGCGGGAGAATCAGTTTATGGGAGATATAGAAGCGTTGAATGTCATGAAACAGGATGCCATTACACGAGTCACCACATATGCCCCGAAATGCTGTTTTCGTGGCGTAGATCAAGAAGGGGTTTGCCTATGAGTCGGATGGGTCAGTCTACTTTTATATCGCGGCATTCGAGAAGGCTAGCCACCAATATGCTCGATTACGTCCAGAAACTCGAAACTACAAAGCTTTGCAGGAGGAAGGAGAGGGGTCGTTGTCGAAGAACTTGGGTGGAAAGCGTGGAGCGAGAGATTTTGCTATGGAAAAAGGTATGGCCAAGTCCTTGGGGAGAAGGCAGATCCAGCTAGCATATTGAGAGCTCGTGATCCCAGATGGATATTCATTCTGGCGGCGTTGATCTTGCATTCCCTCATCATGATTGACATTTGTCGATTGCTGACTCGAAGATGTCAAAATCTTTGAAGAATTTCCAAACAATTCGAGATACGTTGAAGACAGATTATACCGAGAGAAATGAGAGTAGTGTTTTTGATGGGAAAATGAAATGATGGTGTCGAGATCAGCGCTTTCATTATCCCTTCCTATCCTTATCCTTCCTGTTCCTTCCCGTTCCTTCCTGTTCCTTTCTTGGCATAATTTTAGGTTATCCTTCTTACTCCTCATCTAGGTTTTTAACTATCTTATCCTTTCCTAAGGGGGAGGAAAGGATAGGAAGGGATAGCATATTTAAGGGGGGGGTCACGTGAGGGGGTAATTTTAGTATTCTTAGCTAGGAGGTGAATTAGCGAGCATTAAGGTTTCATAGCTTCCGAAAATTAGGCTATCTCAAGTATATAAATTTAGCAGGGACCTACACCAAAAATTAATATATTCGCAATTAGCGCGATTTCTAGGAATTAAATAAAAAAATGTCAATTTTTTAGCTCTTGCTTAACCCTTAAAATACCACCTTTCTACCCTCTTAATATAGACGCCGCACACCCTATTAAGCTTGATAATAAGACCGAAAACGATTATTTGACAACCTTAGAGTCTAGCGACACTCTTACGCTCGACAATGGCGAAAGCCCGACAATTAAAGCTTTAGATGCCGCGCAAGCAGCTACCGACGATGCCGCATTTAACTTAGTTATAGCACGTATACCCTTTAATTATAGAATTAAGGTTTAAGGCATCTATTACATCTTATACAATCTATATAAACCCCGCAAATTAAAAAGAAGAGCATAGTATTAGGCGCTAGATTAAGCACAAGAGCTTATATAGACTTTTAAGGGTGATTTATCCGGGCTTAACACACTTTACCGAGAGCGCCACTAACTTATATATCCTCACATAAGCCTAAATCGAGGACGCCGGGTTTAAAAGTGTAAATACTACTCTAAGACGCAAATGTCTAGCGCTAACGCCGAAAACAAAGAGAGACACTTAAAAGGCACTTATAGAATTACTTGGCATAAAAATAAGGTCCCTATTAACCTAATAGATAAGCATATTCAACCGAAAGAGGACGCTAGCTTAGTTCTAATTCGGGAAGGCAATTATACTATAAACCTAGTTATTATAATATACCGAAACCCCTTTACTAAAGCTCTTATATACTTCGCCGTCATTTGCTAATTATCCTTTTCCCTTGTTACAAGTACGCTCTTTATCGAATTCCTCAAGCAACTCTACCCTGCTATCGATAAAATCCTCTTATTAGCCTCTAATATAATCCGCAAGTATATTATTAAAATATATATAGCTAAAAAGCAAGAAAAGCTATAAGAGCTAGCAAAGGTTAAAGGCATAATATACTTCTCGTTTAACCTTTAGACATTACTAAATCATCTTGCTTTAATAGGTATTATAGCCTATTATATTAACGAATATAAACAAAATTAGTCGGTATATACTTTTTTATATTTTAAGGGTTAATTACTCGGTTAAAAAACTATTAATTTTAGGATCGCGATTACTTGACATCTATAATACCGATTAAATTGAAAAAAAGACGTGCTAAATGCGCTTAACAAGCTCTTTTCAAATATTTATTTCTTTTTTAATTAAGTGGAATAATTGTAGATTAATCGCGATTTTAATATTTAAAGTTTCCTATCTAATAAAATCGTTAATTTATAACACTATGCTAATATATATATATATAGACACTTATTGCCATTTGACAGCTTAATAGGCCGTATACGGGCGAAAACTAAGCCGAAATTATTATTAAAGTCATCGAAGAGTTTAAGCTAAGCAAGCATGTCGGATATTTTATTACAAATAATGCCTCGAATAACGATTTAGCTATTAATATTGTAGTTTCCCACTTTTTTCCTAGTATACCGCTTAAAAAGCGGAATGCGCGACGATTATAGTGCCTTAGCCATATAATTAACCTAGCAGCAAAAGCATTCTTATTTAGAACAAAATATAACGCATTTAAGAAGGATATCGAATTTATAAGAGAGAAGTCGGAGCTACTATAAGAGCTTAAGCTATAGCGAAAGCGTGGTCTAGTTAAAAGGCTTTATAATATTATCACTTATATTTGTCGATTACTTTAACGCCGCTAAACCTTTTATAATATTAAGCAAACTATAAACTTTAAAGACGACTTTAATAGTTAATTCGATTATCTCTCTCTTAAAGTTAATAATGCTACGCGATGGAATTTGTTATATTCGATGATTAAAAGGGCTATTAAGCTTAAGGACCAAATCGACCTCTTTTGCTTGCACTAAGCCGATTAGATATATAGAACCTCTATAAAGCGGGCTATTATAATTAAGGAAAAGGAACAATTGCTTAAGCACGACAAGCTAGAAAAGGAGGACTAGGATACCCTTAATAACGTGATAGCTATCTTAAAGCCGTTTTACAAGCTAATAAAACGCGCCGAGGGTACTACTATTACTAGCAATCGAGGCATCCTTTCTAATTATATAACGATATTAAACTCTCTTTTAGCTCACGTTCGAGAGGCTCGAGACGACATCGATTTATAGCTAAGCAACGATGACTTAATTATAGAGGGGCTCTAGTACTTAAAAGTCTATATAATAAACTATTAAACTAAACTCGATAGCTACTTTATAATCGTTAATAAGACTCTTGCCCATTATGCCTCTATAGTTACTAATCTAGTAATAAAGTAGAAATACTTCGAGTATACTTAGAAATATGCTACTACCTAGAAAGATGCTACTAACCCCGAGACTTGGCTGCCGAGCGGGCAAGCCGCATTAAGTAATATTTAGAAGGACTACAAAGATTTGCTTATTAATGACGATATTCTTACAAGTAAATTAAAAAGAGCATGCTCCCTTAATCGGTATAAGCAATCCTTTAATATAGCTCTTTTATATAGCGACGAAGATAACGGCAATAAGCTAGAAACTTACCTCTCCTTTAAGCCTTATTATCTCCCGGCTAGTGAAACGCTAGGCTAGTATTAGCAACGTTTATAGAAGCAGAAATCGACTAATAAGCTTGCTCGAATGGCCCTTAATATGCTATTAATACTAGCTATATCGAGTAACTACGAGAGGGTATTCTCTTAGGCAAAGCTTCTAATCACGGGACAACGCTATAGCTTGAAGCCTAACGTTATTAAGGCTACTTAATGCTTAAGAGTATAGTTAATTATAAATAGGAAGAAGGTTAGGAGTTAAGAGGGCAATAGAAATTGGCAGGTGCCTTATAAAATTAGCACTAGAAGTTGGGAATAGCCTTAGTTTAGCCTAA
>Ga0302325_10021577_pt1 | contig 13487 bp, 5 predicted proteins | sample Palsa_T0_2_FD_201948 | JGI IMG/M metagenome (GOLD analysis project Ga0302325, IMG submission 201948) | Peat permafrost microbial communities from Stordalen Mire near Abisko, Sweden - Palsa_T0_2 | ecosystem: Environmental > Terrestrial > Soil > Palsa > Peat permafrost | place: Sweden: Abisko... | reverse complement strand
CGTGACTCCAACTGTACACTGGAATCGTGGAACGACAGCCTAATTCCGAAGAGGATCTGCTGCGACGTTTGCTCATCGAAGATGACCGGTGAGCAGGACCGCGCTCCTGACCCTCCAGCCCACTCGGGCCTGACCCGTCGCGGGGTGCTGTCCGGTGCCGCGCTGCTCGGTATCGGCGCGGGCCTCGACCACGTCATCACGAAGGCCCCTCACAAGACGACTGCCAAGCCGCCGGGATCAGGGCCATCTGCGAGCGCCGTGCCGTTCTACGGCGCCTACCAGGCAGGGATCGCGACCCCGGCCCAGGATTATCTGAGCTTCGCCGCGTTCGATCTCACCAGCGAGGCCGTCGAAGATCTGCGCGGCATCCTCCAGGAATGGACCGCGGCGGCGGCCTCGCTGACCGCCGGGCAGCCCTACCAGCCGGCGACCCAGGAACCGGACCAGCCTCCCGCCGACACAGGCGAGGCGATCGGCCTCACACCGGCGCAATTGACGATCACCGTCGGTTTCGGCCCGAGCCTGTTCGGCACCCCAGGCCACGACCGATTTGGGCTGGGGCGCATGAAGCCTTCTATGCTGCAGCCGCTTCCGCCGTTCCAGGGCGATGCCCTTGACCCCAGCAGCTCCGGCGGGGACCTGTGCGTGCAGGCGTGCGCGAACGATCCCCAAGTAGCTTTCCACACCCTTCATGTCTTCTCGCGGATCGCGAGCAGCGCCGCGTCGTTGCGCTGGTCGCAGCTCGGCTTCGGCCGTACCTCCAGCACCAGTCACGCCCAGACCACGCCCCGCAACCTGATGGGTTTCAAGGACGGCACCGACAACATCCGCGCCGAGGACACCGGCGAGATGAACGACTACGTCTGGGTCCAGCCCAACGATGGGCCAGCGTGGATGACAGGCGGAACGTATCTGATCGCGCGCCGCATCAAGATCCTGTTCGACGTGTGGGACAGCACAATCCTCGAAGACCAGCAGCGCGTGATCGGCCGCGACAAGCTCACCGGCGCGCCGCTAGGCAGCAAGAGCGAGTATGACCCCGTCGAGCTGGCAGCCACCGCTGCGGACGGCGAACCGCTGATCCCGGACAACGCGCACATCCGCCTCGCCAACCCCCAGAACAACAACGGCCAACGCATCCTCCGGCGGGGCTACTCCTACTCCGAACCCGTCGAACCCGGCTCAGGTCAAATCGACGCCGGCCTCTTCTTCATCGCCTTCCAACGAAGTCCCGAGCGACAGTTCATTCCCCTTCAACGCCGCCTCGCCGCCAACGACGCACTCAACCACCACACACTGCACACCTCCAGCGCCATCTTCGCCTGCCCACCCGGGGCATCCCCCAGCGGCTTCATCGGCAACATGCTTTTCAGCTAGCGGTGATCAAAGGATCGCTGACTCGAACAAGCCCGATGCGAACTCAATGGCTCAAGGAGTCGACAGTCCGTCTCTGGCAACACGCCCGCCAGGACATCGACGGTCATCGCGAAGAGCGGTAGACGACTTGCGCCGCAATCGCGCACACAATTAGCAGGACAAGGCCCGGCACTAACCCGAACTGACGCTCTGTCCAGCCAGCGGCGCCTACAATCGTCCACGCCACCACTTGCCATCCCCAGCCTGTCCAGCGCAGCATAGATCAATCATGGCACACCCATCAACGGCCATCAAGCTACATCGGAGATCCAATAGCCAGGACGAACCGGGTTACAAGGCTTTAGTTGGTGCTCCCCAGCGCATCGGTGAGCAAGCTTTCGGTACCACCACTCGTCGTGCGGGCGTATGTCTTGTCAGGCGATAGGCCGGTGAGGAGGTTCGCGGTCGCGCTTCCCTTGGTTTCCTGAACGGCGTTCGCGCCGTCGAAGAGCACTTTGGTTGTCGTGCCGCCAATCGTCTTCGAGATGCGCCGCCCAAACGGATCGTCAACTCGCTCCCTTATTATGCGCTACCCGAGTAATAAGCCCAAAGCGCGGCGCGGTATTCCTCCACCAACTTATCGACCTTTCTCTGTTGCTCGCCGAGGGCACGTGCCGCGATTTCAGCCGCTGCAACGCTATCGCCCTCCGCAGCTCCATAGTATGTCTTAAGCGCCGCCAGATATGAGTTGAGCTGCGCAGCGTAGGCGTTGTGCAGAGCGAGCCAGGATCTTGGTACCCTCAATCTCTCGAGTGCTTCGTTCTGGCGTTGTAAGGGTCGTTGGACGGCCTCTACTGTTTTGCTGGCTATGGCCATACGTGTGTCGAGGGCACCAGCCACCTCGACAAGATAAGGCTCAGAAGCATACGCATCAAGCTCTTTGCGGATCTGAAGTAACTGTTGTCGCAGTCCCATGATCTGAGCAGTCCGATCCGCAAGCAATTCAGGACTATCCCGTGTAAGACTATCGATCTCTTCCAGGACACCAAGCAGACGATCGTGGAGCCCAATAAATTCGGGAGGTGGCCCAAGCCGGGCGATGTCGGCAGTTATGGCCCGTATTCTTTCGACTTGCTGACGACTTTCTAGCGTAGCTTCCGCAAAGTCATTCCGGAGCAGTGGGGTTATCTTCTGAGCATACGAGTCAACACTATTTGGCACAACCCAAAGCCCTCCCAACCAGGTGCTCGGGATAGTCAGCAAGAGCATGACACAGCCCACGGCGACAGAGCCACTGATGATAAGAAACAAACCTGCACTAAACACCGCCAACGCAAGCAGAGGCGCTACGACGCCAAAGCTACGTTGAACTAATGCCCGTCTGCGGCGCCAAGAACTCACACCAGCAAACGGTCTAAAGTCGTGGCTCTGTTGAAGAGACTCTGACATTGTGCACTACCTAAGACATCATTGGAGGCAAGTTACGGGTCGACTACGCAAAGCCAGGGTCGGGCGTATAAATATAGCCAGGACTTCCCCCAGGTGAGACAGTACCGGGATCCCACTCTGGAGCGGGTGAAGGACCTCCAGGATTGAGGTCGATACCTGGACCATAGGGCACCCCCTCAGGAGGGCCTTCGCCTTCTCCACTGCACGCGCTGTACTGGTATGGCTTCACAAAGCACGGCCTCTTTGAGTTCTTTTCTTCACCTTCTTTTTCTCTACGGTGTTCTTCTTCGGTTTCTTCGAGCTTTTCATAATTTTTACATCTAGTGGCTTCTGACAGGCCGGGACCCTTTGTTCCGGGGCTGCAGCTAGGGGTGCCGGGACCACCGGGAGTAGGACCGGCACCGAAGCTTCCTCCCCCAGCAGATCCTCCGCCGCCAGCGCCTCCACCTCCCCCGCCGCCGCCACTTCCGCCAGAGCCTCCGCCTCCTGTGCCACCGGAACCCGGGCCGGGAACCGGGGTTTTGAGGTTCGTGCCGTAGGGGTCGATCGCGTTCGTCGGGCTGTCGCCAGCGTAGAGGTAGACATTGCCGCTGGGCTCGTTGGCTTCTTGTCCGAGCGGATCCTGGCTGATAAAGCGGGCATCTGCCGGGCTATCGTAGCGCGCGCGGTTGTAATACAGGCCGTCGCCGTCGTTTTCACGACCGGCGTACTGGAAGGGGTTTTCGCTGGCGGTGCCTTCTTTGGTCGTGCTCCCGAAGGGGTCGTAGGTGTAGGAGGTTTCGGCTTTGCCGGTGCTGCCGGCGAGTGCGATGGTGCTGCCGAGGGCATCGGTGAGCAGGCTTTCGGTGGCGCTGCTCGTGGTGCGGGCATATGTCTTGTCGGGCGATAGGCCGGTGAGGAGGTTCGCGGTCGCGCTTCCCTTGGTTTCCTGAACGGCGTTCGCGCCGTCGAAGAGCACTTTGGTCGTGGTGCCCCCGATCGTCTTCGAGATACGCCGCCCGAACGGATCGTATTCAAAGGATGCCGTGGTGCCTCCGGTGATCGCGCTGAGCTGGTTGCGTGCGTTCCATTTGTATTCGTTGGTGCCATCAGAGGTGAGGTTGCCGTTGGCGTCGTAGCCCAGTTTTTTCGAGTTGAGTTCGGTTTGCTCGTTGTCGGCATTGTACGTCGCGGAGCTGATCGCTTCTGGAAGCCCCGTGCGTGCGTAGCTCCCCCAGACGGCTTCCCTGCCGCCGTTGGTGTTGTAGCTATAGTCGAGATCGCCGAGCGTGGTGGAGCTCTTCTTGTCGACGATCGACGCGATCTCATTGGCCGCGTCGTAACCATATTTCTCTTCGACGCCGTCGACCAGGGTCGTCTTGGTCGGGAAGTTCGCTTCATTGTACGTGAAGGCGACTTTTTGGCTGCCGCGGGCCAGTTCTGTGAGACGGTTGGCTTCGTCGTAGGTGTATTTGACCGCTTCCTGGCCCGGGACCGTCATGCTCGTGCGGAGGTTGCCTTCGTTATAGCCATAGCTGATCGTCCCGTTTGGCGTGGCAAGCGATTTCAGGCGGTTGAGTTCGTCGTATTCCGGTGTGTAGGTCCCGGTCTCGCTGTCCACGACCTTTGTGAGGCGATTACCGTTGTCGTATTCGTATTTGATCGTGCTTTCGGCTGTTTCGCCGGAGACCCCGAACTTCGCTTCTGTCAAGCGGTTGAGGGAGTCGTAGATGAACTTGGAGAGCTTGCCTCTGCGATCGGTCAGTTCGATCAGATTGCCATCTTTGTCATAGACGCCTTTGGTGGTGTGTTCGAGCGGATCCGTTTCGCTTTCGAGGCGATCCATGGCTTCATAGGTCGCGGAGCTTTTGCGTTTGTTGGGGTCTGTTGTCGTGGTAAGGTCGCCATCGCCGTCGTATTCGTAAGATGTTACGTTCCCCAGCGGGTCAGTGATCTTTGTGATCTGGTTGTCGGGGCTGTATTCGTAGAGCGTCCGCTGCCCACCTGACACCGTCACGGAGCCTACGCGCCCGAGGGCGTCGACGAACTGCTTGGTGGTGCGGCTGAGGGGATCTGTCACCGACGTCAAATCACCGAGCGTATAGGTTAGTTTAGTTGACTTGCCCAACGGATTTGTGATCAACGTGACTTGCCCTGCTGGATTGTATTCAAAGCTGGTTTTGTGACCGAGCGGATCCGTTTCGCTTAATCTTTCGCCCTCAGGGCCATAGTGATAGGTCGTCGTGTGTTTCAGAGGATCGGTTACACTCGCAAGCTCAGTGGTTCCTGGTTCGTATTTGTATTCTGTCGTCTGTGGTGAGGATGTGCCGGCGAGAAGCGTCTTTTGTATGATGTTCCCGCTGCTGTCATATTTATACGTGGTCTTGCGGCCCCGAGGGTCGGTGGTACTGAGTGGCAGTCCGGAGCCGGCTTCGGGTTCGTAGGTCGTCGTCTGCTGAATGCTCGTGCCGAGCGCGTCGATTTCGCTGGTAGGGAAGCCTCCTAAGTCGTCTTCAAAGTAGCTTTTGCAAGGTGACTGGGCTAACCGTTTCCACGTTCCGCTCTTTCCCTCCTGCGCTCAGCCTGCTCCTCCAATTTGGAAAGCCATGCCAGCTCGGACGCGGCGAGCGATTGTGCGTCGTTCTCGCCCAAAGAGGCCGCGAGCTGAAGGTAGTATGGATTGCGCCCGTAGACACGCGCAGCCGCAACCACAGCAAATAGCCACCCGAGTCCATCTGATTCTCGTAACCGCGCCGCGATCTCATCGTCGTCGCGCGATTCGCTGTCAACCTCCATTGCCCACTTCAGCAGAGCTATGATCTCTGGATCTTCGATATACGGCACCCCAGCGACAAGCGGCGATCGGTCTGCCCTCGCCATGAGCTCAAAAGCCATCCTGCGGACTGGACGCTCATTATCGGTAATTCTCGATATCGCGTTACCGACCACCTCACCATCTTCATCAGTAGCCGCCGTAAGCACAGTCTCGACGCTGTAATACCGCACACGCACGTTGGGGTGGTCGAATAAAGGAATCAAGTATCTCAGTATCGGCCTCGCGTCTCTCGCCAGCTCGGATGCTATCCATGTACCGCTCTGGACAACTTGCTCGTTGCCGCTACTTAGCAACTGAACCAGATTTTCTACCGGGTAGCCCCGGAACATCTCCTTCAGCAGCTCATTCCCAAGCCCCGTGTCATCGCCAGCAACAATCCGGGCTAGCAGCTCATCTCCCCGTTGATAGACACCATCCTTGCTCACGAGCCACTCAGCCTCTTTTCAGTCTGCCGAAGCAATGTTTCCTCTTCATTGATCCGAGCTCGATGGGCCCCGTCCTCCCCAAGTTCAGCTTGCTCCTCAGTCAGATCTGTCGGTGGGTAACTAGGAATGGAACCGTGCATCTTGCCCGTACCGTCTAGACGCGGGATGTTTTCTTCAGCGTCGGCGCCGAATTCACACGTCACGCGGCGTTGGGCTTCAGAGGTTGCTTCTTCTCCGCTACTCCCCTCGCTGCTTCCTTCTCCGGTGATGCTATTGATCAGACTTTCAGTCGCTTCGTGGCCGAAGATTCCAACACCAGCTGCCACGGCGGCACATGCTGCGGCAGCCTCTGGGCCCGCAGCGCAGGCCTCAACCGGGAGTGGCAATACCTCTCGTCCGGTTGGGTCTCTGTAGTTCGAGGGGTTGTCGCCAGCATAGTTGTACGGGGCACCAGTTTCCTCGACAAGCGGATCCACTGTAAGAAACTGTGCAGTGCTGGGGTCGTAGACACGAGCACGCATGTAGATCAGACCAGTGTCCGAACTCGTGTACTGGCCGTCGTAGCCAAGCGGGGTGGTCGTGGTGCCTTCGCAGGTCGGGGTTCCGTAGGCGCCGTAGGTGCATTTGCCGGTGACGGTGCCCGTGGAGCCGGTCAGGAGGCGGGTGGAGCCCTGCTGGTCATGGTGCAGATACGTGACGGTGCCTCCGCTCGAGATCTGCTCGATCGGCAGGCCGCCAGATCCGTAGATGTAGCTGTTCGTGCCGTCGCTGAGAATCAGTGGCAGCTCTTCGCTCATATCCCACGCAAGATAGCTGGCTGTGCCCGAGATCGTCTGGGATGTGCGTAGGTCTTCGCCGTTGTAGGCATAGGTGTCTTTGATTTCGGAGGTTTCGCCTTCTTTCGGGCGTTCGACTGAGATCAGATTCCCGGCTTGGTCGTAGCCATAGGTGGTTGCCCCGCCTTTTTCCGGGGTCGCTTTCGTGCGCTCCCCGAGTTCGTCGTAGCCGTACGTCGTGCCTGTGCCTTTTTCGAGCTGATCGCCTTCGTTGAAGGTGTTTGTGCTCGACCCCTCCGTGGTGGGGTTGTTCGCGGCGTCGTATTTGTATTCGGTGCTGCCGTATTTGGTGAGGCGGTTGTTTTCGTCGTACGTGTTTTCGGTGACTTCAGCACCGGGGAGGTCTTTGGAGGTGGTCTTTTTGACCTGGCCGTCGCTGTCGCGGGTGTAGACGAGTGATCCGATCGTTTCCGAGCTTTTTTTCATTTTGACTTCGGTCATCTGGTCGGCGTCGTTGTAGGCGTAGGTGTCTTCGTCTTTAGTGGCAGACGGAAATACCGTCTTTTCAAGCTGGGAATCAGCGCTGTATTTGAAGGTCGTTTCGTTTTTGTTCCAGTCCGTGACCTTTTCCAGCCGCCCGTCTTTGTCGTAAGCGCGTTCGACGACTTTGGTGTTGGGGTAGGTGATCTTGGTCTGCCGGTTGCCGAGGTTGTATTCGTATTTGACAACTTCTTTGTGTCCGTTTTCGCTTTCGGTCATACGATCCAACTGGTCGTATTCGTATTTTGTAGTGCCCGTCCCGTCGGTCATCTTTGTACGGAACCCATCTTTGTTGTATTCGTATTTGATCGTTGCCGGATTGCCGCTCGAGTAGCTGACTTCGGTGAGCCGGTTTGCGGGATCGTAGGTGTAGGTCGTGGTGCGCCCTTTCGGGTCGGTCAGCTTGATAAGGTTCCCCGCCGCATCGTATTCCTTGAGCGTTTTCTTCCCGAGCGGATTGACGACTTCGGTGATCTCCTCCAAGCCGTTGCGCACGTATTTCGTGACGTGTTTGTTACCGTCCGTTTGGCTCTTGACCTGACCCATCGAGTCATATTCCGTTTCCGTGACCGTTTTGTTGGGTTCTTCTGTTTTGGTCAGCTCATTGTCCGCATCGTAAGTGTATTTCGTTTTATGCGAGTTGCCGTCGGTCATCGTTTCCACGTTGCCATCGCCGTCATACGTGTATTTCGTCGCATGGGAGAGGGGATCGGTGATCTTCAGGGGTTGACCCTTGGCATTCAGTTCGGTTTTGGTCGTGAATTTCGACGCTTCAGCACCCGCGGCGTTCCCGCGCGGGCTGACCGTCGCGGTCTCCTGGGAGTCTTCGTTGAATTCCCAGGTCCGCTTGTTACCTTCCGGGTCGGTTTCGGCCTTGCGGTCCCCGTAGGAGTCGTATTCGTATTTCCATGTGCGTTCCAGCGGGTTCGTCATGCTTTCGACATCGCCGTTGCTGGCGTATTTGTAGGTCGTCTTCTGCGTTTTGCTGCCCGGTGCGGGCCGTTCGCTCACTTCGGGATCGCCGTGACTGTTGCGTTTGATCGTCGTGGTCTCTCCATCGGGAGTAGTTTCGGTTTCGATGTCGTGCGTGCTGTCGTATGTCCATTTCGTTTCGTCGCCGTCGGCGTTTTTTTCGCTTGTCAGGTTCCCAGAAGAGTCGTAGCCGTATTCGGTCTTGTGTTTGTTAGGATCGATGGCCGCGACCAGCTCGTCGGCACTGTCGTATTCATAGGTAGTTGTAGCCGCGATCGACGTTCCCGATGCGTGCGTGACCCTTGTCGGTGAGCCGTATTCGTTGAACCGCTCGACCGTGGTCGCACCGTTGGGTTCGGTGATCTTTGTTTCGGTGCCGTATTCGGTCGTAGCGTATTCCCACGTGCGTTTGCGAGACAGCGGATCTGTTTGCGACTTGACCTGGTGGGCTTCATTGTATTCGATAGTGGTTGCGTGTTCGCGCCCATCCGTTTCAGATGTCAGCTCATGTTCGGAGTTATATTTGTATTTCCATCGTATTTTTGTTTCGCCGGGCTGGGTCACGCTCGCCAGGTTCCCGGATTCATAGGTGTATTTGACCGCATGGCCCATCGGGTCCGTGACACTTTCGACCTCGCCACTGCCGTTGTATTTGAACGTCAGTTTGCGCCCGGCGCTGTCGGTTGCCGTTTCTAGTTGTTTTTCGGCGTTGTACGCGAGCGTAATCGCGTTCCCGTTGCGATCTGTTTCCTTTGTCAGCCGCCCTTCGCTGTTGAATTCGAGCTTGGTCTGATCCGGCAGCGTGTAGACATATCCACTGCCTTCACTTACCAGCGTAGCCTGCACCAGGCTGGAGGGCGCGGTCCAGGCTTCTCCTGAGTGCGTGAACGTGATCGTGCTCCCGTTGTCCTGATAGACGGTCGCTTCTTTGCCTACTTCTTTGAGTTCCAGATGCGCGCTATACGATCCTGTCCACCCGAACCCAAACAGGCCCGCAGTGGCCTGTTTGACCGCGATAAGTGAGTTATACGTAAGCGCTTGCTGCAGTCCCGGTCCTCGGCCACCAACCGATAGGTCGGTCTCTGTCTGCACCTCATTACCCGTCGCACAGTTCACAGGTTTGCTTATGAGACAGTCCTTTCGCCCTGGCTCGCCGGGGCTGTTCGGGCCAAGCTCTTCGCTTTCTTTTTCTTCCAGTTCCATTTCTTCATGGTTTTTGTGGGGGAACATTTTTTCAATCTGTTCGCGAGCGGGAGTGTCTTCGCTAATTAGCTCAACATCACCTTCGGTTAGAGCGGACGGTGGGCTTGTAGGCAAGCTCACTGGTATAGCGCTTGGTCGTGCAGGAAGACCGTGTTCCACGTTAGCTGTTTCAATCCCTGACGTGATCAAATTCGGTGCGGGAACACCGATTGGCAGGCACGACGCCGCTTCTTCGCATGTCCGAATATCTTTCCAAATATAGGTTTGTTCGATCGTGGCTCCCTGGTAGCCATATTCGGGCAAATTCCCATAAAATGTTACCTGTCCAGATTCTGTAAAACCCGACGGTACATAGACTTGGGATTTCAACGGGTGTTCTTGGTAATACGGAAAGCATCTATATACTTCTTCGTATATCCCACAATATCGTTCTCCATATTCGATCAGGCGATCATATTTGGAGCCCCAGCCGTTAATATAATATCCGCGTGGCAGTTCAATAGAAGAGGTTGTACAGCTTGCGTATCCTGCCAAACATTGTTCTGTTTTTTCGTTAAAGCCGACTAGCGCTGTAACAAGACTCTCCAGTGGCTCGCTTTCGACAGATTTCTGTTCCGCTTCGTCAAGCGGACTCCATGCAGGCACCTCAAAAAGCTGATCGAGCCCGTTACCAAGTTCGATGCCCAGAACATACGACGCCTGATTACTAAGGCCTACTTTAGCAATCACTGATTCCCCTAATTCTGCTGGCAGCGTTTTGCTATCTATCCCAGCATTGTCGAGACCAGTCTGTACCGACTTCGCAATGGAAACACCTTCGCTGCGAGCGCCCTGAACGCCTTCCTGACCGTTTTCGGCATCAACTCTTGATGCGTTCTCGATCGGCGTTTCTCCGGCAAGCTGATCGGCGGCACAGTTTGCGTTTATACCCATACACTCGCCGACAGACTGGACCTCTTTTTTCCATACACGCCATTCTTTAGCCGTCCAGCTCTTGATCAGTTCCCCTCCGCTGTTCTTGAGATAGTGGGTGCCACCTTCGACCGTCCACACGTCCGCGGAGGCCGACACAACCCCAACAGTCATGGGCACGGCAAGACAGCACACGACGAGAGTTAGCAGACGCGTAGAGCGCAGCGCCAATGATGCCCTCCGGCCTACCCTCAAGAGATCAATCACTCTCTGCATAGAGCTGGCTGGCCCGAGCATGCGCACGCTTTCCGTAGATTCATCTCGTGTGAGTAGCTTTGCGGAGGGATCGTAACCACAAGGATCGATGGATTCTATGTTTAGGAAGTATTTGTTCTTGCATTTTGCGATCTTTTGTTATTGAGCTGAGTGGCGCCCGATGCCGATGCTGACCGGATGAGCAGTCGTTGGCTTTGGGCTGGACGCCCGGGCCTCGTTTGTACTGTGTTCGTTCTATGGCTACAACGAACAGCACGGGGAATATGGGAGGACAGGCGCCCCAGGCCCCCGACCGCCGCCGCTACCTGATCCTCGCGATCTGCTGCATGAGCCTGTTCATCGTCGGGCTCGACAACACGATCGTGAACGTCGCGCTGCCCTCGATCCGCCGCGAACTGCATGCCTCGGTGCCGCAGCTGCAGTGGACGATCGACTCCTACACGCTGGTCCTCGCCAGCCTGCTGATGCTTTCGGGCTCGATGGCCGACCGCTTCGGCCGTGCGCGCGTCTTCAAGCTCGGGCTGGTGTTGTTCACGATCGGCTCGCTTTTGTGCAGCCTCGCCCCCACCGTGCAGCTGTTGATTTTCTTTCGCATGGTGCAGGCCGTCGGCGGCTCGATGCTCAACCCGGTGGCGATGTCGATCATCCGTAACACCTTCACCGACGCGCGCGAGCGCGCACAGGCGATCGGCATCTGGGCGGGGGTGATCGGCGTCAGCCTGGCGATGGGCCCGGTGCTCGGCGGCGCGCTGGTCGACGCGGGCAGCTGGCGCTCGGTCTTCTGGGTGAACGTGCCAATCGGCCTGATCGCCGCCGCGCTCACGTGGCGCTTCGTCCCGGAGTCCAAGGCGCCGCGCGCACGGCGGATCGACCCCGTCGGGCAGCTGCTGGTGATCGTGCTGCTGGCCGGCACCGTCTACGCGATCATCGAGGGACCGTCCCACGGCTGGCTTTCGGCGGAGATCCTCGGCCTGTTCGCGCTCGCGGCGGCCGCGGTCGGCGCGCTGATCCACTACGAGCGCCGGCGCGTGGACCCCCTGATCGACGTGCGCTTCTTCGCGAGCGTGCCGTTCTCGGGCGCAACCGTGATCGCGATCGCCGCCTTCGTCGCGCTCGGCGGCTTCCTCTTCCTGAACACGATCTACCTGCAGAACGGGCGCGGCCTCTCCCCCTTCCACGCCGGTCTCTACACGCTGCCGATGGCCGCGATGACGCTCGTCGTCGGGCCGCTGACCGGGCGCCTGGTCGGCGCCCGCGGAGCGCGTCCATCGCTCGTGCTCGGCGGCGGCGCGATCCTACTCTCCGGGCTGATGCTCACAGGCCTGACCGCGACCACCTCGCCCGTGTGGCTGCTCTCCAGCTACGTGATCTTCGGGATCGGCTTCGGCTCGGTCAACCCGCCGATCACGAACACCGCGGTCTCGGGCATGCCACCGGCGCAGGCCGGTGTCGCCTCGGCCGTGGCCTCGACCAGCCGCCAGGTCGGCCAGTCGCTGGGGGTCGCGCTCGTCGGGGCGATCGCCGTCGTGGCAACGACCGACCCGCAGATCCTGGCGACGGGCACCCACCCGGGCTGGTGGCTCGTGACCGGCTGCGGCCTCTTGATCGTGGCGCTCGGCCTGGTCACGACGACCGCTTGGGCGCTGGATACGGCGACCGCCACCGCCGCGCGGCTGTGCGAGGACGAGCCGTCGGGGCATCCGCCGGGGCAGATCGGCGCGGAGCAGCCGGTCGCAGCCTCAGTCGGCGTATGAGTCAACTGCTTCCACGCCGCTGAAGACGGCGCCGTTGAATTCGAGCATCGTCCGCACGATGGGGGCGTCGAAAAACGGCAGAACCTGCGTGAAGATCGCCGCGGTGACCCCAGTGACGCGGTCGATCCAGTAGTAGCAGTTGAACAGCCCCGCCCACGAGCCGGTGCCGGCGCGGCGCATACCCGGCATGTCCACGAGCAGGAGGTTGAGCCCCAGACCCCACCCCTGGGGCGCCGGCAGCGCGGGCACGTCGTTGGTCAGCTCCGGGAGCGCCGAGCGCGTGATCTCGGGCAGCGGCAGGCCGTCGAGATGGTCGGTGAAGGCGAGCTGAACGGTCTCCGGGCGAAGGATTCGCTCACCGTCGAGCTCGCCATCTCTGAGCAGCGCCCGCATGAAGCGCAGGTAGTCACCGGCGGTCGAGTAGCAGCCACCACCGCCTGAGAAGAGCTCGGGGTCCCTCGGCAGCTCGATTGACGAAAGGGCGAGACCTCCGTCGGGGCTTCTGGCGTGTAGCGCCATCATCCGCTCGCGCTGGTGCTCGCTGGGAGTGAAGGTCGTGTCGGTCATTCCCAGTGGGGCGAAGATGTGCTGCTTGCAGTAGGCGTCGAGATCCTGGCCGCTGACCGCCTCGATCACCTGCCCGAGCCAATCGGTGCTCGTCCCGTACTCCCAGCGGACGCCGGGGTCGCCGACCAGCGGCACCCCGTCGAGCGCGGCGCGCCTGCCGGAGATCGGGTCCGGCAGACCTTCGAGCTCGTGGTAGCGCAGCAGGTCGGCGTTGTTGAACCAGTATCCGAGCCCCGAGGTATGGGTCAGCAACTGACGCACCGTCGCCTGGCCGGCGGGCGCGCGCAGCCGCGGCGTCTCATCGTCAAAGCCATCCAGCACCTGCAGCTCTCCGAAAGCCGGCAGCACGCTCGAGACCGGCGCCTCGAGCTCCACCAGACCGCGCTCGATCAGCTGCAGCGCGGCGACGCTCGCGATCGCCTTGGTCATCGAGGCGATCGCG
>Ga0302325_10021576_pt1 | contig 13487 bp, 14 predicted proteins | sample Palsa_T0_2_FD_201948 | JGI IMG/M metagenome (GOLD analysis project Ga0302325, IMG submission 201948) | Peat permafrost microbial communities from Stordalen Mire near Abisko, Sweden - Palsa_T0_2 | ecosystem: Environmental > Terrestrial > Soil > Palsa > Peat permafrost | place: Sweden: Abisko... | reverse complement strand
ATATTATCTAGAGTGGTTGTTAAAGCATTCCCGCGATATCCTTGACGAAAGTGATGAGATATTGAGTGTTCGATTCGAGCTGATTTACACCATGGGAGCACAGCGCGCCACCGAATTCAGCCCGGATAGGTGGATCATTATTGAACGAGTTCTAGAAATTTTCGCCAAGACTGCAAAGGAGATGGCAAGTACTGGACTGTTTCCAAATGGTCTAGAAGTTCTCCCAGCGAAGCCAGGCACCTTCCCCAGAATCAGAATTTTAAAACCAGAAGTTGGATCCGAAATGTTGTCCAGGGTTGCGAGAGAAGTTTGTGAAAATGGATTTCCTGGATTGTCCGTTTGGAATCTGCCACCAAAAGCACGAGCTATCTTGTTCAGATTTATGACTGAACCAGCAATTTCTGAGGTCGAAATCCAGCCTCTCCAGGACTCGACTTTGGAAATAAAATCGATGAAACTCGGTCTTCTACTTCTTCGAGGCTTATTTGCCGGGGGAGTCTTGATCTTTGCATTTGCACAGAAGCGCTGGCGTGTTAACTATGGTCTTGACCTCTCTCGGACAAAGCTGGCTGTTCCTTACCATGCCAAAGACTCGCCAGCTGCCAGGGCTGAGTTCTCTCACCCGGATACTGCCATCATTCTCACATGCTTGTCATACTACTATGGTGGCCTTTCGGATAAGGAGGTTCGTGCATGCTTTGAAGAGCTTTTCCAGTCGGACCATGCTCAAGAAGAGTACGAAGAATGGACAAGAAACAATCCAGAACTGCCCAACGCCTTTCGACAACTGTGTGGCGTAAATTTGACAAACGACGTACAATGCTCTCGGGATTTATTCCCCTTCCTGAAGTTTTCGAAAGTTGTCATTGACTTCTATATGTCCCACCTCGTCTTTCCGAAAGAGATGAAGGAGTTTTCCCACAAGCTCTCTTCCTCCGGATGGGAAATTGGCCGAGATAAAGACCACCCAATGACTGGCTTCAGTGGAACCAACGATAGCAAGTATGTGCTACCAGTAGCTGTGAAGCAGCGCGATCTTCCTCAGCAGCTGCATACAAATGCTGCTGTGTTGGATTGTCTGCTGCGGCCCGAGAACACTGTTGATTCTTTGTTCACTTCTGGCGTCGAAGTTCTCGATGCACAGGTTCTCCTTCAGATGGCGATCAAGTCTGAGCCACCAATACGCGTCATACTTGATGTCGGTGCCCAAATTCTAGAGCTTCGCAATGAGGACGTGGCAAAAAAGTGGCTAGCTTTAGTATCGGCCTCAGAAGTCCAAGCTGCCATCTACTTTGATGATCACAACGATCTTTTCGTGTTGAGTCGCACCGGATTGAAAGAGGCTCTACTGTTATCACCGTACGCCAAACAAATGGATCGATGTCTTATTTATCTTGATGAAGCTCATACCCGGGGTACTGATTTGAAGATGCCCTCCGATTATCGAGCAATCGTGACTCTTGGTCCTGACCTGACGAAAGATCGCTTAGCTCAAGGTTTGTCATGCCCTCTCCCCCACTTGTGGAAATATTATTGCTGATGGCCTTAGCTTGTATGAGGATGCGAAAGCTTGGCAAAGGCCAATCCGTTGTGTTCTGTGGATCCGTAGAAGTACAGCTGAAGATTCTCCAGTCAAATGGCAAGGATATCGGAGACGTTATTGTGGTGGCAGATGTGCTATCGTGGTGTATTCAAAATACGTGGACTCAAACGAGAAAGTCGATACCACTCTGGGCCACTCAAGGGGTTCGCCACTATCGTCGCCGGGTAGCCTGCTCTACACCTAGTGGGCTCCCTGCTATTCCGGAATCAATCCTTGAAGAAGAAGCTCAGAGTCTCGAGCAACGTTATGGATTCGGTTCACAACAAGCTGAGGAGCGTAAAATTTTCCAAAACGACGGCCACGATGAATTGGTGTTATTCAATGAACAGATTGGTGCAATACGCCAGAAGTGCCGAGAGTTTGGTCTCAATGCTTTTAATGATTCCTCTCTACACGAAGAGCAGGAGCGAGAGTTACAGCCAGAAAATGAGAGGGAACAGCAGGTGGAGCGTCCGCCGCCGTTGAATCCTCGTGTCCCTACTGTTCACGCCAATGTGGCGGATCTTATAAGTAGCAAGTCTTTCATTGTTTTCTCCTTTTTCATGTTTCTCTTCCAGCACTTTGTCTCGAACGTGATTTCTCGAGTGTCAAGCTCATGATACTAATTTGGGAAAATTCTTAGACGGAGTACTGAATCGGTTCTCAGCGGCATTTCAGCCAGCGTTCTGGACCTTCACAAAGACCAGCGCCAGCACAGCCTTTGAGCCTGGTGCATGGCCTCAAGACCTTCTTGTAACATCTGACTTCGTGAATACTGTTCTACAATCGGACAACGAACCCTTGGATCAATATCTGCGCCCGGTCCACTGGATTGTCAGTATTAAATACAAAAATACTATATCTTGTGTCATTATCAGCCCTCACGAGGCGAATGAATTGATGCCGCTCATTAGGGGAAATCGAAAGGTCACACTACACATTTACACCCCTCGTCTAAGTTTGTCCAACCGGAGTCTCGAAGATCTGGCTTTCTGTGCGATTCCAGCGGTGTCAAAACTATGGGTCGCACCATCTTTAGCTCCGCAGATCAACCTGTTTGCAGGGCAGCTCTACCTTAGAGATGCTTGGGAGTATTTTGCGCTTTGTCGATTCCTTGGATTGAGCTACAAGCCACCACCGGAGGGTGTTACTGTCGCCGTTGATGGGTACGTGCAGAGATGTTCTCGGATGATCTTCCGCTCTATTTATGGACATCCAAAAACCGGTTCTTGCATAGTTCTCCTTCCTTTATTTGAAAATCCAAGTGTGTTCTCGGATAATGACCCATTTCATATTTGGACATCCAGGTTTGTTCTTGGAGAATTGTCCTTCCTGTATTCGGAAATTTAGGGGAGCTTTAAAATATTGATCCCTCACGTTCTCAGAAATTTACCTAAATCATCAGAACATCTCCTTATAAAATTCTCCCTTCTATTTCTAGACATTCAGGCTGACTTGTGGATATAGGTTTGTCAATACGGCCGATAGATGGATAATTGACGACGTCATGGCTCGCCACTGCCGGTTCTCGAAGAGTCCCGTGACATTTTTGAGAATCATCACAGGGTTGAGACGAAAGGGTCAGAATTTCAATAGGTCTCATATCGGACGAGTCCTGAATGGGGAATTGTTGAAGGAAGAACATTTTTCCATGCAGGGCAGACTTGCCGCTCCGGCCAGAATTATCGATGGCAATGAATTGTTCCAGGTAAACGAAGTCATTGATGTGATGGATCTGGAGGATGAAGCTCGAGAGGTCAAGCAGGAGGTGACCAAGGAGGTCGAGGAGGTTGAGGAGGACGAGGAGGCCGAGATGGTGGGTGGGCGCGGCTGGGTGGTGGACGAGAATGGTGTGATTGTTCTTGATGATTAAGAACATTGACTGCGATGATGGGATGGGATTGTATTGTAGAATTAGATGTCTAATAGTCTTTTAGCAACCCTGCCTTTCTTTGGGAGTGACGCGACCCTAGGAATGTACGAGTATTTTTTTGGGATCGTTCAGACATTTCCATGACCCTCAAGCTCCAGATTGGCTCCCTCGTATGTGCTGCCCTTGCAATCTCCTGAACAAGTACTGACAGCTTGACGTAAAATGGACATAGGAGTCACCTATAAGTCACATCCACGTAATTGACAACTGTTAGGTTTCATGGCCACAAAATGCAAATCATGAGCTTATATTACTCAGAGTTTTGAGTCCTCGGACTTTTAGATCTACCTTTATAAATTAAATAAGTTGGTTTTGGCCACTGAGAGCTTACGTCAGCAGCATAGGTGTTAGGTGACTGTAGGAGCGACTCTTCTAGACTCTGTACTTAGTCACACACTTTACATTTCAGACAATCAAGCCTCATCAACCTCACTTCATCACCCAACATTTACCACAATTGGTGCATCCGTTCTAGAGGGTGTACCCAAATAGGGGTCGATCTAGTCAATATATAAGGAAGGCGCGCTATGGAAGGGAGATAGCTTTGTAGTAGTACCGTAAAGTTTCACTCAAAGCAATAGCTAGTTGCATAAGACTGTGTGTAGCTGCAATTCTAATGGAAAATAAAGGGGGCGGGGGTTAAAAAAAAGGCTACGTATTAGAGAATGACTTCCATTTAGCTGGGGTTAGATTATCTCTAGTCCCAAATGCAGTAGTTGAGATCCAGAAGCCAGGTATTCTAGTTCTGCTTAGCGACCCATCTAATAGAGGGTGGGTGTTGATGCTTCTTTAAGATTCAGGGCTTCGAGCGATATGTCATGAACAGACGCCAACGGCCTGACAATAAAATAAGATTATAGCTCATCTTGTAGGGAGATCACGCTAACTCCGACACTTCTTGCAGACTAAAATCAGCCTTACTTCGACGATTCCGCACCGTCCCGCCTCCACGCTTCGGAGCGAAGGTGGAACACACATCAACACAGTAGCTGGGTAAGTATATAACAAACTCCGGATCCAGGACTCTGAAACACACCATATAATTCAAACCTCTTCCGCATTCCTTAAAGGCCCACCAAGCAAATAATAATTAAAATGTCCTACCCAACCAAATACCCCCAAAAGAATTCTTCACCTTCCCCAGCGACGCAGATCTCGATGTTGACTTTGAAGGGGTGTGTGGATAATGAGATGTTGAGGAAGATGAGCAGACGGTGATTAAGTATATTTTGGTTTACAGTTGGTATAATATGTTTAATTAGTTTACGGTTAGCACGAGGGTGCCTGTTATTGATGAGAAGATTGGGGGAAGCACGAAGCCTGCGTGATGGGCGCTGGGCGAATTTAAAGAGGTGAGATGGGATGAGAGTTGTGCAGAGGAGGAGATCGATCGCATGATTGTATCTAAGGAGCAATTCATGTTTCAAAAAATATAATAATTTCTCTTCAGGTGATTGTGATAATTGCTCCTTCGCTTCTGATATTGGCGGGGTAAATTACCCCCGAATACCCCTGCGATTTACCCCGCAATCTCAGGGGGGGTCACGTGAAAGTCTACCTCATCAGTTGGAACTTGTTTCACTTGAGAAAGCATATCATTATTGAAAAGCTAATTTTCTCCGCATTCAAAGGGGAACAGAGCAGTTCGGCAAGCTGCAGCTTATGAACTTTCGGCATTTGTGAAAAGCAATCATGGCAACCAACCTGAGATGCTCAATTTCCGAACAACCCAGCTCTCACACATCAACCTTCGTGTATCTACTTTGATCCACAATCAACATCCCCGCAATGCTTGCGCTGGTCAAAGTAGAAATGACTCCAGATATCAAAGCAGACAAGGCCAATTTTGCGATCTGACCGCTTCTGCCAGGAGCCAATTGGCTCAAGACGCCGATCTGAATTCCTACGGAGCTGATATTTCCAAATCCACATACAGCGTAGGTCGCAATGAGACGGGAGCGAGAGGAGAGGCTAGCATAGCTTGCATCGCCGCTTAGTGTTGCGAACTTTTAGAAATGTTAGCGATTGGTACTTTCTGTGGATGGAAAAACTTACAGCAACGAATTCATTTGCAACCACTTTGATACCAATCAGTTGAGCGACTTTCAGCAGATCTCCGTTGCGCTCCACACCCAGTAGAAAGGCGATAGGGTAGAATAAGTATCCAACGATCATTTGAACACTCAAAGGCGGCTTGTTGATGTTCAAGTAATGACCCCACCAACCGAGGAGGCCGTTTACTAGACCAAGGAGGGCAAGAATACACAACAGGGCAGCGATAATCATGCCCCCGATTTTGATACCCAGCCATGACCCATTTGAAAATGCGTGCAGAGAGTTGCTAGACTTTTCGTCCTGGTCTTTGGGGACAATGATCTTGCCTGCCGTGAGAGATTCTTCAGTCTCAGGGTAGCGAAGCTTGGAGATGGCCAGTGATGCTGGAATGCTCATTACGCATGAGGAAACGAGCGCCAAAGGACTAATACCCATCGAGATATATGCAGCTAGGACACTCCCCGCGATTGTTGCAAAGCCAGATGTCATGATTTGGTGTAGTTCCGCCGACGTGAGATGAGGGATAAAGGGTTTGATCAGCATCGCGGATTCTCCTTGGCCAACAAACGGAGAAGCTGCTGCCACGACAGCTTCAGCGCCAGAAACTCTCATTCCGTAGAAGAACACGGTCGCGAACTTGCCAATGGCCCATTGCAACCAGCCCCAATAGTAGAGAAGTTGGACAAACGCGATAAAGAATATGATGGGCGGGATGACATTGAGTAAAAAGTATCCAAGTTGCAGGACCGAAGCGGAGAGCAGGAAGCTCGTACCATCTCCAGCGTATCCGAGGAGGGACTTGGCAAGGTATGCGATGAAGTTGAATATGTCATACTACGATTTATTAGCTAAGAAGTCATCCAGAATGGAAGGTCACTTACACCAGCCTGAGTTCGCAAAACAAAGAGAGCCAGGAGAAATTGGGCAAGCATTCCAACAATGACAGTTTGCCATTGAATCGCCTTGCGATCCCGGGAAGTTGCATAAAACCCGCCAATGAACACCAGTAGCCCAAACAAGCTCACTGCACGATTTGCTCTCGTATTATCTGCAGTTTCCCCTGGGATGAATGTTCCTAGGAGGAAGACGGCAACTGTTCCAGCTGCTCCGAGAGGAAGCCTGAACGTCTTTGGAATCAATTGAACAGGATTGTAGATGGCTTTAATCCAGATGCATGCAATTAGTTGGGTGACATATGTGGTAGAGACATAGAAGGTAACGAGTCGAAGGGTAAGGCCGAGCCAGACGAGAAAGGGGATGAGCCATCCGAGGTCGTAACGATGAAGAATAAGTCCAGCAATCCACCAGCTGGAGAGAATATCAGTCCGATATCGGTCGAAATGGAAGTGAGGTCAAAATGAAGCCATACCCAGTCATAACAAGCCAGATGAAGGCATGCGCGATCTTCCAGTAGATATTGTATGAACGTCGTCTCGGGGTCACTGTCTCTGATACAGCCTCTGTGGAGGAGTTCATTGAGCCGTTTCCAAGATCTCTTGCCTCGATCTTCATGCCATTTTCGCCTGCTTCAATGTCATTCTCTCCATCTTGGCCGGCAGAAATATTCGACTTTTGAGTGTTGTTGTTGATCTCTTCGTTGGTATTCGTGGCCATATTTGCTGTGAAGAGAGGGCCAACAGTCTGCACAATATCGTTGAAGCAGGGGACTTGATAAACCTGAAAAATTGTGCATGGGAGAAATTTGGTGGGGTTGTCAACAAAGCGAACGGAGTGAATGTTGACCCTCGTCTCCGATCTCAGAGTTCGAGGTAGGTGAAAAAAAGCCACCAAATTGACTGTAAGCATGGAGCTATAAACCTAAAGTAGAGCTTTGATGGGACAGTTGGCTGAAGTTGTATGGGACCGAGGGACCCTTAGGACTTCACATGACGTCCTGGTGTCACGTGGTTCTGGTTGATCGCAACTGCATTCTACGATGCTCAGCGCTTGGAACAAAATACAAAGCAAGCCAAATACAATTATGGCCCTCAGAAACCAACCTTCCATCATTTATCAACTGGCACACACCAAGCTCTCAAATGCCTTCCATAAAAGTACGGAGTAAAGCAGTCCCTCCACCCCAAATCCTCCCTCTTCGTCCCATCGAGGCGCATCTCAAACCTCCTCAACATCGTCGCAAACGCGATATACAACTCACACCATGCAAGGTTAATACCCAGGCAGCTTCTCGGCCCCTTGCTAAAGGACACAAGCCACTGCTCAAGCCCCTTCGCATCGTCACCAAGCCATCTGTCAGGGATAAAATTTTCTGGATCTGCAAAAATGGTGCTGGACCGGTGGACAAGAACACTCGTCATTCCTACAATCGTACCACCGGGAATTGATTTTCCAGAGATAGTGGCGCCAGTGGGTGGAACGATACGGAGGAGAGGGGAACATGCTCCAGGTGACATTCTCAGCGATTCCTTGATGGTAGCGGTCAAGAGTGGGAGTGTCTCGAAAACTTCGAAGGATGGAGGAGCGTTAATATCGGGCCACACTGTGCGAACCTCTGCTTGTAACTTTTGGTATAAGTTCGGCTGGTCAAGGACGTGGAAGAGACCTGTCATGAGCGCATCGCCAACCGTGACGCCACCTGCGAACATCATCGTCTGGGCCTCTTCATACAAAGCAGTGAAGTTAGGAATTGGGTAGCCTTTGTGAGACTCTGGGTCTAGGAGTCGATGGTAGATCGTTGGATACTGGGTATCTTTAAGGATACTTGGATTCGTTGTGACCTCTTTCACCTGTTCTCCTAGGATTACTTGCAGATTCGTTAGACCTGCAGTCTCGGGCGAAGCCTTGATTGCTAGCCATGGGGGAAGCGACAAGATAGTCTTGCGGAAGAGAGGGAAGTGCTTGAATAGATGGAAAGTGGGAAGTGAATTATCCATCGCTTCCACGATCGGAGCAGCGAAATCAGGCTCGTCGAGTGCGTGTACAGATTTAGAGAAGCAGAAGTTTGTGATGTTGTCGATCGCATAGCAGCGAAAGGCGAAGAGTAGGTCAGCCGATTTACCATTTGCATTATTTTTGATCAAGACTTCGGCAAGATGGACCATCTAGTATCGTTAATTCTTATTCGAAATGGAGATGACGAGACTTACGGTTTCTCTGACGAGCGATTGCATATTGAGGATCGCCCGTCGTGAGAAAAGTGGTTGCAGCACATCTTTCCGCTGCTTGGACTCGGCGTAAGTAAGGAGGCCGAATGACGAGTGGTCTTCCCCAAATGCTTCATACAATATCCTTTCCTTGTCCCAGCGCGCTGAAGGACTATAAATCTCATTGTACGCTGAGGGTTTTGCGAAGTGAAGCTTTGCTAGTCAGCTCAGAACTCAACAGGCTCGCTGAACCTACTTCATTTGGCCCAATTCGAACAATGTCACCTGTAATGCACTCAGCGGGAGCAAAAGGAAAGGAACTTTGAACACGCACCATACTGTTTATGCAACGTCTTCAAAATATCAGTCATGGACTCCTGCCTCACAACCTCAATATACGTCTGCCACCATGTCGTAGCCTTGGCAGGGGTCGGACCTGGAAACGCTCTCAACGGATGGAAAAGCACATTATACACAACCCTGGCAATACCCAAACCGATCCAAGCAAGAAGCGACGTCCATAACAGAAGAAACAACGAGAACTCCATGACGATCAATATCCTTGGGATCACGATAAAAATGCACTGCAGGTCAGAAATTCCGAAGAAAAGAGTGCGAGGTCGGGTTCAATACAAGGGAGATGTGCTGATTGGTGCGTGCACTGCAGGCACGGAATAGGCACTTGTAGGGGTCGAAGTACAGACACGGGACGTCCACACGGTTTGGAAAGCCACAAGCTGCAACTAGTGTAACCACCGAGAATGGCGCCCCACGCTGCAGGGAGGATGCTGGAAAGCCTTTGCTTTTTCCGATTGTGGGATGTCACTCCCCCGTTCATCGTTCCGGGGTAATGTTCAAGAAGGTCCTTACCAGTATTTCGAGGTACATTTCAAGGAAGCGTAACTGGTAATGACCTGGGCTGCATACAGTACGTAGTTGTGCTGTCCGGCATAATACTCGTTTGGGATGGGGTCTTGATTGATGGGGGTTTAACCGAGAGTTTGAAGCTAGTAAGGCTAAGCTCACTAGCCACCCAATGGTACGAATCCATTGGTCAATGGCTGCAAAGCTGCAGATGCAGCTCACGATTGCGTTTGGAGCTGATTATGCAGAGCAATCGTTGTCAAATATTTATTTGCAATTGTTTTAAGGTATCAGCTGCAATCTATTGACAAGAAATGGAATTCGAGTAATCCTCCTAAGAGTTTCTCAAGTCTCTTGATAAGAAACTAAAGGTTTCGCTTGACGAGCTCCACAGGTGCTGTATAGTTATTCTTTCCAACAACCACATAGTAGACACAAGCAAAGATCATCGTTCCTCCGAACATCACTATATTCCAATTCATGGTGCTGGGCGTGACTGGCGTTTGGAGAGGGAAGAACACAAAGACCCAGACTACGAGTAAGAAGAGCACCGCCCCGATGTTGACGAAGATGCCATAACGGCCGAGAGTCCATCGCCGTGCAGGAAGCGGACCTCCGCGAAGGCGTCGTAGGATGAGCACAGTGAAGGAGATGATATATGTGCCTAGGATTGCACTTACTGCCAGCGAGCCGATGGCGTTGAATGCAACTGTTGACCCAATGTTGATCAAGGACAAGAGAGTTGTGATCGAAAAGGTGAGGAGCACAGAATTGAGAGGGATATTCCAGCCGGGCTTGACCTATCAAGTGAATATCGTTTTAGCTGAGATACGCATAAAGGTTGTTGAAATTGGGGAGATCACTTACATATCCAATGAACGAGGAAAAGGGAAGTCCCTTGTCTCGAGCGAAAGACCATGTCTGGCGAGAAACAGTGGCCACAGTACTGATACAAGCTGATGTGATATTGACGATCAGAATCGCTGTCATGATCGAAGTACCAGCATTGCTTTGTGTAACGTTGAAAAAAACTTGAATGAACGGATAGCCTGTTGGCGTCTGAATGATGTCCAAGACACTGCCGAGGCAAAAGCAGAAAGTAATGATCATGATGAATCCAAGGGTGCCGTTGATACTAGCAGCCCACATGATAGCTCTTGGTAGAACCAAAGAAGCATCCTTGATTTCCTCAGACATGTGAACAGCAGAATCGGCTCCAATGAGTGTATAAATCGGGGAAAGTAACCCAACCATAAATGCAACTCCAGTGGAGCTCCAACCCCCAAGATTCAGAAATTCTGTAAACACTTCCTTTGCAGGGTTCCGAGGAGCTAAGATCCAGAGAGGGATCAGAACAGCGAAAAATCCTACGATGTGAATTATGAGAACCATGCCTTCAACCATTGGGAGCTTTTTGGCAAGGAATGTGTTGAAGATAATGCAGAATGCAGTGATTGCGATGACGATAAGTGTTCCTTGCCAGCGTTCGGGGATGTAATTTGGGTTGTTGAGGACCATTAAACCTTGAATCATGGTGCCTACGAGGAAGGCGAGAGAGGCAAGACCGGTTTGCCATCCCAGGACAGAAGTCCATCCTATCGATCCTCAGAAAAGTCTTATCTTCGTTCAGATTCATGTTGACTTACCCACTATATAACTGACGAATTTCTGCGAGCTAGGCGGCGCAAATTCGGATACCCAGTGGTATTGGCCTCCAGAAGTTGGAGCCCTGAGACAGAGGATGAGCAGGTGTTCTAAGAAAGCTGAGAGATTTTGATGTGGTATACATTGAGGCCATTTCGGCGATGGTAGCAAATACCAACATGTAACCGATCCAGACAATCAGATAGCCCCAAATCAGACCTGCAGTGCCACCATTCAGAAGACCAAAAAGACTTGTCCTATTTATATATCAGCATGTTACAGTCGCACAACGGACGAGTAACACCCACATCAGCGCGATCTCCCACGTACTCATCAGGGTACAGGCGAATCCAAGAGTTGAGATGAAACGAAAATTCCGCTGAAGAGCTGTCAGTGTTTTACTTTCTTTTGCAATTCCTGCAGTTCTTACATTGAGCACTTGCGTTCTTCCGAGCATTCGCATGTCATGCTCATCATTGTTTGTGCCTCCGAGCTGGGAGATGTTCCTCATCTCGAAGTTGTCATTAGCATCAACTGAGCTGCTCTCAGCGATCTGATTTTTGACAATCTCATTGTCCATGATGAAGGATACAACCAATACTTCGTTGCAAAGAAAGTAAGCAGAAAAGGATCCAGGGAATGAATGTTTCCAGGAAAGCTGAGGGGCAGGCAATTTCGCTCCTGGGAAGAAGAAAATGGGGTCCTGCAGAAGAAGGGAAATGTTAAGAGCAGGAACATGGGGGGAAGGCGGACAATTCCCATTGTGTATTAGTGACTTCTGCTCAACTGCAGCATCCTTTCTTGTAGCAGGCGGGACGACACGGTCCCGCGAGTAAAAATCGGGGAAGCGTGAGGAAAAGTCAGCGCTAATTCGCCACTAACCAGGTTGCAGTTCCAGCGGGTTGCGTCCCGTCCCAAGCCACTGGGATTGTTTGGGCTATATGTTCCGGGATATTATTGCCTGCCATGTTTATGTATCGTTTCCCCCACGCCGGGACCACGCCTCGCATCCAGCGGCTTCTGAATGGAAAAGCAAGAGATGATGTTTCCCCTGAATCCCTTATCTTGGTATCTACGTACAGCACGGCAGAGGTCTCATGGCATAAAATGTTCGAGCGACTATATTGACATGGTGTACTAAAAAGAAGATCCATGCCGAAACTGGATATCCTCCATAGGGCACGCTAATTTTGAGTATCCTCCTCAAAAGAGTAATAATAGAAAATGGAGAGGTGCAGAGGAGCTCGTCGACATAGAGTCCGCTTTGATATGTCCCCTCCTATTCCCCAGTCAGTTACTACTCTCCCTACCTCCGCTTGAAGATCATCTTTTCAAATCTTCACCTCCCGCTAGTTTCTGAAGTCAACTCATCATGGATTCAAATTCTACGACTCTGCTCCCAGGGCAATCGCCGCCTATTTCGATCATAACTGCTACGGACCAGAGTGGTATTGTGTTGATTGCAACTGCTTTAGCACTTACCATTGCTTTTATTTCCCTTCTCATGAGAGTGTATATGCAACTTCAAATCCGTCATCAGTATGCCCCTGATGACTTCATAGCTATGGGGTCAATGGTGAGTAGCAGTACGTTGCTAAGCAAAGATGGGAGCTGACTTGGACAGTTGTTTGCTGTGTTTCAATCAATTGCTGTGTTCATTGGAGTCTCGAAGGGGTTTGGAAAGACTATTGCAGACATATCTCCCACCGATCTGACCCAGGTGCAGAAGGTATGTTGGAGTGGACCGTCAAAATATCGGAGTTATGGCTCACTTTTATAGGCTGCGTATTCCAGTGAACTGTTGTACATTATTACGCTCTGGCTTACGAAGTGCTCCGTTGCCTTTCTTCTTCTTCGACTCTCACCGCAGAAAGAACATAATCTGGCTTCGTACACCATCTTCGGTGCATCAACTTTGTTCATGATCATATCCATATTCATTGTTGCATTTCGGTGTGATGTGATAAAACCATGGGTCTTCATCAATGCCCAATGCAACGACTTAGTAAGAAAACCCCGCTGCGAGATTCAACGTCTGTTAATGAAAGTGAAGTTAGTTCGATGGGAGATTGAGACTGTATTCGATATCGTCACAGAACTTGCCCTATTTTCTGCGTCCATCTATCTGGTCCAAGGCTTGCAACTTTCAGCCAGTAAGAAAGGGACTGTCATTCTTGCCTTTGGGCTTCGTCTTGCGTGAGTCAAGTTCGTTGAGTTTCATGAAGTCAACAACTGACGGATTCACTCCTCAGGGTCATTGCGCCTGCTCTCCTCCGCCTATTCTACCTGAACAAAGAATTTACAT
>Ga0302325_10021575_pt1 | contig 13487 bp, 13 predicted proteins | sample Palsa_T0_2_FD_201948 | JGI IMG/M metagenome (GOLD analysis project Ga0302325, IMG submission 201948) | Peat permafrost microbial communities from Stordalen Mire near Abisko, Sweden - Palsa_T0_2 | ecosystem: Environmental > Terrestrial > Soil > Palsa > Peat permafrost | place: Sweden: Abisko... | reverse complement strand
GAGAGTGGTGACGGCGAATGAACTGCACATTCCGGTAAGCGACCCCGCGCTTCCGACCCCAACCTTCCTTACGCTGCTTTCGGCGGACACAGATCACAGCTTTTGGGTTCCTCGTCTGGCTGGTAAAACGGACCTCATACCGAATCACCCCAACAGCATGTGGCTAGACCCGCACGAGACCGGGCTTTACCTTGGGCAATGCGCGCAGTACTGCGGGACCCAGCATGCCAAGATGCTGCTGCGCGTCTATGTGCAGACGCGCGATGATTTCGACCGCTGGATTCGGCGGCAGGGCCAACCGGCTCAGCTCAACGACCCTGTTTCCGAGGGGCGGCGAATTTTCGAACGGACGGCATGCATCAACTGCCACGCCGTGGCTGGCACCGTGGCGAATGGACGTTTCGGCCCCGATCTCACCCACCTCATGAGCCGCGACACAATAGCATCCGGCGCGGCGGCGAACACACCGGAAAATCTGCGGCGCTGGATTCAGGATCCCGCCGTCATCAAGCCTGGATGCAAAATGCCCGCCATGGGATTAAGCGATCCGGAACTGAATGCCGTGACCCAATATCTGGAGACTCTTCGCTGATGTCTACCGAATCAATCGCCTTGCCGCTTTCCGGCGCGTCACAGGGCCCGCTGGTGGAGCAGCTTCATCAGTGGGTGACTACCGTCGACCACAAACGACTGGGCATACTCTACATCCTCTACGCGCTGGTGTTTCTCGTCTTCGGGGGAGTGGAAGCCACCATCATGCGGATCCAGCTCATGCGTCCGCACAACAATTTCGTGACGCCGCAAGTGTTCAACCGGATGTTCACGATGCATGGGACGACCATGATTTTCTTTGTGGCCATGCCGGTCCTGTTTGGATTCGCTAACTACTTAATTCCGCTCATGATTGGCGCGCGCGATATGGCCTTTCCGCGCTTGAATGCGTTCAGCTTCTGGATGACGGCTTTCGGCGGACTGCTCCTCTATTTCAGCTTTATCGGCGGTGACGGACTCTATGGGGCGGGAAACGCTCCAGACGTGGGATGGTTCGCCTATGCTCCCCTGACCTCGCAAACATTCTCACGCGGCCACAGCACGGACTTCTGGATTCTGTCGCTGCTTGTTTCCGGCTTCGGCAGTGTCGGAACTGCGATCAACATTATTGCCACGATTTTATGCATGCGCTGCCGGGGGATGACACTCGCAAAGATGCCGCTGCTGGTCTGGCTGAATCTGGTGATGGCTGGCCTGGTAGTTCTCGCCGTAAGTCCGCTCACGGCGGCGCAACTGATGCTGCTGGTTGACCGCTACCTGGGTGGACACTTCTTCGATACGCAGGCCGGGGGTTCGGCGGTGATTTGGATGCACTTCTTCTGGGTCTTCGGCCACCCGGAAGTGTACGTGCTCGTCATTCCCGCTTTTGCATTCGCTTCCGAAATCATCCCGGTATTCTCGCGCAAGGCGATCTTCGGCTACCCGGTTATGGTGGCGGCAACGATTTGCATCGGATTTATCGGCATGAGCGTCTGGGCGCACCACATGTTCACGGTCGGCATGAGTTCGAGCGCGAATACCTTTTTTGTGCTGTCGACCATGGCCATTGCCGTGCCGACCGGAATCAAGATCTTCAACTGGCTCGCCACCATGTGGGGCGGACAGATTCAATTTAAGACCCCGATGCTGTTTTGTGTCGCCTTTCTGTTTCAGTTCCTGGTTGCGGGCCTGACCGGAATCATGATGAGCGCCGCGCCATTCGATTGGCAGCTTGGAAATTCGTACTTCGTTATCGCGCACTTTCACTATGTCATCGTGGGCGGCATTCTCTTCACGCTGTTTGGAGCCTTTTACTATTGGTTTCCGAAGATGTCCGGAAGAATGTACAGCGAGACGTTTGGCAAACTGCACTTCTGGCTCTTCTTCATCGGATTCCATCTGACCTTCGATTTCATGCATATTCCGGGCATTCTTGGAATGCCTCGCAGAATCTATACCTACGAGCCGGGCCGAGGCTGGGACATCTGGAATCTCATCGTGACCGCAGGTGTGTTCTTTCAGGCGGCGGGTGTGTTGGTGTTCGTTGGCAACCTGCTTCGGTCTTACTGGCGGGGCAAGGTTGCTGGGAGCGATCCCTGGGATGCATGGACGCTGGAGTGGTCCACAACTTCGCCACCGCCAACATACAACTTCGCAACCATTCCCGTCGTCAAGAGCCGCCGCCCGTTATGGGACCTCAAGCATCCGGAAGATCCCGATTGGCGGTACGAGTAACTTATGAGCACACCGTCTATCACTATCCCGGAAGGCGACATTCGATGGAATCTTCCCGCGAGGGGGCCGGTGGGAATGTACGGCCTAATAGCCGCCGAGGCCGCGATTTTCACGATCTTCGTTGTCGCTTATATTTTCTACATCGGCAAGAGCGTTACGGGGCCCCAGCCGCAGGATGTCCTCCACGTACCAATCTTCCTTACGGTCTGTTTGCTTTCAAGCAGTCTGACAATTCACCTCGCGTTGAAGTTTTTGAGAAGTGGGAAAGTGCGCTCGTTCGCGTTCTGGTGGCTTCTGACGATCGCCCTTGGAGCGGTCTTCCTCGCAGGCACAGGTCGCGAGTGGCGCCATCTGATCTACGACGAAGGACTAACGATCCAAACCAACCTATTCGGAACAACCTACTACTCACTGGTCGGGCTGCATGCGTTCCACGTGACAGTAGGCCTCCTCGCTCTTGCGACCGTATTACTGTTTACGTTCCTCGGCAATGTAGGACGACAACACGCGGAACGAGTCGAGGTTTTGTCGATGTATTGGCATTTCGTGGATGTGGTGTGGGTGGTGGTCTTCACCGTCGTATACATTGTGGGACGGTAGGAAGGAAAAGCTAATGGCTGTCGAATTATTGAACCGGAGCGGCGCGGGCGTGCCGGAGACGGTCGAAGTGCCGGCGCCAACGCCGTGGCCGATTGTGCTTGCGTTTGGAGTCGCACTGCTATTTGCGGGATTAGTTACGAGTGGAGCCGTCGGCGTGCTCGGAGCGATTGTCGCCATGGCCGGCGCGGTTGGCTGGTTTCGGGACGTTCTGCCGCAGGAGGCTCGCGAATCGCTGCAGGTGACGACGCAGGTGCCGGCCGTCACGACGGTGCGGCGTGAAGTTGCCAGAATGGAGATCGCGCACGAGTTGCAGCGGGCGTGGCTTCCGATGGAGATCTATCCAATTTCTGCGGGGGTCAAGGGGGGGCTGACGGGAAGCGTGGCCATGGCGGTTCTGGCGATGCTTTACGGTATTCTGAGCCACACGAGCATTTGGTATCCGATCAATCTCTTGGCTGCCGGTTTCTTTCCCGCCACCATAAGTGAGACCACTGCCGCAATCGCCGCATTTCATCTGCGCGCCTTCCTCATCGCCGTTCCGATTCACCTGATCACATCGCTGCTCGTTGGATTGCTTTACGGCGCGACACTGCCGATGCTTCCGCGGAGGCCGATTCTGCTGGGAGGCTTCGTCGCGCCCATCTTGTGGTCGGGTCTGATTCACAGCATTCTCGGAATCGTGAATCCGGTGCTCAGCCAGCGCATCGACTGGCTCTGGTTTGTGCTCTCGCAGGTGGGATTTGGGATCGTCGCGGGCATCGTCGTTTCCCGGCAGGAGCGCATACCAACCTGGCAGCGCCTACCGCTTGCGATACGCGCGGGTATGGAAACATCCCGGCTGATGGACGAAGACCGCGGAAACGACGAAAGGCGATGAACCATCAGACAACTCTTCTCGCGGCATGCATGCTCGCTACCACGGCTTGCGGCAGTCAGTATCGCGCTCCTGGGCGCCCGCCGGCGGATTTACAGTGGGTGCCGCCGACTAAGATTATGGATTTCAGTCTCCTCTATGCAAGAAATTGCGCCGGATGCCATGGCCAGGATGGAAAGGGCGGCGCCGCAATCGGGCTTGGAGATCCGGTGTACCTCGCCATCGCGGACGATGCCGCCATTCGCCGGGTGACCGCCGGCGGAGTGCCCGGAACCGCCATGCCGGCGTTCGCGCAACAATCGGGCGGCATGCTCACCGACGACCAAATCAATGCCATCGTGGGCGGCATTCGGGCCCGCTGGGCCAAGCCCGATGCTCTGCTCGGTGGCGATGTTCCGCCCTATGCGGCGAAGGCTCCCGGCGATCCCAAGCGCGGATCGACCGTGTATGGCGTTTACTGCGGGTCGTGTCACGGCGCGGATGGCCACGGTGGCACGCGGGCCAGTTCCATCGTGGATGGTTCGTATCTTGCGCTCGTGAGCGACCAGTACCTTCGTACGATTGTCATTGTCGGACGGCCCGAAATAGGTGCTCCGGACTGGCGCGGCGACGTGCCCGGCAAACCCCTGTCGCCTGAGGACGTGTCCGATGTCGTAGCTTGGCTTGTGGCGCAGCGGCCAAAGTTCCGGGGCCAGCCCTATTCGGCCGCGCTGCAACCGGAAGGAGGATTTCGATGACTGAATCCGATGGACTTTCGCGGCGGAGGATGTTGATGAAAGCCGGACTCCTCTTTAACGCCGCCATCGGTGCGATCCTGGCGGTGCCGATCGTACGCTACATCCTTTCGCCAGTGACTCGTGAACGGAAGCCAGGTTACGAATCCTGGCTCTCGCTTGGCCCGCTCACCCAGTTTCCGCAAGGCCAGACCCGGCTGGCGACTTATCGAAACCCAGTCGTGAATCCAGCAGATGGGGAAACTGCGAATATTCCCTGCTGGGTGCGTAATGTGGACGGAGAGAAATTCCAGGTCTTTGCGATCAATTGCGCGCACCTCGGGTGCCCGGTTCGTTGGTTCCCGCAGTCCAGCCTATTCATGTGCCCGTGCCACGGCGGCGTTTACTACGCGGACGGTTCGCGCGCCTCCGGACCTCCGGAGCGGGGTTTGTTTCAATACCGCTTCAGGCTGGAGAAGGGGAACCTGCTGATCGATGCGGGGAAGATGCCCACTACCGGGTCCCCTACGGCAAGCCTCACAAATATCACTCTCGGGAGGCGCCCATGCGCTTAATCAAGAAGGTGGGTGAATGGGTCGATCGGCGTCTGCAACTCGCCACGACGCTTCGGGAAACGATGCAACACCCGGTTCCGCGCCAAACCGCAAGCTGGGCTTATGTCTTTGGCAGCGCCGCGCTCACTGTGTTCATGCTCCAGCTTGTTACTGGCATTCTCCTTGCCCTCGTTTATGTGCCCTCCGCGGCGGAAGCATGGAGCAGCTTGCAAACTCTCAACCATCATGTCGCACTCGGCTGGTTCATTCGAGCCCTGCACGGTTGGGGCTCGAATTTCATGGTCGCGATCGTCCTCATCCACATGGTGCAGGTCTTTCTTTTTGGGGCTTACAAATTCCCCAGGGAGCTGACCTGGATGGTGGGTATACTTCTGCTCCTCTTGACGCTCGGAATGGCCTTCACCGGCCAGGTGCTTCGGTTCGATCAGGACGCATACTGGGGACTGGGCATTGGGGCGTCCATTTCAAGTCGCATACCTATCCTGGGGCCGTGGATTGTCAACCTCATGTTGGGAGGTCCGATCATCGCGGGCCCGACCCTTTCGCGGTTCTTCGCGTTGCACGTATTCGTGATCCCGGGCTCGCTGATTGCATTCGTTGGCCTGCACCTGCTTCTGGTCCTGAAGCTCGGCATCAACGATTGGCCGATGCCCGGACGAATCGTTCGCCGCGCAACGTATTCAAGGGAATATCACGACCTGACGCGCAAAGATGGCGTTCCGTTTGTGCCTGGTGCGGTGGCGAAGGATTTGTTCTTCTCCGGCTTCATCCTTCTCTGTATTGCCGCGTGTGCCGTATATTTCGGCCCGTTCGGACCGAGCGGGCAGCCGGATCCCACGATTATCCAGACAGCGCCGCGGCCGGATTACTTCTTCCTGTGGCTTTATGCGGTACTGTCCCTGCTTCCACCATCGATGGAAACTCCGGCCTTGCTGATCGGACCGGTGATCGCGCTGGCGGTGCTTCTGGCGCTGCCATTCTTCGCAGGGGAAGGCGAGAAAAGCTGGAAGCGCCGCCCCATAGCGGTTCTTACGATTCTGCTGGTGGCGGTCGCGCTCGGCACGTTCACACATCTGGCCGGCTATGCGCCGTGGAGTCCGGTGATGGACGCTTGGAGCGGCGAACCGATTCCAGCACGATACCTGAAAGGCTGTACTGCCCTGGCGCGGCAAGGGGCGCTCGTTTTCCAGGCGAAGCAGTGCCACAACTGTCATGCGCTGGGTGGCGTGGGAGGGCAGCGCGGGCCGCAACTGGATCGGGTCGCCGTCGAGCTCACCGAGGATCAACTCATCCGCCAGGTGATCCAAGGCGGCGGCAACATGCCCGCATATGGAAAAAACTTGAGCCCTTTCGAGACGACTGCACTTGTGGCGTTCCTTGAGACGCTGCACCCGACCGGGCAGGCGCCCGCGCGCGATGCGTCCCGTACCGTTGAATCCCCATCGCGACCTTAAGGCATCCAATGTCATCTAGACTCCATGGCGGTTTGGATACGTGGTCGCTCCCAATCTCCGTTACTATCGTTCTAATCGTGGTGGCGCTCGTTTACTTGCGGGGCTGGTATCAGCTTCGAAATTCTCTTCCACATGTGCTGCCGGCGTGGCGGCTTGGAGCGTTCATGGCTGGACTGTTTTCGTTGTGGGCGGCTGTGGGGTCTCCTCTCGCGGTTCTGGATCATCAACTGCTCACGGGCCATATGGTGCAGCATCTTCTCCTGATGACAGTGGCGGCCCCGTTGATTCTGATGGGAGCGCCGGTGATAACGCTTGTGTACGCCCTTCCGCAGCGCTTCGTTCCTATTGTTCTGAGACCACTTCCGCGATGCCCGCCGGTTCACTGGATTGGACGAATTGTGACTCACCCTGTGTTTTGCTGGCTCGCCTCCACGGCCGCCGTCATCGGATGGCATATTCCAGCACTGTTCGCGCTGGGGATGCGGTCGGAAGGGTGGCATGCAATCGAACACGCATCCTTCTTAGCGGCCGGCCTTCTATTCTGGTGGCCCGTCATCCAGCCCTGGCCGACCCTCGCGAATTGGCCCCGGTGGGGCATTCCCTTGTACCTTTTCCTGGCTGCGCTACCTTGCGACGCGCTTTCAGCGTTTCTTACGTTCTGTAACCGTGTGGTCTATCCACACTACCTGTCGACTCATCGTCTCTTCGATATTTCACCTCTCGGAGACCAAGAGTGTGCAGGCGCGCTCATGTGGGTTTGGGTAACCTTTGCATATCTCGCTCCGGCAACCGTCGTCACAATACAGATGCTCTCCCCACACGAGCGTGCGTCGAGGCTTGAGATCGTTTAAATATGGCTACCGATTGTAGAATCGCGGCACTTGAAGTGACGGCAGTCGGGCAACAACCTTTTCCGGTGCGCTCCCCCGCGGCAGCCCGCGACTATTGGTCGCTGACAACGAGCTGTCTGCCACCCGAGCCAAGAACTTTGGCGGAACATGGGCACACGCTGTACCGCGATCACGGACTCATTCCCCCTACGCAAGGTGCTCCACTGCCTCGGGCTGCGTACTCCGCGCCGGCATCATCTGGGACTCGAATCTTACGATCGATTTTCCAATACCAGGATACCCTGCCCAAGAGGGCGGCTTCGGCACCTGATCGCGTTGCCTCTTCAGTGGATCGAGCGATACGTTGTTCAAGTCGGAATACGAATCCAAGTCGGAATGCCACTACTAGCGATATCCACAAATCGCTCGGTGGCATTGCGGGGAACCAATCCCGCTCACAGACATCGCCCGCGCTCATGAACTCGCTGAAGCCCAGTTCGACGTGGGACGTTCCGATGCGCGTTCGTCCTTGCCCTAGCTACTTCCCGGCGCAAAATTCGGTTTTTCGTGCGGACGTGAAGCAACAATGTTACACGGGCGGGCGTATACGTTAAAGGGGTGGGCGTTTAGCGGGCGGGAGGATCTTGGAAGGACGTTTGGCGACTCGAATGTGGGAGTGGATCGGTGATCTTTGCAGAGTTGCCTTCGATTCGAACAACCGACGCGTTTCGTTCACCCATCAGAAGAGCGGGGGTTGAGCAGGAGATCAAGGCGCTCGGCGGGAGTGGGCCCATATGTCGCGGAAGCCAATAATGACAGGGCATGCATTGGTGAGAGGGCCGGCTTCCCCACGGTGTTGTAGTGCGTGGTGGGAGTGCCTCCGCTGAAGCAGAGCACAAGAGAATGACGATCGCCACGAAAAACTGTCGAAGTGTCGCGAACAAACGGCTACCGCCCGGGGCCGGGCGGCGAAGAATGGTTGTGGGAGGAGCGCCCTGGACCACAGCCCGCTTTCTGTGCGTGCGAATCCAGCAACAGGTCGTCATCCAGGTCCGCTACGTGGCGAAAACGTGGGCCTGAATCAAGCCAGTCTAACACCGACCGTCCCCCGTTCGCCGTAACGCGGGGTTCGGGTTTTTGTGGCCCTAATCCACTGTCACCACGATGAGTGTAGCATCGTCGTGGAAGTTGCCCTTGCAGAAACGCGTCACGTCGTCGAGAATCCTGGTGCGCATGCCCTGCGCGCCGAGGCTCCGAGCGGCGCGTGCCGCGGCAATCACTCGTTCGTTGCCGAACTCCTGGTCGTGTTCGTTCGCCGCTTCCGTCACGCCGTCCGTCGTTAGCAACAAGCAATCGCCCGAGTTCAAAGCGAACTGCCGCTCCTCATAAATGGACTTCGGGAACAGTCCCAGCACCGTGCCGCCCTCGGTGAGAATTTTCGCCTCGTCCCCCCGCAGCACAATTGGCGAACTGTGCCCGGCATTCTCAAAATGCATGATCAGACGCTCACGGTCGATCACCGCATAGAAGAAGGTCACGAACTTGCCCGGTGCAATGCTGCCGCACAGCACTTCGTTGAGCTTGCGGCACAGCGCTCCTGGCCCGCTGCTGACCGGCGCGAACGCTCGTACGGCCGCTTGCAGAATTCGCCATTAGTAACGCCGCTGTGATCCCTTTGCCCGACACGTCCGCAATGCAGATCCCCAGTTGATCGGGCCCTAGTGCAAGCACGTCAAAGTAGTCACCGCCCACCGACCGCGCCGGCTCCCACGCGCAGGCAACCTGGAATGGTTTCATCTGCGGCAGCTCGTGGGGCAGAAGATGCGCTTGAATCTCATGCGCCGTATTCAACTCGGCTTCGTGTGCCTGCAGCTTGATTTGTCCGACCGTAATTTGCTTTTCCAGTTCGCGATTCCGCCCCTCCAGCCGTGCCCGCGCCTTTCCCGAAATGAATAAAGCCACTCCGCTGACGAGCGAGAAGAACATGCCGTTCCGGATATCGGACCAATCCAGGGCAAACAGGTGGTCGGCGCGCCCCGCGACGATCCGGGTGGCCACCGATGAAATCCAACTCGCCACTGCGGCGACCGGGAGAAGAACGCCCAGATACGCGACCCAGTCCCACGGGGACTTCTGCTTGACCAGCGGTGCGGCGACAAGCACCGCCAGCCAATTGCAATTGCCGATTATGAAGGTGAAGAGAATTTGCGGGGTCGGGTTGGTAATTCCTTTGAGCAGCCAGAAGATTCCCGAGACGGCCACCGCGACGCCCACGAGCAGAATCTGCAGTTGCCAAAAGCTTAAGCCCCCCGCAGGCGTCAGCTTCGGAAGTGGCCACAAGCTTTTCGGCATGAATATTTTACTCTTCAGCATCGCACCAATGGCGACTCGCCGCAGATCTGAGAATCGTTTGGCCCCGCGTATTTGCTACCATTACGGGCGATGAAGCCGGCCCTCAAGGTTGGCGGGCCGCCCACTGACCGATAGGAAGCCGGGCCAGTCACGTGGGGCGTCTGGATGCCGCAAGAGGTGAGCGTTCACAGGGCGTCCACAAGGCCGGTGAACCTGCGCCGGCGCCACGGACCAGCACGAAGTGAACTAGCTGTGGGGCGGCAAGCAGACCGGATCGAGCGGATCGCCACTCTGAGTAAGCGATTGCTGCCTGAAAGCAAGAACTGCACCGATTGTGGCGGAATCTGCACGCGGCTTTCACTTGGCGAAGCAGTTCGCGAGGGGCCGTCCCGTGCCGCGCCTGACGCTGCTCTTCTTCAGCGCGGCCAAGGATGTTCCAGAAGCAGCAAAAATGGTCACCGCCAGGACAGCCCGCCTACATTACCCCAAGCAAGCCAACGGCCAATGTGGTCCGCGTTCAAGCCGCGCTACGGCCCCTGAAAAGATGAAACAACAGGGAAATCACCGCGACGATTAACAGGATGTGAATCAGGCCGCCGGCGACGTGGAACGCGAAAAACCCCAGCAGCCACAGTATGATCAGAATCGCAAACAGTCCTAGAAACATTTTGAAATCTCCTTTGTACGCTATGGCACGCTATGTTCGAACCAACCGCATCGTCAGTCCTATTCAAACTGCCGGCGAGCCTGAATGTGCCGTGATCGCCGCGCTGGTTTCTTGCCGCTGCCGGTACTTCAGGCCACGCTCATAGCCCCGCTGGAACGGCTCGGAATCCCAGACATCCGGATACCACCACTTCAGGCAGTCGCTCTCCTCGTCGATGGATTTGCCGCGGCATTCGCGGCGCAGGGCAGAAGTAAAGCCAGCGCGATACACCTCCTCGTCCAACTCGAAGTTGTGCCCCAGGGCCCGATAGTGTTCTTGTTCTGCGTCCCGCAACCCAAGCCACCAATCCTTCCGCGCTGCATCGATGCTCTCCGCCGCGGCGTCCGCCAATACCTTGTGTGCGCGCTCTTCTTCCGCATGATCCCCGGCAAGCACCACGACGATGGAACGGCCCTGCCGCAAAGCATCTTCGTAAAAGAAGACTTCGTCCGCCGGGATGCCCTCGTTGTTCTTGTCTTCGGCCGCGCCAGCCAAAGCGGCGCCGCCCATCATGCCGCCCGCTCCGAATAACGCCGCCCCGGCAAGGCCAAACGCCAATACCGGTCCAACGCCGGGAATTAGCACGGCCGCGGCCATTCCCAATTCGAGTCCCCCAGCCACGCCTATCGCGCCACCCAGCATGCCCCCGATCGCGGCGCCGACGCCCGGCTGTTCGGTATCCGATGTTGCAATGCTATGGATCTCCTGTTCCGAGGAGGCTGGAGATAACAGAGTGACCCGACTCTCGGTGAATCCCGCAATTCCCAACGCACCCGCGGCATCTCGCGCCGTCCGATAGGAATTGAAAACGCCCGCCACAGTTATCATGATTAGAGTACGGAGCACGTTGTCTTCCAACGTACGAATCACATCGGACCGGCAGAAAACTTGTTTGCCACGAATCGACCGGTATTTTCCCAGCGGGACGATTCACTGCCTCACTACGGCCGAACCGGCGAGGTCATCGATATCTTGGGAACCGATCAAACAGGCATCGTATTCGGCAACGGAAATCACCGCGATTGTGCCGCCTGCCGCGACGGCTCTTCAACGGCGTCACTTTTCCTTTACTGCATCAGCATGGCGGCACGTGGACGCGCCTGGAGCGGCTAAACCGGCTGGGCACGTCGCCGCAGCGGCATGGCAGCAATGTTTGCATCCACGGATTCGTTGAGGGCCCGACCAAACCGGCTGCGGCGCTCACATCCGTCGATCGTGTGGTTTCGGTATTCGGCGAGATCTCCGCCGTCGGGTTCGAGCGTGTCTATCTGCAAATGTTCGAAGAGGACCCGACGATCCGGCCCGAGGCCGAGTACGAAATTCTCGATTCGGCTTTTGCACGGACAGCACTCGGGCGCCTCAGGACCTTGTCCACTGGCACTCCGGGCTCAAAAGCGAACATGCATACACGCCGCCTGCATGCTCGCCGAAAAGCTCATCGGCCAACTGTGGGAATCCGCTATTGCCCCGCCGCCTTGGCATCTCGCGCGTACGTGGCCACGGCCTCCGCGATCTCCTGCCGCGCACGGCTCGGCGGTTCCCCCGGCTTCTCCGGAGGCAGCAACTCCAACGTCTTGCGCATCGTGTTTGCCGCCTCGCGGTAACGATGATTCTCGTGATATGCCTTGGCCAATGCCTCGTTGAACCAGAACGGATCGACTCCGCCCTTAGCCTTCTCCCGGTCCAGCAGCGCCAAAGCCTTTTGGGGATCGCGTAGAGTTTTCACCGGGGTCTCCAACAAATACCCGATCAATTGGCGGACGTCGGTGAAATCGGCGTTAGGCGAGTTGGCGATTTCCCGGAACGTGTCCAAGCCCATTCTGGCTATGGTTTCGGCCTCCCCCGTTCGCCCGCCTGCAACCAGTGCGTTGGCCATCCGCATACGGAGTTCTGCCTGGAACATGCGGTACCGCTTGCTGGGGCCCGCTTTCAGCAGAATGTCGTAATCGGCGACTCCCTTGGCAAACTCGGCCGCCGCCTGGCTCCAGTGCTTGGCATAGCCGTGGATGATCCCGGCGTTACGGCGGACGACCGCGAGTTGGTACCGGAATTGATTATTCGCCGGATCTTCCGCGATCAGCGGCAGGTAGATCTCCTCGGCCTGGCGGCAGTGATCCAGCGCCGCATCGAACTGGTTGATTTGGCCGTACCCCCATGCAATGTCGCCGTGGATTCCGGCGGCCAGGGAACGGTTCCTGGGGTAACCGCGGTCCGGTTCAGCGAGGCTGTTCATCACCTGCATCGCCTGTTCCCCAGAACGGATGGTCTTTGCCGGATCCATCAACGCGTACAACTGCGCGCGGCGGTCCAGTAAGATCGCCAGCGCCGTGTGATACACCGCGCGTCCCGGATCGGCGGCAACCGCTCGGCGCAACAGCGCTTCCGCACGATCCAGGTACTTGCCGCCCAGATTCGAAGGTGAGGTCCAGCCGCCGCGCTGCTGTTCCACCACACCCAACGTCATGTAAGCGGAGCCCAGTTGAAAATCGTCTTCGGCGGATGGTGCGCCCGCCGCGGCCTTCTCGAAGCCGGCCACCGCGGCCCGCATGCGGCTGATGGCCTCCGCCGCCGCGCCGGTGGCGTTGGCGATCTGCGCCTGGTGCATTGCGAACAGCGCGCGCAGCCTGTCGGCCGTTGGGTCGTGCGGCGCCCTATCCAGCAGTCCGAGACCTTTCTGGTACGATGCCAAAGCGCTCGGGGTATCCCCCAGGTTGGAAAGCATGAGATTGCCCTGGATATCGCCCAGCCGCAAGTAGCCCTCCGCCAATTCGAGACGAAGACCGTTGTCGCGCTGCGCCTCGCTCGCCAACGCATTCAGATAGCCGGTGGAGCGCTTGGCCATCTCTGCCCGCAGCCGGGTAGAGCCGCTCAGGTTGCTCACGCCGTCATAGAGTTCGAAGAGCACGTAGTGAGCGAGTTGACGCACTTCCTGAAAGCGGTGCTCCGCAACCCGCTTCTGCACAATCGTGGATGCCACCCCGGCGGCGATCCCAGCCAGCGCCAGCACGGCGATTCCCGCCGGGAGCCGATGCCGGACCACGAACTTGCGGGCCCGATACCCGATGGTCTGCGGCCGGGCCAGAATCGGCCTGTCGGCGAGATGCCGGTCGAGGTCGTC
>Ga0302325_10021572_pt1 | contig 13487 bp, 9 predicted proteins | sample Palsa_T0_2_FD_201948 | JGI IMG/M metagenome (GOLD analysis project Ga0302325, IMG submission 201948) | Peat permafrost microbial communities from Stordalen Mire near Abisko, Sweden - Palsa_T0_2 | ecosystem: Environmental > Terrestrial > Soil > Palsa > Peat permafrost | place: Sweden: Abisko... | reverse complement strand
TGCCCATCCGGCCACCCATCGAAGCGGTCACCACTATCCGTCCCCAACCCTGCGCCACCATGGGAGGCACCACAGCTCGGAGCGTGGTGAAGACTCCGGTCAGGTTGGTCGCAACCATCTCGTCCCACGCCTCGTCGGTGACCTCCACCAGGGGAGCGAGGCTCACGATGCCGGCGTTGGCCAGCGCGATGTCCAGCCGTCCGAACTCCCCCAACGCGTGCTCGGTGCCGGCACTCACCTGATCGGAATCACGCACGTCAACCGAAAGAGCCAGGCAACGGCGCCCCTGCTCGGTGACCAGCTTGGCCGTGAGGTCGAGATCCTCTTGTGTGCCCAGCGGATAGGTGGGTGACGACATCGCCTGGGGCACGTCCCACGCCACGATGTCGGCGCCCTCGGCCGCCAACGCGAGCGCGTGCGATCTTCCCTGCCCGCGGGCCGCCCCAGTGACGAGGGCGACCTTCCCGTCCAGTGAGGTCACCGGCTACGTCCCCGCCAGCCGCAACGGATAGGAGGCCGCGCCGACTCCGAGGATCTCTTCCCGGTCATCGTCGAGAATGAACCCTGCGGCGATGGCGGCGTCGAGAGAGGCCTCGAATCGTTTCAGGTACTCGCCCTTTCCTCCGGGATAGAGCGCCTTCAGCGCTACGTCGTCGAAGGGATCGGTGCGTCCGAACAGCATGGCGAAGGATTCCCCGCCCTGGCCGAGACCGGACATGACGGCGGTCGGCACCTCCACCCATGGGGTCCGAATACCGCCGACGGCAAGCCCGTGCTCGTCGGTGTGGAAGCCCGTTCCCTCCCCGTCAACGTCCAGCCGGGGTGCCACCGGGGGTGGTTCGCCCCCCTGGGCCCAACGGACCAGGTGGGCCAGCGCGGCCTCGGATACATAGTGCTGCTGCGGGCCGGCGTTCACGGGTGAGTCCGTGTTCCCAATCATGAGGTTGGAAGTCGGGCGGAGTAGTTCGGCCAGGTGCTCGGGGCTCAGAGTCCCATCGTCGTGGCGTCCCGCGCTGATGGTGTAGGTATCGGCGTGTGCCGCACCTGCCATCTCCCAGATCCGAATCCGCTCGGAGTCCGGTTGCGCGGCGAGGCCACCCCCCAGGAGGATGACGTCGGTTTCGCTCTGTAAGACCAGGACGGGCACCCGCGCGTCGTGACGAATGCGCTCGCCCTTGGAGGAGATGGCACGTCTGGTCGACTCAATTCCCTCACCTCGCGCCGAGGGTATGAAGACGCCGTCAATCGACACGCCGATGCCAGGCCGTCCGTGTACGAAGAAGCCATCGAAGACCTGCGCGTGGTGGTCGATGGCGTTGATGTAGGTCACCAGGCATGCCGCGGACTGCGACTCGCCCGCCGCGATCACCCGCTCGGGCACGAGTCCTCCGAGAGGGTTCTCGTCGCCCGGCACCAACAGCAAGGACGCGACCTGCGTGAAGATGTCGAAGGACCACGCGTCCCCGGGATGCTGGAGCTCGGCATAGCGCTCCGGCGCTAGGAGCTTCAGATGGATGCCCTCGACGAACCCCCCGCCGTCGATGCCCACCTTCTGTGCCGACACACCCACCCAGGCGTGGCCCTGCGCGGTCAGGTGCCGGTGGAAGAACCCCCAGTCCGGGGCGGCGTCGATGCCGGCCGACACGTTGTGCCACTCGACCACGGCCGTCCCGCTGAACCGGCCCGGCTCGATGGGCCGTCGCACCACGAATCGGGTTCGGAACGGAGCCTCGGCGCCAAGTGAAACCTCCCAGCGCCCGTCTTCCCCCCTTTCGCCCTGCAATTCGTGGGAGACGGCCCTTCCCTCGACGCTGAATTCGGTTTCCTCATAGCCAAGAGTGGCCAGGTCGTAGTCCCGCATAATGTCGGGCGCCTGGCCCGGGATCTCCTCGCAGACCGGCTGTCGTGTGCTGACCATCAATCCCTCCCGATCATGGGTCCGTACCCGACCCCGTGTGTGTCTGTGGGCACGAACCGTCTTGCGCTGCAAGGTACTACCCGATGCGATGTGGCGACATCTCATCTCGGGCGTTCAGGAAACTGAGGGATCCACCCCGCTCTTGATGATGTCGTCCGCGGGACGGTCCCAGACATCGAGGTAGACCACCTCGTCGAGCGGGCGGCGGCGGACCGGGCCGTGTCGGCCCCGGGGCCAGCCGATGACGACGTGCCCCGCGAGCATCCAATCGTCGGGCACGCCCACGGCCTCACGCAGCAGCTGCTCGCCGCCGTAGGAGGCCCAACTGGTCACACAGGCGCCGAGCCCGAGGGCGCGGGCGGAGAGCAGGAAGTTCTGCATGGCCGGGAAGATCGAACCGCCCAGGAGGAGCTCCGAGGCGCTCGGGTACCGCTTCTGGGTGAACAAGATGGAGGTGAACTCGCCGGCGCGATCGTGGAGCTCGTAGGTGGCGCGGTTCGAACGGGCCCGCCGGCTGTTGTCGTCGGCGCGGGGGCGGGTCATGCCGTACACCGGCTCAATCACCTCCATTGCCTGTGCCGCCGCCTGGGCGACCACCTCCCGCAGCGCGGGGGACCTGAGGACGATGAAGCGCCATCCTTGTGCGTTCGCGCCCGACGGGGCCCAGGTGGCGGCTTGGAGGCACCGGGTGAGGATTGAGTCGCTGATCGGTTCGGTGGTGAAGCGACGGATAGTGCGCGTCGTCGACACCACGTCCCAAAAATCGGTGCTGGGGTCGCTCATGCGCATACCATCCCATCCGCGGCCCCGCTCTGCCAACACACTTCGCCTTGGAGCGGCGCCGGGACAGCGCAGGCTATCTTCGCCCCGTGAACCAGACCACACGGTCCGAGCTCAGCGACCAGATGTTCGCCGAACCGTATGTCGATGTCGATGAGTGGCGGGATTCTCCGGTCCGGCACCGTTACGTCCACGGTGGCTTTACGGGGACCGAGACCCACTTTTCGATCTACCTCCCTCCCGAAGAGCTGTACCAAGGGAGGTTCTTCCAACACATCACGCCGGTGCCCGACAGTGAGCACCTGGCACAGCACGGGCGCGGCGAGCAGGACAAGATCGGGTTCTCGGTCTCCAGCGGCGCCTACTTCCTGGAGACGAACGGTGGCGGCGCCTCGGGCAGTCCGGGATCCTCGGTCGACCCCACGATCGCGGCCTATCGCGCCAACGCGGCCGCGGCCCGGTACTCGCGCCTAGTGGCGGCCGAGATGTACGGACCGCACCGGGCGTACGGCTACGCCTACGGGGGGAGCGGTGGAGGGTACCGCACCATCGGCGGCGCAGAGAACACGACCGGCGTCTGGGACGGTGTCGTCCCCTATGTCGTCGGGTCGCCGATGGCGATCCCGAACATGTTCACCGTGCGCATGCATGCGCTGCGTCTTCTGCGAGAACAGCTCGACGAGATCGTCGATGCGGTGGAGCCCGGCGGCAGCGGCGACATGTACGCGCACCTCAACGAAGAAGAGCGCGACGCGCTCACCGAGGTGACGCGCATGGGGTTCCCACCTCGCTCATGGTTCGGGCACCGCACCATGGGCATGCACGCCTTTCCGGTCCTCTATCAAGGACTGGTGATGGCCGATCCGACCTACTTCGAGGAGTTCTGGACCCAGCCGGGCTATCTCGGCTTCGACCCGCCAGCCTCCTTGGCGCGCGATCGGGTGCGGCATCATTGCGTGATCGTCGCCACGATCTCCGAGGACGAAGCCCAGGCTCTCGGTCTGTCGGCGGGGTCGCTACCTGGTCAAGCGAGGGGCGGAGTGGACACGGCGTGGCGCGGTTCCGGCGAGTCGTCGTCGGTCCCTGTTGCCGTTCGACTCTCGAGCGCTCCCGACGTCGAGGTCCAGGGCGCCGAGCTCTGCGTGACCTCCGGCGTTGCCGCCGGCGCACGGCTGATCCTCCTCTCCGTGGCGGGCGACATCGCCCGCTTCGGTCCGGCTCCGTCCGCCACCTTGGTCCAGCTACAGCCGGGGGACTCGGTTGTCGTGGACAACAGCGGATTCCTGGCGGCGCAGACGTATCACCGACACCAGATGCCCGAGACCGCCGACTATCCGGTGTGGGACCAGTTCCGTAACGCTGACGGCTCGCCCGCCTACCCGCAGCGGCCCTTAGTGCTCGGCCCCCTGTTCGCCGCCGCCGCAGCCGGGACGGTGCAGTCCGGTCGATTCGAGGGGAAGATGATCGTGGTCGAGTCTCTGCTGGACCGCGAGGCGCTCCCCTGGCAGGCCGATTGGTATCGCGCCAAGGCGCACGAGCACCTCGGGGACGAGCTCGACGACAACTTCCGCCTTTGGTTCACGGACAACGCGCTGCACGGTGATGACGAAGCGCAGGAGAGCCCAACGCACACGATCAGCTACCTGGGCGTGTTGCAGCAGGCTCTCCGCGATCTGGGCCGATGGGTCGAGGAGGGAATCGCTCCGCCGCCGTCTACGACCTATGAGGTCGTAGACGGGCAGGTCGTGGTGCCGGCTGACGCCTCCCGGCGCCGGGGTATTCAGCCAGTTGTGTCCCTCACCGTGGACGGTGGCGTACGCGCCGATGTCGCGGTGGGCGATGTGGTCACGTTCCGCTCCACCGCGCAGGTCCCCGAGCGGGCTGGCGCCATCGTGACCGTGGAGTGGGACTTCGACGGGGCCGGCTCGTTCCCCGTTGCGGAGTCGATCACGGCGGGGGAGAAAATCGAGACGGAACGCCGGTTCTCGTTCGCCGCGCCCGGTCTCTACTTCCCGACCGTGCGGGTGGCGGCGCACCGGAGTGGGGACAGGACGAGCCCGTATGCGCGGGTGCAGAACCTCGCCCGGGTCAGGGTGGTGGTCAGCTAGGGCCACATTCACGGGCCGTCTGTGGGCTACGGCTGCTGCAAACGTTTGCATATACTCAGCGATGGCAGCAACTGCGACCCGATGGTGTGCATCCCCTTGCGGGAGAGGAGACACAGCGTGACCCAATTTCCGGACGACTTTCTCTGGGGCGCGGCTACGGCCGGGCACCAGGTGGAGGGCGGCAACGTGAACGCCGATCTGTGGCCGCTGGAATGGGTGGAGAACTCCATCTTCGTGGAGCCCTCCGGCGATGCGTGTGACCACTACCACCGCTATCCCGAGGACATCGTCACTCTGGCGGAACTCGGATTCGGCGCGTATCGGTTCTCGCTCGAGTGGTCACGGATCGAGCCGGAGCCGGGGTACTTCTCCCGGGCCGCCCTGGACCACTACCGGAGGGTGATCGCCTGTTGCCTGGAGCACGGGATCACCCCGTTCGTGACCCTGAACCACTTCACCACCCCTCGTTGGTTCGCCGGCGTGGGTGGCTGGGGCCACACCGATGCCGCGGACCGCTTCGGTCGCTATGCCACCCGCGTCAGCGAGCACATGGGCGATCTTCTCTCGTGGGTCGGAACGCTCAACGAGCCCAACCTCATGGACCTCCTGAAGCACACCGGAAAGGTGCCGATGGGTACGGGGGAGCGGGGCTTACGTGACAACGCTGCTGCGTCGGCGCCCGGCATCGGCGGTTTTGACCCGGCGGGCTACCGGATAGGGCATGTCGCCGCCGGTGTCGAGCGGATGGCGCAAGCCCATCGGCAGGCTGTCGAGGCCATCAAGTCGGGCCCCGGTAACGCCAAGGTCGGTTGGAGCCTTGCGCTGGTCGATCTCCAGGCGGCCGACGACGGCGGGCCGCGCTGTCAGGAGGCCCTGCAGAGGGCCTCGATCGACTGGCTCGAGGTGGCCAGGGACGACGACTTCATCGGCGTGCAGACCTACTCGAGGGAACGCATCGGGCCTGACGGCGCCCTCCCCCCGCCGCAAGGGTCTCCCACCATGCAGACGGGCTGGGAGGTCTACCCCGAAGCCCTGGAGCACACCGTCCGCCTGGCCGCCGCGCACGCCGGGGTGCCCGTCCTGGTCACGGAGAACGGCATGGCCACTGACGATGACGCGGCGCGCATCGCCCACACCCACAGTGCACTCGAGGGGTTGGCCAGGTGCCTGGCTGACGGTATTGACGTGCGGGGGTATCTCCATTGGACGCTGCTCGACAACTTCGAATGGATGTCCGGTTACGCCATGACCTTCGGGCTCATCGCGGTCGATCGTGTCTCATTCGCCCGCACCGTCAAACCTTCGGCACATTGGCTGGGCCAGGTGGCCCGAGCCAATGCGTTGGGAGCTCGGTGACGCCGAGGCGCTCTCTCAGGCGAGACGGTAGAGCACCTCGCCGGCATCAGGAACGACCAAGGCCAGCGGATCGGCCTGCCAGTCCTCGAGGTTGATTCCTGCGGGATCGAGATAGGCGAGGTTCGCCCGCGTGACCACGGCCTCTGGAATTCCGGTGGCCAGTGTCACCCGGACCCGTTCCCGCTCGCCGTGCACCGGGTCATACGTCCCCGCCCCGAAGAGGTGGGTCGAGTGGGCCAAGTCGCCCCGAGGGTAGTGACGATACCGTTCCCAGTTGGCCAGGAAGTAGTCGCGGCAGTGATAGCCGATGTCAATGAGGGCGGGATGCATCGCTGCGATCTCCGTGATGTGGGGAGCGTAGAGAACGACCTCGCCACCGTCGGCCACGACGGGCTCCACTTTGTAGAACCCCTTGGCGCCGGTCCACAGGTCCGCGTAGCGATTCGGGACGAGGGAAAGCACCCGCGGCACCGGATGCGGAAGGTAGACGATGTGCGTGCGAGCGGACACGTCGGCCGCGGCGGCCCAGGCGGCGACGGGTTCACCGAAGGCCAAGGAGCGGAGTCCGCCCGTGGCATGGTCCACGACGACGCAGAGCGCGTGGCGTTCTCCTGGGACGAGGCTGGCCGCCGCGTCCACGAGGGCTCGCACTGGAGTCACGCCGCGGGCGCCGATTATCTCTCTGCTGGTGAGAAGCGCGCCGAGCCAGTGGGTGACGTCGATGAGCTCCTGCCCCGACAGGCCGGGGAAGAGGTACTTGTTGCCGCCGGAAAATCCCACGACCTCGTGGGGGAGCACCGGGCCCACGATGATGGTCACGTCACTCTCGAGCACCAGCCGATTGATCCGGACCTCGACCGCTTCGTCGAGTCGGCCACCCGAAAGTTCGCCCACGGTTCCGGAGCTGAGGGTCCCGACGCCGACAAAGGTGTGCTTCTCCCACCAGGCATGGTTCACCACCACGAGGGACCCGGTGCCCACCAGCGCTCGGATGCTCTCGTCGCTCATGGGGGCATGCGTGCCGAGGGCGATCACGACGGTGCACGAACTGACGCGAGCTTTGACTGCCTCATGGACGGCATCGAGCAGGAGGGGCAGGGGACAGCTCCGGGTGGCGTCGGGGATGACCAGGCACAGCGAACGCCCGTTGAGGTCGAGCGCGTCGAGCCGGGCGCGGATGAAGGCTCGCACCTCTATGGGTTCGAGCAATTCACCAGATCGTTCGAGGGAGGCGATCACCGGGCGCCCCCCAGAAGGCCCATGCCATCGCGCACCAGATTCTGGAGTGACTCGACCACGAGCCGGCGGAACACGACGTCGTACGTTCGCCCGAGAGCCACGTGGACCACCTTAGACAGGTCACCGCCGATAACCGCTGCCCGGAGGCTCGCCCCTTCAGGGTCCGCTACTGCGGGCAGTTGCCCTCCCTGGATCTCCAGGCCGGCGGCCGAAGCGATCCACAGTGCCACGACGATGGCGAATCTCGAGGTGTCGAGACGCTCCGCCAGGCGGGCGTCGACAATGGGAAGGAGTCGCTGTGGCAGCTTGCGAGACCCGTCGGCCCCTACTTGCAGGCAGGTATGACCAAGGCTCGGATTGGCGAATCGGTGCAGCGCCTCCTGAGCGAAGCGCGCTGCGTCGAGGAAAGGCGGGAAATGCGCCACCTCGAGCGTGTCTTCGATCATGGTCTGCGCGTAGGAGCGGACCGTGGTATTCGCAACCGCCGATGCGATCGTGTCGCACCCGGCCAGCAAGCCGCAGTAGGCGAAGGCGGAATGTGGGCCGTTCAGCAACCACAGCTTGCGGCGCTCGAACGGCGTCACGTCGGTGACGACCTGCACGCCGACCTCGGCCAACGGCGGCAGTGCATCGGCAGCGCTGATTATCCAGGACCGGTATCGTTCTGCGGTCACCGCGGCGAAGTCGAGAAGACCCAGTCGGGCCTCCACATCGCCTCTGTCGTCGTCGGTGGGCGCCGGCACCATGCGATCGACCACCGAGCTCGGGAACGTGACCTCGTCGGCAATCCAGGCCGGCAGGGTCGGGTCCAGCCGTTCTGCCATCTCCAGCACGCGTTGGCGAAGGATCGTCCCGTTGCCGAGGAGGTTATCGAGACTGGCGATGATGGGCGGTGTGACGCCCGTCTGTCGGCGGTGCGCCAAGGCGCGCGCAATAATCTCCGGCACCCACGGTGAGGGCCTGTCGAGGTCTGATGGAGCCGGGGGAACGTCGTAGCCACTTTCGGTGATGGTCACCGTCACGAGGTCGGTAGTGGGTGCGGAGACGGCGTCGAACACGGCGGCTGCGCCGGTCCGGACCGACGTCACCGAACCGACGACCCGGAGCGTCACATCGTCGCCGGGCTCGCGCTCGGCCACGGTGTAGAGGCCGTCCTGGGGGCCCATTTGTCGCTCTGCCCGGTCGCTCAGAAGGGATGCCGCGCGGATCAACGCGGGCCGACCGAGGCGATTCAGGTCATCCGCGTAGACGCCGAGGTGTGCCCGAGCGAAGGCGCCGACGCCCAGGTGCGCCAGCCGCGGAGTCGAGGACCGCTCGTACGGTGGCACCAGCGAGAGGCGGGCGCGGGCGAGTGTGGCCATCGACAACCGTTGCGCCGGGTGATCCGTCATGGGCTCAGTCGGCGGGGACGACTGCCCGAGTAGGGTCGCGTAGTGTGCGGCAACCGCAACGAATCACGATCCTCGATGTTGCCGCGCGCGCGGGCGTCCACGCGGCCACTGTGTCCCGGACGCTCAACTTGCCGGAGCGAGTGGCGCCGGACACGCGGCAACGAGTCGAGGCAGCGGTGCGGGAACTGGGCTTCGTTCCCAACCGCGCCGCCCAGGGGCTGATCACCGGTCGCACGGGCAACGTGGCGGTGATCGTGCCCGACATCACGAACCCGCACTTCGCATCGCTGGTGCGGGCGGTTGAGCGAACGGCGCGGGAGTCCGACCTTCAAGTGTTCCTCGTCGACACGGGCGAGCACCGGCAAGAAGAGGTGCGCGCGGCGAAGTCTCTCGCCCGGGAAGTGGACGGCTTCATCGTCATCTCGCCGAGACGTCTGCACCGTGAACTCGACGTGCTCGGCTCCACGCCGGCGGTCTTCGTCAATCGACCGGTCCGTCAACATTCCTCCGTCCTCTTTCGCACCGCTCCGGCCGTTGCCGAGGCATTGCGACATCTCGAGTCCAACGGTCATCACGCCCTGGCCTACCTGGGCGGCCCCCCGGCGTCGTGGGCGGCGGGGGAGCGCCGTAACGCGGTCCGGCAGACCGCCCGCAATGTCGGCTTCGAGGTGGAGGAGATCGTCGTTCCCGACCCGACCTTCGAGGCTGCCTTCGGCATGGTCGAGAGCGTGGTGGGCAGTGCGGCGTCGGCGGTCGTGGCGTTCAATGACCAGATGGCGCTCGGGGTCATCGCCGGACTGCGCAACCTCGGAGTGTCGGTTCCCGGCGACATCAGTGTGGTCGGGTTCGATGATGTCCCCATGGCGGCCATGGTCGCCCCTCCGCTGACCACCATCAGTATGCCGACGGACGAGGCGGGCTCCCTCGCCGTCGAAATGTTGCGCCAGGGCTCGGCGACCAAGGAGCTGTTCGGTTCGTTCGTCCTGCGACACTCGTCCGGTCCCGTCAGCCGAGGCCGAGCCAGCGTCGCCGCAGCTCGTGGGCGGCGAACTTCGGGTGCCGCTCGCGCGTGAAGACGCCTTTCTTGTTGCCATCGACCCGGATGAAAGAGGGCTCCGTGGCGAAGTCGGCGAAGTTCCACACCTGTTCTCCCACGACGGCGTCGATCCGATCGAAAACCCTGTGGTACGTGGCGAGCAGGGCCGCCTGGTAGTCCTCGCTCCACATGGCGCCATGGACGGTGTGGAGCCCGGCGATGGCATCGGCGCCGTACTCGGTCACGATGATCGGTTTGCCGTGTTGGGTCGCCCAGCCCAAGAGCTCCGCCTCCAGCGCCCGCTCCGCCGCGTCGAGGTCGCCGGGCCCGACGTACCAGCCGTAGTACCGGTTGATCATGACCAGATCGGCGAGGGCAGTGACCGTGCAGGCATCCGGCGGGGCGAGCATCATGTTCACGAAGCCGACCGGACGGGTCGGATCCGCCTTTCTCGCCACGTCGAAGAGGGGTTCGAAGTAGGTCCGGGCGGCGTCGGTGTGAGACTCCGGCTCGTTGGCCAGACTCCAGACGGCGACGCACGGGTGGTTCTTGTCCCTGGCTATGAGCTCCTCTATGGCGCGGCGGTGCGTCCGCTGCGCGGCGGAACCAATGGTCTCCTCGGTAAACGTCGTTTTCGGACCACCGAGGAACAGGCCCCCGCCCACACCGAGATTGAGCCCGACGGCGGCGGTCTCGTCGATGACGACGATACCGAGGCGGTCGGCGTGTTCGAGTACCTCTTCGGCGTAGGGGTAGTGCGAGGTCCGGAATGAGTTGGCCCCCATCCATCCAAAGAGTGCAAAGTCCTGCACCATGGCCGCGTCGTCGTGACCTCGGCCGCGTACGTTGAGGTCCTCATGCTTGCCGAATCCTCGGAAGTAGAACGGCTCGTCGTTGATCAGGAACTGTGAGCCCTTCACTGCGACAGTGCGAATGCCGACGGGCAGCACGTAGCGGTCCACCAGCTGTTCGCCTTTCACAAGGTCGGTCTGGAGCTCGTAGAGGTACCCCCGCCCTGGTCGCCACAGCTCGGCTTGTTCCACTCGCAGCGTGCCGTCGTTGCCGTCGGCTTGGGCGACGACAGTCCCGGTGGCATCCCGAAGGGTTGCCCGTACTTCTGCTGATCCCTGCGCTTCGACGACGGCGCTGTAGCGGACTATGCCGCATCCAGTCTCGACGTCCGTGACCACGGTGATGTCAGCGATGGACGACGGGGGTGTCGCATAGATCCATACGCTGCGGTGGAGCCCGGCGTAGTTGAAGAAGTCGTGGTAGTAGTGCTGGCGCCGGACACCATCGGGTTTCGTCTCGATGGTCCCGGGAGGGATGGACTCCCAGGTGAGCTCGTTGTTGACGACGACCGTCAGCCGAAACGACTCACCCGGCTGGACGATGTCGGTGACGTCAACCTCGAACGGGGTGTAACCCCCCTCGTGCTCGAGGACTTCTCTGTCGTCAACCCAGACAGTGGCCCGGTGGGTGGCAGCATCGAACCGCAGGACAGTGCGCATTCCGGACCAGCCGCGCGGAACGAAAACCGTCCGCTGGTACCAGACGTCACCGACGTGGTCGTGAACGGCGGCGTCAACCAGGACATCGTTGTAGCTGCTCGGTACCGGCATCTTCTGCGCGCCCACCAGCGATCCCTCCCACCGGCGCTGCTGGCGTCCGACACCGGCGAAGTCGGCCGCGAAGTCCCAGGTCCCGTCGAGCCGTTTGGTCTCTCGCGCCATGTTGTCCTGTGGTCGAAGCATTGAACTCCCCCCCTCGTCAGCTGTTGGCCGGGAGCCGGCGGAGGTGCTGGAGTACTGCGGTCGCGACCGACTCGGCGTCAACGAGGTCGGTATCGATGGTGACGTCCGCCACGTCTGCGTAAAGATGCGCTCGATCCAGGGCCATCGCGCTGAGTACTTCCAAGGGGCGGTCCGCCAGAAGGGGACGGTGGTCGCCGGGCCGGACCCGCTCGGCCAGCGTCGCTGGGTCCGTCCGGAGCCAGACGACGAATGCGTCGACGAGGGCGGCGCGCACAACGGGATCGAGTACGACTCCGCCCGGGGCGGCGATCACGCAGGGCACCGTGCCGTCGAGGGCGTCCAGGACCACCTGCGACTCCATCTGCCGATAGGCCTCTTCGCCCCCTTCTTCCCACAGCTGGCGGACGGCCTGGCCGGTCATGGTGGAAATGGCGGTATCTGTATCGATCAACGTCCGCCCTGTTGCCGTGGCGATCAGAGCACCGACCGTGGATTTGCCCGAGCCCATCAGACCCACCAGCACGACATTGATCACGGCGCGCCCTGGAATGTCGTCCGGGCCAGGTTGTAGGCGAGGTCGCAGGCGAGATCGACCGCGTCATCCTCTTCCAGGCGGTGCTCCGCCACGAGGCCGGCGAGGAACCCGGCATTCAACCGGCGGGACATGTCATGGCGCGCCGGAATCGTGAGGAGCGAGCGAGCATCGTCGTTGAAGCCCACGAGGTTGGAGAAGCCCGCCGTCTCGACCACACTGCGGTAGAAGCGTCGAATGCCTTCCGGGCTGTCGTAGAACCACCATGGCGGCCCTAGCCGGAGCGCAGGGTAGTGGCCAGCCAAGGGGGCCAGCTCCCGGCTGTAGGTGGATTGGTCGAGCGTATAGATGACGAGAGTGAGCTGCCGGCTGTTCCCGAAGCGATCCAGCAGCGCTTTGAGAGATCCCACGTAGTCGGTCGATTTGGGGATGTCGGCTCCGATGTCCGGGCCGAACCTCGCGGCCAGCGAGGGATTGTGATTGCGCCACGACCCCGTGTGGAGCTGGAGCACCAGCCCATCCTCGACGCTCATTGCAGCCATTTCGAGCAGCATCTGTCCGCGGAACAGCTCGGGATCACCGGGAGACGGGGTGCCGTAGGCGACGCGCTGGAACAGTGCCTCGGCGTCACTGGAGGACAGGTCCGCGGTGAAAGGTGAGGGGTGCCCGTGGTCCGAGGCGGTGGCACCGGCGTCGATGAAGGCGGCGCGCCGGGATCGGATGGCGTCGAGATAGCCGCCCCACGTCGCCACATCACGCCCGGTGAGAAGGGCGAGCGCGTCGAGGTTGTCCCGGAAATCAGGCCGATCGGGATCGATGACGTCGTCCGGACGGAAGGTCGGCACGACGTGTCCGTCCCAACCCGAGCGGTGGAGCTGGGCATGGGCATCAAGCTCGTCGAGCGCGCCTTCGGTGGTCGCCAGGAACTCGATCCCGAATCGTTCGAACAGCGATCTGGGGCGGAAGTCGTCACGATCGAGGCACGCCATGACCGCGTCGTAAATCTCGTCCGATGTCTCCGTGCGCAACGGCGCGGTCACGCCGAAGACTTCTTCGAGTGTGTGGTCGAGCCAGAGCTTCGACGGCGTGCCCCGGAAGTGGTGATATCCGTCGGCCAAGGCCCGCCAGACGAGCCTGCCGTCCATTTCCGAGGGCGATCCATCCAGCGGCCTCACTCCAAGGGACTCCAACGGGACTCCCTGGCTGTAGAGGAGTCGGAGCAGGTAGTGGTCGGTCGTGATCAGCTCGGTCGCCGGGTCGACGATGGGGAGGTTATGAGCCAGCATCCCGGGATTGCAATGGCCGTGCGGACTCACGATCGGCAGCGTGCTGGTGTGCTCGTAAAGGGCGCGCGCGATCTGACGTGCTCTGGG
>Ga0302325_10021571_pt1 | contig 13488 bp, 14 predicted proteins | sample Palsa_T0_2_FD_201948 | JGI IMG/M metagenome (GOLD analysis project Ga0302325, IMG submission 201948) | Peat permafrost microbial communities from Stordalen Mire near Abisko, Sweden - Palsa_T0_2 | ecosystem: Environmental > Terrestrial > Soil > Palsa > Peat permafrost | place: Sweden: Abisko... | reverse complement strand
ACCTCGCCGGCGGATCAGCGGACCTCAATCCGTCCACCAGGACTGCACTGAAGGGCTTGGGAGACTTCCAGCCATCAGAGTTGTCCGGGGCTGGAACTCTAGGGGCGGTTGGCGGCGAATGGAGTTATGCCGGCCGGAATATCGCTTTCGGTATTCGCGAACACGCCATGGGCGCCGCAGTGAACGGAATGGCCGCACATGGGGGTGTGCTGCCCTTCAGCGCGACATTCCTGACGTTTTCCGACTACATGAAACCGGCCATCCGGCTGGGGGCGTTGAGCGGTCTCAAAGCGATTTACATATTTACGCACGACAGCATCGGACTCGGGGAGGATGGCCCCACGCACCAACCAATTGAGCAGCTGGCCGGCCTCCGTGCGATACCTGGGCTGACGGTTATCCGTCCCGCCGACTCGACCGAAACCACGGAGGCCTGGGCATTCGCTGTTCAGCATACCGGCCCCACGCTGATGGCGCTGACGCGTCAGACCGTTCCGCAACTCGATCGCAGCAACGCGAAGGATCCGGGAGTTGCGCGAGGCGCCTATATTCTCGCAGAAGCCGACCGTGGTGCGCCGGATGTCATCCTCATCGGCACCGGCTCCGAAGTGAGTCTTTGCGTGATGGCGCGGGAGCGATTGAAGAACCATGGAGTAAAGGCCCGCATCGTTAGTATGCCGAGTTGGAACCTGTTCACTAGCCAGCCTGAGTCGTATCAGGAGAGCGTCCTTCCGCGAAGAATTACAAAGCGCGTCACCATCGAGGCAGCCTCGACGATGGGTTGGCACCGCTGGGCAGGCGACGAGGGTGTGGTAATCGGACTGGAGCGCTTCGGGGCGTCGGCGCCGGGACCGGAGGTCCTCGAACATCTGGGATTCATTGCGGAACACGTCACAGCCGCCGCGCTGCGCGTGTTAGGCAGGAGTGTCGAAGCAGATCGGGAGTGCAGTACCGAGACTCCGCTCGCATCGGCATAGACCGCTGGAATTGATCTTATGTTTATGCCCTCGGCTGTGAATCGTCGACATTCCTGGGCGGTGGTTTTGTCGGGCGGCGATGGGACGGGCCTGCAAGGGCTTACCGACTGATCTGCGGAGACCAGCGACCCAAACAATTCTGCCCCATCTTCGGCGGGAAGAGCCTCTTGGCCCACACGCTGGAGCGCCTGGGTCCGATGTTTGCACAGGATCATACCGTGTGCGTTCTGGCACGCGACCACGAGCAGTTCTATCGGCCTGAACTCAGCGACAAGCCCTCGGAACACTATTATGCTGACAACGTCGCGTTTGCCTCCCCAGTCGGCTCTGCCTTTCAATTGGAAACTGGGTATCCACACTCGCTGATCCTGATCGGCGCCGAAGCGGATTCTCGCGAGATTGAATATGGCTGGAGCGAACCGGACGGGTGATCGTCGACCCACTGCTCGTTTGCACCGGGTCCGGCGTATCTGGCGTGATTCTACTCGTGACCCGATGCGTACACCTTTGCCGATGGCACCCGTTTCCCGCCAGCTCGTCGCGAGCCAGGAGCGGACGGGCGGCGCACAGATCCAGACCATCCTGCCGGAGATCAATCTGCATCGCCTGGGTTGGCCGTCCGCAATAGCGCGGAATTCACACTTTACAGCGCCTGACAGCGCGGCAACCCATCAGGCGGGCCCATGTCGCGAGGTTCCGGGGAAGCTTGAACTCAGACGCTCTCGCGGCTCTCACATCCGGCCCGTCAGATCAGGCGGACTCAGACATGGAACACGCTGTATCGGTCCCTTGATTCACAAGGTACGCCGCATCTCCGACTTGGAGCAACCCTGATCTGGTCACGGTCGCGTAGACCCCGAGGCAGCCACGATGGTGCTGCGCGGTGGTCCGAAGTATACTCAAGTCGCGCGGGAGATCTTGTTGGGCGAGCGTTGAAGTCACGCACCACACCGTGGGCTGGAAATCCTCGACCCTGACCGCTCCACCTATGTTGAGCGCGCCGCCCAGCCAGGAGTCCTCAGCAAAGCCGCCGGATTCGGCCTCCGACTCGATGTAGATGTTCGGCCGGAACCGACGCCGGTCAATCTGCGCCGTACCCCCCTGGAGCTTGCGCAGGTGGTCTACGGAGCCGCTGGCCAGTAAATATACTGCTCCAATCTCAAAGAACGTACCCGTCATCAGTTGGAAATAGTCGGGCATGGATTCGGGTGTCCACTCCGCTTTCATGGTGCTCACGGGCACATCGCCGAACACCGTGGCGCGATCGATGCCCGTCTTCTCGTCACTGGCCGGTTGATTCTCCAGGCGCACACTGTGTCCGACGAAATCTGAGATGATCGCAGACGCGTCCGGATCGCCCGGGCAGATCGTTCGCCCGTCCGGCAAACCGATCTGGATGCGTCCAGGCGCCGCGAATGTCGGTTCCACCTCATACCGGGCATGCAATGCGAGCAACTGCGGGAACCTCTTTGCGCTGGCGATTCGTCCTGTCGCAGGCTCACGAAGAGCCCACGCCCGATCCCCCAGAGCTCCACGGGTCGTAATCGGCAACTGGTCTCTTCGCTCCCCTAGCATCGACTTCACGGGATAGCGCCATAATTCGGCCACGCGGCCGACGAAGTGTTCAGCCATAACAACCTCCAAGCCCCGATCATTCCGCTGAATCGCAGTCGTCAACCTGGGGAATGGCGGTCTGCGATTTAGTCCAGTTCCCACCCCAGGCCTTGTATAGTTTATTCAGAAATTCCTTCCAGGCAGCTGGAGAACGTGAGCCCGGATAGGGTTCCGGGCGAATTGCCTTTTCGGAGCTCCACACGATTTCGAACTGCCCGCCCTCGACGATCCTACCCAAGCGCATCGTCTTCCAGGTGTGTTGATTCTCTGCATCAATTCGAACACGCCCACCAGGAGCTTCAAAGCTCTGGTTCGCCAGCGCCCGGCGGATCGCCGCGACGTCATCAGGGTCGGCCGCATGTGCGGCTTGCGCCCAGAGGTGCACTCCCAAATATCCGGCTTCCATTGTATCGGCAACGACGCGTTGGCGGCCATAGCGAGAACGAAACCTCTTTACAAATGCGTGGTTCTCCGGCCGGTCCAGGCTCTGAAAGTAGTTCCAAGAGGCGTAGTCGCCCACGATTTCTCTCGCCGACAGACTCTGTAATTCGATTTCGCCGACACTGAAATAAACGGTCGGGATTTTCTCCGGCGTGATTCCCGCGGCACGCAGCAAGCGCGTGTAGAACAGGTTCATATCGCCGACAAGCGAATTGAAAATGAGATCTGGCTCAGTTTGAGCGATCGTCCGAACGACTCGAGTTACCTCAGTGCTATCCGGGAGCACATATTCTTCTCCAACGATCTCGCCGCCGGAGGCTTCCACTTCGTCCCGGATGATCGCATTCGCTGCCCGCGAATAAACCGAGTTCCAGCCCACCAGAAAGAAGCGTTTTTTTCTAAGGAAGCCTACCGTCCAGCTAACTGCGGGGATGATTTGTTGATTAGGCGCGGCACCCGTGTAGAAGATATTGGAGCACTGTTCCATGCCTTCGTACTGCGTGGGATAAATCAGCAGATGATCCCGCTGCTCCACGATCGGGAGCACCGACTTGCGGCTGGCGGAAGTCCAGCAGCCAAATATGGCGCAAACCTTCGCCTCGGCGATCAGGGCCGCAGCCTGACGGGCGAATGCTCGTTCATCCGAGGCGCCGTCGATCACCACGGGCTGAATTTCACGGCCCAGGATCCCGCCACGCTCATTGATTTCCTCGATCGCCAGCAAAGTCGCGTCTACGACGGGGCTTTCTGTCGACGCCATGGTGCCAGTCAGGGAATGAAGGATCCCCACCCGCAACTCCTGTGGGGCTTTCGCAGGTTTGAGCTCCGAAAGGGGCGTTTGAACGGAGGACTCATCGTTTACCCAAGGCAGGAAGCGATAACCACGCGTTGGAACCGTCTCGATGTAACGGGGCTTCTTGGCATCGTCTCCCAGCGCCTCGCGCAGTTCTCGGATGTATCCTCTAAGCAATTCATCACTTACGCTGGCGCCGGCCCAGACGCTGTTGAGCAGTTCCCGTTTCGTCACCAACCGTTGAGCATTCTGCACGAGGTAGAGCAAAACCTCAAATGTCTTCGGTCGCAGGTCCAGCAGGTTGGAATCGTGCCAAAGTTGTTCGTTCGCGACGTCCAGCCGAAACGGTGGGAATACAAAAATAGCCCGCGATGCCACTGTGTCACCAACGGCCTTCGTGGGCCAGTCCTTATTCTAACGGAAGTTCCACGGAACTTCCACGCTGCTTCTATGGCTTGAAACGGAATTCAGCCCTATTCTGAGGGTGTGCTGAGCGGCAAGAGCGACAATGGATCCAAAAAGAGACGAAAGGAAGAAATCGTGAAATCCGATCCGTCGCCGAAGAACTTGCCGGATCTGGTCTTTGTCGTTCAGTTTCGCGACCCCACAGAACCAGGGTCAGCCCGTTTCGCCGGACGAGCAGAGCACGTAATGACCGGACAAAACACGGGCTTCGAAACGCCTGAGGAACTGGTCCACTTTTTCGGGCGAGTCATGAATCAACTCAAGCCGCGATCACAAAAGGGTCTAAGGCAATGAACACAAACATTCAGCGCATGGCAGCCGACGCGTGTACCGCGCTGGCACAAGCGCACGGCGGTTTTGATCAGAGTGAGACGCGGAACAAATCCCACATTCATAAAGGAATAACGCGATGACTACTTTAGATTTGATCGGGTCCAGTCCGAAATTCCGGGCATTGATGACAGAAGTGGAGAGGGTTGCACCAGTGGACTCCGCGGTCTTGATCCAGGGCGAAACGGGCACTGGGAAAGAAGTGATTGCGAGAGCCATTCATGAGGCTAGCCCTCGCCGTAACCGCGGTTTTGTGGCCCTTAACTGCGCAGCGATTCCGAGCGCATTGTTAGAGAGCGAACTGTTCGGCCACGAAAGAGGTGCTTTCACGGGCGCGTGGACGCAAACCAAGGGGCGATTTCAGATGGCGGATGGGGGCACGCTCTTTCTGGACGAAATTGGCGACTTGCCGTTGGAAGTTCAACCCAAGCTCTTACGTGCCCTGCAAGAGCGGGAGTTCGAGCGTTTGGGTAGCGCCCAGACCGTCCGGGTCAACGTTCGGGTGGTGGCGGCGACAAATCAAGATCTTGGGCAACTCGTGAACAAGAAGCTGTTTCGGGCAGATCTGTTCTACCGGTTGAACGTAATTCCAATCTGCCTGCCTCCGTTGCGTGAACGCGTTCAGGACATCCTGCCCCTGACGGAGTTCTTCGTAGCCAAATTTGCTGCCTGCCTCAACAAGCCCATCGATTTGATTCCCGATGAAGTGATGGCGGTCCTCAAAGCGCACGACTGGCCAGGTAATATTCGTGAACTGCAGAATTTCATCGAGCGCGCGGTGCTCTTTTCGCCCGGGTCGGTGCTGCGTCTGCCGCTGGACTTGAAGCATACGGTGAAGCAGAGCTCGGAGAGCGCTTCCCGCACGCTTGCCGACGCCGATCGGGAGCATATCCTGGAAACATTGGAGCGAACCGAATGGCTGATCGGAGGGAAGGACGGAGCGGCCAACCGGCTTGGATTGCCGCGTACTACGCTGATTTATAAGATGCGAAAACTTGGAATTGAAACACGCCGATCCTTGAGGCCGCGCCCCATTCGGCAGCTGGCGGATAAACAGTGCCATGCCGCCGCAGCGAGCTGCTAACCAGGTGTGATCATGATCCACTCTTCTGATTTTCGGACCAAAAGTGTGCCACTCAGCAACGGAGCCGGCCAAATGCCCGTACTTGGTTTTGGCACCCTGATTCCGGATGCAGCCGCGACGATAAGTTCTACGAGAGACGCACTGGAAGCCGGATTTCGACACTTCGATTGTGCGGAACGATATCGGAATGAGCGTCAGGTGGGTGAAGCGTTGCAGGCAGGACTTGCCGCTGGAGGGCTTGCGCGTGAGGACATCTTTGTTACCACAAAGTTGTGGAACACCAATCATCGGCCTGAGCGGGTCAAACCGGCTTTCGACGCGAGTCTGGCGAGACTCGGGCTCAACTATCTGGATCTTTATCTCATTCACACTCCATTTGCGTTTCAACCGGGTGACGACCAGGATCCACGGGATCAAAACGGCAATATGATTTACGACCGCGGCGTGACTTTGCTCGCGACCTGGGGGGCGATGGAGAGTCTGGTCGACAGTGGCAGATGCCGGGCCATCGGGCTGTCTGATATCAGCTTGAACGAACTGCTGGCCATTTACGAATCGGCGAGAATCAAGCCGGCCGTGGTCCAAGTCGAAGCACATCCGTATCTGCCCGAAACCGAGCTTCTGGAATTTTGCAAAAGAACGGCATCGTGTTTTTGGCTTTCGCGCCATTGGGGCACGGAATGAGGCCGGGGCCCCTCGAGGATCCAGTCATTTCGGCAGTTGCCGCACGAGTCGGCAAGACTCCGGCACAGGTGCTGTTGGCCTGGGCGGTACAGCGTGGTACGGCCTTGCTCACCACTCCCAGGACTGCGGCTCGCGCCCGGGAGAATTTCAACATCTGCGCCCTTCCGGAAGACGCGCTAGATGAAATCAATCAAATTCAAACCAGACAAAGGTTCAACGAAGTAGTGAATACCGGCAGCCCCGGTTTCATTCCACAAGGGAGATGACCATGCAAGAAGAACAAATACGTGCAACTCTGAATAAACACCGGCAGGCGCCAGCGTGGGATTCAGCTGATGCCCCATTGAGGCGGGATTGACGGAATTCAATCATGCGCCATGACATTGTACCCGGAGCCGTTTTTCCTGATTATCAGCTGTCCGATCACACGGACACACCGCGCAGGCTCAGCGAACTGCAAGGCGACGATCCCCTGATCCTAACGCTTGCGCGTGGCCATTACTGCCCGAAGGAACACCAGCAGCATTTGGATCTTGCCGCGTTTTATCCGAAAATCGCCGTGGCATACACCCAGATTGCCACGATCTCCACCGATGACCACCATACTCTCCAGGAGTTTCGCGCGTCGGTGGGTGCCCAGTGGACCTTCCTCTCCGACCCCGAAAGAACGGTTCAGAAGGACCTCGACATCGCGGAGTATACCGACCCGGAGCATAATCCGATGATTCCGCACACACTCGTGCTCAAGCCAGGACTCATCATCCACAGCATCTATAACGGCTATTGGTTCTGGGGGCGGCCCTCTGTCGTCGATCTTTGGCACGACCTGCGGGTCGTGACTAGCGAGATCCGCCCCGACTGGGATCTGAGTACTCCCGGACTCCGCGAGGCTTGGAACGCGGGCGACTTCTCGGCCTTCCATGGATGGAACAAGGATCCAAAAACGGTTTAGTTCGCAAGTGGTTATCGAAGGCCCGCAAGCGTAAGCGCATACCACTGTCGCGGATCCGTCCACGTTTGTTCGATCGTAAAGCCCGCGTCACCCAACAACGCGCCAAGGGTACTGTGGGTGAACTTGTAGCTGTTCTCGGTATGGATGGTTTCAAAGGCCGCGAATTCAACGCTAAGTTGCGCGGCCGGGATATTTACACACTGATCGCGCGTACTCTCCAGGTGCATCTCAATGCGCGACTTGACACGATTCCAGCGCGCCCGATGCCGGAAGCAGCCGGTATCGAAGTTCGCGCCGAGTTCTCTGTTGAGGCGATGCAGAATGTTCAAATTGAACGCCGCGGTGACGCCATCTTTGTCGTCATATGCCCGCACGAGAGTCGCTTCGTCCTTCACCATATCTGTCCCTAAGAGCAGCGCATCGCCGGGTCTGAGCTCAGATCTCAGATTGCGAAGAATGTTGCGAGCCTCCTTCGGCGAAAAGTTGCCGATGCTCGAACCGATGTACATCGCGAGCGTGGTCCCCTTGAACCATTCCAGCTTCGGCGGGTGAGTGACGTAGTTCGCCACCATCGGCTGCAGCTGCACATCGGGCAACAGGCAACCGATGTTGTCGCACGCCGCGTCGAGTGCATCCGACGAGACATCCACCGGAAAGTAAATTACTTCGTCTCGCAAGCGCATTGCGGCTTCCAGCAAAATACCGGTCTTGGCGGCTGTCCCCGCCCCCAACTCCAGCAGGCGCAAGGGCCGAGAGTAGTCCGAACCAGTCGCTGTGATAATCGCTTCGGCAGACCTCGCCAAAATGCCGCACTCCGTTCGCGTGGGATAGTATTCCGGCAGGGTTGTGATGCACTCGAAAAGACGTGAACCCTCGGAATCGTAGAACATCCACGGAACCAGGGATCGTGGCCGTTTGAGCAGGCCGCTCCAAACCTCATCGATCAGCGCCTCGCGCCTGTCCCATTTCCACGGGAGGGGGACGAGGCTTTTCGCTTCGAATGTCTGAAAATCGGTCGTGATATTCATATTTGAGAGTCCTTAGGCGGCCAAACGTATTCCCGTGAATTGCCAGCGCGTCGCCGGCGGAAAGAAATTGCGATAGGTTGTGCGTATGTGAGTCGCTGGCGTGACGCAGGAGCCTCCACGCAGAATCATCTGGCCGGACATGAACTTGCCGTTATATTCGCCCAGGGCCCCAGGAAGGGGCTTGTAGCCCGGATAACCCGTGTAGGGGCTTGCCGTCCACTCCCAGCTGTCCCCGAAGAGTTGGTTGAGGCCATCGCCGGAGGCGATTGCGGGATGTAGCCTTCCGGTGTCGAGCAAGTTCCCGCAAATCGAACTTCCATTCGCCGCAAGTTCCCATTCCGCTTCGTTAGGAAGGCGGCAGCCTTTCCAGCGTGCGAACGCATCGGCCTCAAAAAAACTCACGTGGCATACGGGCGTATCAAGCAACGTGGAAAGCGGATGCCAACCTCGAAGGGTGAAGATGCGCCAGCCAGCGCTGTCCGTGGCATCACGTTCCCAATAGAGTGGTGCTCGCCACCCCTGTTTCCTCACTGCTTCCCAGCCCTCGGAAAGCCAAAACTCGGGGCGCGTGTATCCGTCATCGGACATAAACTCGAGATACTCTCGGCAGGTCACGCTGCGGTTTGCGATCCGGAAGGCTTCCAGGTACACCTTGTGGCGCGGAGTTTCGTTATCGAAGCAAAAGTCGAGGCAGTTCGTCGAGTCTATGGAATAACCGATTTCGGTGACACCGTCATGGAACCGATGCCACATGAAGTCGGATGCTGAAACGTCGCGTGCTCCCGCTAAAGGGTTGGCGTCGTACGCCGGACGCAGTGGATTCGAGAAGAAGCCATGTTTAATGTCGGTAAGCATTAACTCCTGATGCTGCTGCTCATGGTTCAGGCCCAACATGATGCGTCGCGCTGCGTCGTCATGAATGCGACCGGCGAAGAGCTTTTCCATCGCTTCGTCCACATGTGTGCGAAAGGCGACCACCTCATCGAGCGACGGACGCGAAAACGCAGCGCGCAGGTGCTTGTCCGGAGGCGCCTCTCCAATCGAGTTGTAGTAGCTATTGAACAGGCAGCGAAACTCCTCGCGAAAGGGCTTGTAACCCGGAAGAAAGGGACGCAGCACGAACGTCTCGAAAAACCAGGCTGTATGTATACTTCGCCTACGGTTCGTCGTCCATGCTGAACGTGACGAGCGAGGCGGTCGGGTCGGGGCGGGAGTCCTTGCGGTCCCTCGAACCACTCGAGGGAATCGATCGGATGCAACGCTTCCGCGGCGGGGCAGGCCTGCTCGATTTAGCTCCGGGGTTAGGCCGGCTAGCCCAGGCGATGCAGATTGATTTCAGGCAAGATGGTCTGGATCTGTGCGCCGCCGGTCCGCTCTGGCTCGCGACGAGCCGGCGCAAGACGGGCGCCATCGGCAAGAGTGTTTCCTCGTTCGCAAGAACGATCCCAAGGCTGCCAGCGGAGTGGCCGTGGGTTAGCGAAGCTATTACGGGGAGGCTCTTGAATGACACACGTGATCCAGAACGCATTGACGATGCTCCGCGCCGGGGAATGGATGCCAGTAACCGCGGCCCGCGTCCCTGATAGGCATTGCTTTCTGTATTTCCGGCGGGGACAAGCTGTTCGTACGAGCCTAGTTCGGCGTGGTTGAGCAGACCATGGTCCAATCACACATGCCGTTCCCGCACGCAATTGCGCTCTTCGTCTCCATGGTCGAATTCGCGTGCGGGGCGGGCCTGGGGCGAGGGTTGCTCACGCCGCTGTGCGCCGCAATGCTCGTGGGAGACATGATCGTCGCGATCGCCACCAATCGGATCCACAGCATCCGGGCGAGCGGTCTCCTCGCCTGGCTCGACGACTTCCTGTACCTCCCCGAAGTGCTATACACGTTGATCCTCTGGCTGATCTTCTCTGGGCCGGGTCGACACAGCGTCGATGGTCTCATCGCGTGGAGAGTCGGCCTCTTCGGCGTCGAGCGCTAGTATCCCGGGGCGGCACCGCTGAATGAACTGGTGAATTGCGTGTACATAACCTCGTTGTCACTCCGGCGAGTGCCGGCTGTTCAAGACAAGGGCCGATCACGATCTTCCCGACGAGGCCGCCGTGCCCTCATTTAAACGAAGGTCAGGTGCATGGAAGCTGAACATTTACTGATTGCTCAGGCATGTTCGATCTGATCTCACCAACGGGCGTCTTGCTTACTCGTCGGGCGATTCCCGTCGAACCACCGACTCCGATTGCGGACATGTAACTGTCGACCGGCGCTACGGGACTGCGCGTTTTCAGTGATTTAGCGACGGCCACTCCATTGCCTCTGTAGTAGCGCAAGCAACTCAGCCGGGAACGATAAGGAGTCGCCGAAGACAAATGCAGATGAAACGCAAGACGATGATCGTCACCGGTGCGGCCAAAGGAATTGGTGCTGACGCGCGGAGCCTCGCCATGGAGTACGCGAAGGAAGGCATCCGGTTCAACGCCGTCGCTTACGCAAGGGCCGACGCACCGGCCCTCTAGCCAAATATTAAGGAAAGGATAGCAAAGACATGCCGGAAGCGACTTGGAAACCTCACGAAAAACACGGTCGCGCGGTTCGATCAAGTTATCGACGTCTCCGATGCCGACCGTGCTTTGGCGTTGGTGAACATCGAGAAAGCTGCAGACTACTACGACGTCAACCTCGCGGAAACGTCGTGGCACGGCCTGGGCGTTCGTCCTCAAAAGAGCAGAAGGGCGGCTGCCGCCAAAGGCGCTGTGACGCGTGAACGCCGAGTGCAAAGCTAAAAATCCACCGGTCAGAAAGTCGGCCGACAGAAGAAGCAATGGCAAGAGTGAAGTGGAGATCTCAACCAACCAAAACCAAACTTAAGAAAGAGACAGAATATGACGGACACAAACGCAGTGATCGCAGTGTATGACAACCACTCGGCGGCGGAAGTCGCGGTTAAGGAACTTCAGAAGTCAGGCTTCGACATGAAGAAGTTGTCAGTTGTGGGCAAGGATTATCACACGGACGAGCAAGTCGTTGGCTACTACAACGCGGGAGACCGCATGAAGTATTGGGGGAAGTGGGGCGCCTTCTGGGGCGGCTTCTGGGGCTTACTGTTCGGTGCCGCATTCTTTTGGGTGCCCGCGATAGGGCCTGTGCTGGTCGGCGGTCCATTAGCGGCCTGGATCGTTGCCGGCTTGGAAAACGCGGTGGTAGTCGGCGGCTTGAGTGCGATCGGTGCCGGTCTGTACAGCATAGGTATACCAAAAGACAGCATCGTGACCTACGAGACCGCCATAAAGGCGGGCCAGTATCTGGTAGTTGCCCATGGAACTTCCGCTGAGGCGGATAAGGCCAGAAGTATATTGAGCACATTGAAACCAACCGATCTGGCCGATCATGTTCTCGAACCTGCCGCACAAGCGGTGACTCGTTGAACGCATCGTGAGGCGGGGATCAGCTCGTTTGTGGAAGCCCGCCTCACGCCTCGAATCGCAGAATCCTGTAGGTATCTGTGATATTGGCGAATATTATGCGCAGAGATGAATCATCGGATCAAGTTGGCGATGTGATAGTTGCGGCGAACACGTGTCAGATCTGCAGGCAGGCTGGGTGGAGTGGCTAGCGGCAGCGCCGAGCGCCAGAATCGGTGCATCGTTTGTCACTAAATTATTTCGCCATGCCTATCCCGGCGGCTTCAGTTTCGTGGAGCCCATGGCGTCGGTGACCAATTCTAGCCTCGCTCATCCAAGTTTTGTTAGTGACTCAGTGCGCACTGTACAAGGAGAAATATGAAAGCAGTTGTTGTCCATCAATATGGCGGTCCGGAAGTACTGAAGTTTGAGGACTATCCAGATCCGGTACCGGGTCCGGGCCAGGTGCTGGTGCGGGTCGCCGCCGCGAGCGTGAATCCGATCGACTACAAGCGGCGCGCTGGATTAACGAAGGATTTTTATCCCCTCCACTTCCCGGGCCTCATAGGAGTCGATATGGCGGGGACTGTGGTCAAGATTGGGCCGGGAGTGGAAGGCTTTTCCGTCGGCGACCAGGTGTTCGCTATGGCGGACGATACTTACGCCGAACTTTGTGTCGTGAATGCAGCGATCTTGGCGAAGATCCCCAAGGGGCTCGATTTGATCCAGGCGGCGGCGCTGCCGCTGGTGACGACGACCGGCAACCAGCTCCTTTCGGCCACGGGAATTAAAGCGGGCCAGACGGTTATGGTCGTAGCTGCCGTAGGAAATGTCGGGCGTTCGGCGGTATTTACTGCGAAGGACCGCGGGGCGTTTGTGATCGCGGGGGTTTTGAAGAGGCAGATGGATGAGGCGAAGACTATCGGCGCGGATCAGGCGGTCGCAACCGACGACGACACCGCGATTGCGAATCTCCCGCCGCTCGATGCGGTTGCGGATACGGTCGGCGGAAGAACCGCCGAGAAGCTGATCGCCAAGGTCAAGCCGGGAGGAGTGTTTGCTTCGGTTGAAGGGGCGCCGCAAAACGCCGCGAAGTACCCATCTGTAAAGGTGGTGGCCGTATTCTCGAAATTCGACAGGAAAACGCTCGAGTTCATGGCGGAAGCGGTGCGAGACGGCAAGCTGGTAATCCCGATTAGCCAGAAACTGCCACTCAGTGAAGCGGCCGAGGCTCAAGCGGCGGCAGAAAAGGGTGGCATCGGGAAGATCTTGCTGGTGGCTTGAACTCGTTGCTGGACATGCAACGTCTAAAGGACAATCGAAAATGAAGAAAGATCGCCGCGGATTTAATAGCGCTTCGAAACCAAGCGGCGACGGGTGTGTGGAATGCCTGGCGTCACCGAAAGGTTGGTGGTTTCATCTCCGTCGGTGTGCGGAGTGTGGGCATATCGGATGCTGTGACAGTTCTCCGAGTCAGCATGCATCGAAGCATGCGGCAGCGACAGGGCATCCGATCATAACCAGCTTTGAGCCGGGTGAGGACTGGTTCTTCGATTACGAGAAGCGGGGGATGATCAAAGGTGTGGAATTGCTTCCGCCGCATGCGCATCCCGAAAGTCAGCCCGCACCTGGACCCGCGGGAAGGGTGCCAGCCAACTGGGAATCGCTCCTAAACTAGCTGCCCGTTATAGGGTCGCCAGCAGATGAAAGGCTGCCTTTATT
>Ga0302325_10021570_pt1 | contig 13489 bp, 20 predicted proteins | sample Palsa_T0_2_FD_201948 | JGI IMG/M metagenome (GOLD analysis project Ga0302325, IMG submission 201948) | Peat permafrost microbial communities from Stordalen Mire near Abisko, Sweden - Palsa_T0_2 | ecosystem: Environmental > Terrestrial > Soil > Palsa > Peat permafrost | place: Sweden: Abisko... | reverse complement strand
AGGGCCACCGGGCCCCCGGACGGTGCGGCGCGGTTACGCCGCACGACGCCTCGGCGGCAGGACCAAGCTAGATTGTGTTGAGATTTGTCATGAAGCGTGGGTTTTGGAAGAATATGTTTGCATCGTAAGCTGCTTTCATTGTCTCCTCAGCATCCTCATAGGAGACATACTGAAATTGCAGTAATGCGTACTACTTTGAATAATATTTCAGAAGAGGAAATACCTGCATGAAGATATAAAACCATTTCTCGAATTCGAGACCTCGGAATTCTTTATTCGTAAGATCGACCTTCTCGTAGACCGGTTCTGATTCCGGTTCTGGATCCAGTTGCACTTCACCTACCCATCAACATCCATTGTACAAAACTACTCGACACAGGGAACATCCCGAAACAAACACCATGAAACCAGGATAAATACCCAAACTTCCTTGCAACCGACTCTGTAACTCCTCAACCCTCATCTCAATATCCCCACCCACCCCCCGTCGTCTCTTCCTATTCCTCCCCGCACCCCACCCCTCAACCCCCCCATTCGCACCCACCTCCTCCTGATCAAACCACGTAATCCGCCTCATCTTCTCAGCTGGATAAAACCCCTTCACACCCTTAAACTCATCCACCAACTGTCGCGCGACTAGCATCCACCGCTCCCGATCCTCCGGAATCCCCTCTTGCATGCCCGGCCGCGTGAGTTCCAGGATTTGCCATTGCGTAAGGACGTGTTCTTTGAAATGCGTTTCGATCTCCAGTTTAGAGATACCGGTGTATTTGGGCGCGGGTTGTCTTGTGGGGGGTTGCGGACGGCGGGGGTCGAGGTTGGGGATTAGGGCGCCGACGGCGCCGGCGGGGAGGGTGCTCGTGGGAGGGGGGGAGCCTAATTCTGTAGGGCGGTAATGTTCTCTATCGCGGACGACTAAAATAAGTTGACCATCCCCAGGGAAAGGAGATAAAAAAAGCGGGGGTTAGGATGAATTTGGGACAGCAGAAATGGGGAGACCAAAAGCGGAAGGTGAGATGCAGTAAGGGGGAAAGTAGTTAGTAGGAGGAATGTGTACCTGCAGAAATAACTTCCAAAGCCTCCTCCTTCCTGCCTAGCTGTTCATAAACCTCCGCAAGCCGTAATCGCGAATCAAAATCCGTAGGATTTTCTCTCGAAACCATGATATAACATTCCTCCGCCTGTTGTAGTTCATTCAACGCTGCATAACATCGGCCCATCGCCGCCCACGCCGTAGGTCCATTGTACTATCGTTAGCACATCCGCGGAACCCATGAACGAGAGACGGTATAACACTGGGGACACAAGACCGAGAGGGGGATAAGTACCAGCTCGCGATCGTTGATGGCAGTGTAGAAGTATAATGCCTCGGTGTAATGTCCGTGAGACGATAGTGATTCAGCGACATCCCAGTAGAGATCAATAAATGTATCCACATCCTCTTTCTCCAGGAACTTGAATTGAATCTAACCGTCCGTATCAGTATAACGTGAATCCACACAACGGGGCCCAAATCCGGGTAAAAGGGAGGGGAGGTACCAGTGCTTCAGGGAGGTTCTTTGCGAGAAGATATTGTATCCCCAGCCGCACTCTAATTTCGATTGGCAACGCATACCGCGAAAAATCCCATTTCCCTGCATCATATCCCTTGACTTTGATCCGCCTCGAATGATCCTCATCCCACTCCCTCGAATCACCAAATTCATCCCAGAAGCGTTCCTCGGACCGTCCTCTCAGCCACCGTGACGTAGTATGTATCAGCCGAATAGCCTGCATCGGATCCCCCGTCTTCGGCAACAGTCCCAACAAAATATTCAACTCATTCCTATAATATAAATACCCACATGAGGGGAGTGTACCAGTCAAAGGGGGTATCTATGTCGCCGTCGGGCTTCTTGGTTTGGGGCTGGGAGAGGTAGTGTTGTCGGGCTTCTTCGTAAAGGAGTACGGCGTCTCTGGGGCGGTTGTTGCTGTTGTAGAGTTTTGCTAGGGCACGGATGACGGTCATGTCCCAGGGGATGCTTTTGAGGAGTAATAGGAAGCCATCGGTGGCCTAAGTTTGTCAGGATTTGATTATTGGCAGTGGGGAATACCTTTTTGACGCTTCCGTGTTCAGCGTGTAATGCACTTCTTTCGTAAAGGACGTCTAAATCCCCTGGCGCCAACTTAATCCCCCTACTCTCAGCAACGCACAGGCAACCCCAAATCCAGCATTTAAACCCAATAGCCGAAGAAGAAATATCACTGGGACAGGGAAACATACGTATCATAACACTTGATAGCCTGCTGCCAGAACCCCAGTTCCCTGGACATCCTTGCCGCGCGAATCCAAACCACCCCATCCCTCGGCGAATTCATAGCGGCACTCACCAGCGCATTCACCGCCTCGGTCATCTGTCCTAGGTCCTCGTAGATGTGGCTCAGGAGGGTGTATGCCTGGACACACTCGTTGTCCTGCTTTATGATTTCGGCGATGGTGGATTTGGCGGATTGAAGGTCCCCTGTTGCATAGAGGGTTGTTGCGCGGGCGAGGAGGGATTTGATTTGTGGAGGGGGGGATTTCTCGTGTTTTGCTCGGCGGCCCCGGCCCTTGATGCATATGTCAGTATGTGTTGAAGATAGGAGTCTCTACTCCTGCCATGTACGGACGGAAGATGGCAGGAGTAGAGGGAGGTTGAAGTAAAAGTGCAATGAGGACAGCGGACGCAGTGGACTGGGATGGGGATGTGAACCTTTTTCTTGGGGGGAGCGATTTCGGCGTCTGACTCTGACGCAGCAAATGAATGGTCACTCTCTTCATCAGACCAGAGACCTTCGGCTGCGAGGTCCATTCCCAGGGACGGATCGATGTCCATTTCCATTTGTTTGTTTTGAGTCAATGGACTTTTGGTGATGGGATCGGCACCGAAGCGAAACGACCACAGACTGAAGAGATTGCAATTTACGGGTTTATGTGGTTTGGCTATGATTGATTGACCAATGGGGACATTTGATGGCACGCGAATCTTGGCCGCCTGAAACCTTCGGAAGCAGGATTTGAGTTCGGTTTGAAGATTAACTCAAAGTTGGGACGAAGTCCGATCGAATTTGGAGTGATTGCAAAACTACAGGCTTTTCCCTCGCACAATCCATGAATCTAATACACCATCGCCATCTGCAACTAGATCCCGAGGCGGACGGACTCGTGAAAGGAGAACAACCGGCTTTTCCGGCCGCATATTCCATTAACGAACCGGTCTCAAGCTACCAAAAGCGACTTTCGCTATTATTTCTCGTGCAATGCATATGGAAATAGAATAAACTTTATAACTTTTGTGCTTCACATGCAGAGAAGGTCCTTCCAGAAAATAACTTAGCTACGTCAAACCATTGTCGCGATGTCATATCATGCCTTACACCTCAGGGAATTATACTTTCACCAAAAAGATCCGTTTTAGTTTACGACTGCATCTCTCAGCCACATCAATTTCTCAACGCGAAATGAGCAACGGCTCGAGCGCGCATAAAATTCAGATATCGTCCGACTGTGGCGATCACCGCCTCCCCCTGAATCCGCAATCCTAACCATCATAACCATCCTCCAACTCTTCACCGCCTTCCCAGAATCCGTCTTCGGATATGTATATCACTGGCAAACTACGCACGAGACGCCGATGCCGGAGCCCACTAAGAACAATCGGCCTCCCCCTGTTCCACTGGAAATGAAAACGGGCGGAACCTAAAAATAGCAAAGTCGCATGCACACGAGCTTAAAAGCGGTCCGTGCAACGCAGCTGTAGGCAGAATAAGGGGGTAAATACGTCTCATATATTAACGAAATGGGCCCTATCTCGGCTCTCTAGCACAGAGCTCATTGGATGCTCGGGTCGGCTGACTTCTGTGTTCCTATCCCAGCGTCGACTCGGGGGGCAGGAAATACATACTCCTTTTATATTATGTATGTACACGGGCGTCGGGAGATTTGAGGGTGGCCAAAGAGGACTTCATTTCAACTGCGTACACTCGTTGTGTCACTCACTACATACGGTACAGGCTATCTCGATAATATTTTCTAGAGAGGGACTTCGGTAGTCGATCTTTGCGCCAGGGACATTCTTTTGTGAGGTGCAGCTGGGTTAGTTTGCATTGTTTGTTTCATACGTACGCCGGAAGGAAAGGGGGTAGATCAGCTGTGGGAAAAAGGAGTCCTGTTTGTCGGATACGGGTTACGGTTCTCCTGACGATTTGGGAGTCCATTCCACGAGTCGCTGCTGGGTTGAATACCTCGATCCAGTGACTTCGCTCGCCTTCGGTCTCTTGTCACCATCTGTATTTCGATCCTATTTACTTCTCGCGTCTTCACTTCCTATTTCTATCACACAACAAAAAAAATGGCTCGCCTAAGGTCAAGCCTCCGATACCTCCTCTCGCTCTCGCTCCTTCTAAGTCTATCGCACCTAGCCACCGCAGCCAACAAAGACGAATGGCGCAAACGCTCCATCTACCAAGTCATGGTCGACCGCTTTGCCAGAACAGACGGCTCCACCACCGCGGCCTGTAACCTCACTGAACGCGCCTACTGCGGCGGAACCTGGAAAGGCATCGAGAATAACCTGGATTATATTCAGGGGATGGGCTTCGATGCGATCTGGATTTCGCCCATGTCAAAGGGGATTGATGGGATGACGGGGGATGGCGAGGATTATACGGGATACTGGGTCACTGACATGAACTCTCCGAATCCGAATTTTGGAACCGCGGATGATTTGAAGTCTCTGAGTGCGGCATTGCACAGTCGAGGTTAGTTCCCCTGGAACCCTGGAAGGATTTTCTCTTTGTGGATTGGAGCGGGACTAATTTTGTGTAGGGATGTTTCTGATGTTGGATATTGTGGTCAATAACATGGCGTACTATGGGAATCCAAATAACATCGATTACAGCACGTTAAGTCCTTTCAACAGTGCAAGTGATTTCCACCCATTCTGTCCTATCAACTACGTCGACAGGACAAGTACCTTGAACGTAGCCCCCCCTCAAAAAGTGTGGAACTGATTCAGTGTTGGATGGGAGATACGATCGTGCCATTGCCGGATATCAATACCGAAAGCACATCAGTCCAAAGCACTATTAAAAATTGGGTCCAAACAACTGTATCTCCACTACAAGAGATGCAAAGTTAACAGGTAGGTCAAAACTTATGGAATCGATGGTCTTCGTATCGATGCCGCGAAATCTATTCCCTATGCATATGCACAGATGGTGAACAATTGCACGGACAGTTACGCCATAGGCGAAATCTTCGATGGAGATGCAGGATACGCATGTGACTACCAAGCCAACGGTCTCGATGGATTCCTCAACTTTCCCGTCTACTTCCAGGTCTGTATTTCCTTTTCCTAGTACCTGATCTGCATGTCCTTACTTGGTAGATGGTGTCGGCGTTTTATTCCACTACCTCGACCCAAATGCCTGCCTTCCCCGTCGCGATCAATAATATCCGCGCCAATTGCATTGACCCTACTGTCCTGGGGACTTTTACCGAGACCCACGATGTCCCTCGAATGGCGTATTATACGCAGGACGACACGTTACTCAAGACTGTGAGTGCATGGAATATCCTGTACGATGGAATCCCCATTGTATATCAGGGACAGGAACAACGATACCGCGGGAACAATGATCCGTATAATCGAGAGGCAGTCTGGTTGAGTGGATACAGCACCAACACGCCTATTTACCAACTATTAAAATTCCTCAATGGTACAGTTCCAATCCCTCCCTTGACCTCAAAAATCAAGTTTACGTGATTTCCTTGTATTGTATTGAGTTTTTCGTGTCGTGATGCTTTTCAGAGAGAAGGGATTTTAATAAGTAGCGTTCCGAAAAGCCGTGATCGCACAGACGTCGACTTACGTTACCTCACTCTCGACGATTCTGTACTCTGATTTCGAGACAATCGTGTTCTTGAAAAAGGAAGTCATGACCGTTCTGAGTAATGGAGGAAGTACCGCGGGTACATACAGTGTTACGATTCCCATGGGAAACTCGTTCCCTGCCGGAACAGAGTTCACGGATATCATTGCATGTGGGAAAGTCAAAGTCGCTTCAACAGGCGACTTCATCACTAGTATTCTCGCGGGAATGCCTCAGGTACTGCCCTCCCCAGTCCCGAACCCCCTCTCCGTCACAATGCCACATCTCACCTCCGCGGGGATACTATGGCTTGCATCCCCTTGCCCTTGCATCCCCTTGCCTGCTTCTTCTTAAATCCCATTTCATATCTGACATGTATGTAGGTATGGTATCCATCCAGCTCGTTCCAAACCCTCAACTTCACATGCGGCCTCCCCACCGGCAACGACGCAGCAACAAACACAGAAGCCAACGCCGGCGCACCCTCCGGCGCCCACGACCCCTACGGCGGCACAACATATACCCCTGACCCCTCGCCCTTCAGCGGCGGCCAAGGCATCGCCGGCCTGAACCGTCTGCGAAATCCGCGCAGATCGGCCGTCACAGTCGATTATCCCATGACGGGGGGCTGGACGACCGAGCTGTGGGCTTTGGGATGGGCGGGGCTGGGCGGATTGTTGGTTTGGTTGTTGTAGGATAAGAAGCGTGTTGGTTGAACCCATTCTGTGGGGTTTTATTGAACGGTTAAAGCATGGGTTGCATTTTCTTTCAAAAACGGATAAAGAGATTTGGTGGACGTTTGGTTGATGTTGTGCGGGTTATATGTTATAAGTAGGACTTGCTGTAGGAGTTGCTAGCCGGACTGATTAATCTATACTGCTTTGCTTTGAATAGAAACTGTATTCTTCTTTGTTTGTGATGAAAGTGTGTGAGGACTATTGACAATCTTCGCAAGCTTGACTAGCAGTCTTAATAAATTCTGTCGTGGCATTTTCTTCCGGTCCCGTCTCTTGGACTTCTTCCGCAGCTGGAGTAGTAGTAGTACTAGTACTCCCATTCGTATCGGTCATTGACTCCGCCTCCTTCTTCGCTTTATGACCCTTGTTATCCGAGTGACCTAAATCTCTGTCTGGCTGGATAATATCCCGCACAAGTTGTTTCAATACCTTCGTTTCTATAATTAACCCGTCGTGACACAATATACTACATATGGGGATTGACACGTACCAGGGAATCCGCCCTTCTCCTTCCGATCCCAGATCACAAAATGTTCTGCCGAGGTCGATAATGTCACAACCTTTTCGTCAGGTATGAACCCCGGGAGGGGGGGTACGAATCGTCCACCAGTGGAGGGTTGCAGGGAGACTTCGCCCAGGGCGGTAGAGAACGTCGATAATAGTTCTTGCGCAAAGTACGCTGCACGGAGCATCCAACGACACTATTCGATTAACAAAGACCCACCTGAAGAGGGAATACTTGAGTACAGAATTCGATGTTTACGCGGGGATATCGTGACATTGTTCAAGGTTCAAGGCACGTTACGTTGGGAATGCCTCGGCCCTCGGGAGAAGATCGCGCCACATAAATGTGTGTCACTCGAAATTGATCGGCGGCAAGCCCGCAACTTGATCCGTTTACAGGCTGTTGCAGGGCACCTTTGTCACACACGACACTACAACACAAATCTCAAAAAACAAATATTTGTAAGTTGTTAGATATATGAGGGAGGGAGGAAGTAAAAAACTACAGCACCCGCCGATTCCCGTATCATTACTGACTACAGTACTAAAGGGGCTCTTCCCAGCTTAACTTTGGAGATCGAACGGGATCCAGTGCGATCAGGGAGATATGGCCGTAGCTGTCAACTATCAAATTACTCGACTTATAAACCCTGCTTTGAAAGACTCCGTCGAGCTCCGACTCAGAGAGAGGCACTTAGTATTGCGAGGCACTTGTATTGCGACACCAGGGGATCCGGCGGGAGAGCCGCGGTGGTGGTGAGATTGTGGTTTGAGATGCACGGAAGGGGTACCGTGTACGTGGGGAAATAGCATTCTGAGACACCCATCTCAGAGACTCAGATCTAGTACATCAATCCCCCCTATGGGACCATATACCCACGGCACAAATTCGTATCGACTTCGTGAACCATAATGCGTTTCTTGCTATGGTCTTCAGTAGCTCTTTCCGCGGCCGCCGCGCCCATCGCATTGGATGAATCCCCAACACATACATCCAACACCATTATCCTCGATAAACGTGATATTCCAAAAAACATCCCAGCATGTAACATCCCTCCCTCCCTTCCACCCCCTGCCCTCCCCTCCCTTATCTCCCCCCTCCCCTCCCCTCCCATCCGTTGTTTAGCATATTGACTAACCACGGGAATCAGGGGTCACAGACGACGGCTTCATAGCCGATATTCCCTACCCAACGCATCTAATCCCAGCTAACACGCTTCCGTCCCCGTTTTTCACGTTCGGTAAGACGCAGCCCCGGGTTCCAAGGCCGCCGACTCGGTTGTCAAGTACCGTAACTGGGACCGACGGCGAAAGTGAGACGTTCAGTGACTCGTGGGGTGACCCCGCTGACCATGACGAAGGATCCCAGCAAAAAGGGGATGAACAGACGCAACGGGGTGGTTACACGCAACAGGATGAATACACGCGTGCGCAACGGGATGAATACACCCCCCGCAAAGCATCCACCAACCCCCCCTTCCCAGGGTCTAAACAACACATCAAGCGCAACAGCGCCTTGCCACAACCCAGGAGCCTCGAAAAAAGATCTACTAGTGTCGGAACATTTCTGAAGAACAACTTTGTGGCTATTGTTGGGGGGGCGGTGGTCACGGCGGGGGGTCTCTGGCTTTGGGACAGGTTTATGAAGAAACGCGCCGAGAGGGCAGCGAGGAAGAATTCCATAGCTGGCGGGGGGATGCAGGGGGGAAAACAGGTTAATGTGGTTTTGGACACGGCAGTTGGGATGGGCGAGGGAGCTGACGGGAGGAAGACCGGAGAGGGGGCTCGGATGCTGGAGAAGGAGGCGGGGGTGGAAGGGGATGGACTGCTGGACGATGCTGCTGCAATTGGGACGGATCCGGGAGAGGAGGATTCAGGAACGGAGTCTGAGAAGGGGGATGTTTGTACTGATTGTGAGCATTGTTAGTTTAGTTCTCGCTTGTTGGATTATAGTGACGCAATCTAATTCTTTCCGTCTCGATATTTCTGCTGTGTTCATCTTAGTGCCAAGTATACCTCAATCGGGTGAAGTCGAGTTTGTCGCCCTGGGGTTCAGAATTTCCCTGGTTTGTAGGTTAGGTTCAAATCCCCACTGAGGTGCCCTCTGTACCTCAAAGTCCGTCTACCCAAAACATACGAAACCCTCCTCCCCGATCTGCTCATCTTCGATGTGGCCAATGTGGCCTATGTCCGACAAAAGTCAACGAAGTCGTCATATTTATATGCGATCACATCATGCGTGCTAGATCGATCCCCACATTTCAATTATGGGCAACAAAGGATGGATCAGACGCGCAGGATGAGGATGAGGTGTGGAGTGTTGTCGCCAATGATGAGACTGAGTATGAATCCGGAGTCTATGTGTGTTATCCTATCGTTTCCGGTATAAGAATCCATTTTGGACACTGTTGATGTTTTCAGTATTCGACTCAATTTCGGCCGAGAAAGTTGCAAGAAATACCGGAGATTCAGCCACAAGAACAATTTCGGTATCCTCCTTCACCGCTAATATCAGAATGCTACCAGCTTCCGAACCCAGTTGCTACTCAGGGATGCCGCATGTGTCGTAACGGAAACAAATGCCTACGCTTCCAAGGCCATTCATCTAATACCACAACACTTATTGAATGTAAGTCTGGTTTGCAGTGAACGCTGACCGCGTATAACAGGCTGTACGAGATGTGGGTGGAGTTGTAACTGGGGAGTATACTTTTTTGGATCCATACGATCCGAGAGTTGGTGTACTCGTCTGCCCCGACATAGACCACCACATCCACCGATTTGATGCCGGATTCTTTGTACAGGTAACCTTTACAATTTCAAAGCTAATGTCCCAGGGAAGTGAAATAATATTTCATGTCTTCCGTACTTCTGCCCTTCCCTCCTCAAAACACTTCGCACCCACGGCTTGGAAAATGCAGCATGAAAAAGCAAAAATCACGTTGAACGCCCCGATGCGAGAAGTATTGGCTTGGCATTATAAGCACTGTCTAATCCTCTCTTGGGGAGGGCCTGACCTTATCTCTTATTCGCGAAATTTTCTCACCGCCGACGGTAAGATGGTTGCTTTGTCTAAGGACATGGAGGATTCCGAATCGGAATTATCATCCCCTGCATCGTCGGCGAATGATTTATTGTGGTCCTAAGTGACCTTGCATTGCAATATTATTGTTTGATCTTATGATTACTGGATAGCCTTTATCGTAGGCTGGGTGTTTTATATAGCTTCTGATTCCGGGATAGCTTTTATCGTACCGGAGTATGGGTGTTGGCATGAATAGACAAGAATAGAGGGTGGGGGAAAGGTTACCCCAAACTAGACCAAACTTTTTAAGCTGAGTTCAATGAATTGCTTTTTACATCGACTGCGTTGAAGCTGATCAAGAAAACAGCCCAATTCCCATAATACGGAGACAGATTCCCCAGAATTTGCACTGACGATTGATCATCTGGAAAATTCAGATGAAGCAGGATTTCTCTATAAGCCCGGCCGGAACTGCACTTGGCACGGTCCATGCACATTACTCAATCCATCTCGACTTAGCCGACAACGGAACATCCCGTCCCTTTATTTACTCGTGCAAACGAGCATCCCAGCGTCAACGGCCCAAGTCAAACATCTCCGCCGCAAATTTCGGCGAAATTGCAGCAATTTGACGTACCCCAATTCCGGACCCTTTTCCCGTAAATATTTATCCCATGCAAACGTGGCCAATGCCCATCTGCAATTGTTACCTCCAATGAGTCCAATCCCCACTGCCCTCGCCGGTTGTAAATTACCGACCGGGGCAGATTTCATAGGCCGTTCGCGTGGAGGACCCCCGATTTAGGGGGCCTCACCGACACACCGCAAATTAAAGTTTTTATTTATGAGGCGGAAATTCCCGCTGCCGCTGCACGAGAAATGTGTCCGTTCGTTTAGACTCGGCAGACAGATTCAGGGGATTGGCTGCGGCGGGAGTTGGGCCGACTCCGATTGAGCGCTGCCGCCGTTGGTTATTTAGCACGCAAAATATTCGAGTCACTCACCCGTGCACCTTAACGAGTTGTTCTTTGTATAAGAACACGCGGCGAGTCTCCGCATCATCCACAAACTGCGAAGCAATATTGCTAGAGTGGCAATATGGACGCTGAGAGCACTAGTGTGAGGGAGAAGTTGGACGCGGCGGAGACGGCGCGGAATAGCGTGTTGGAGAAGACGCCTACGCCAGTCCCAAGCGTACATTCAGATGATAAGGAAAACAAAGACGTCAAGGAGACACAAGAGGAGCCTATTGACGATGAAGCCAAGTATCCTCCGCTAGCGACCAAAGTCGCCGTGGGAATCGGCCTTGCATTGGCGGTGTTCCTGGTATCTCCCCCCCCCTCGTCGTTTCGTCCGATTCGTGTTGACCATAAAAAGGTGGCAGTCGATCAGACCATCGTGGCGACCGCTATCCCACAGATCTCGGACCACTTCCATGCCTTGAACGATGTAGGCTGGTATGCTTCGGCTTTCTTTCTCACTACGTATGTGTGTCCGCAAGGTCGAATGGGAGTGCTGATGGTGCTAGAACGGCATTACAACCGACCTTTGGAAAGCTTTATAAAGTATTCAATGTGAAATGGGTTTTCCTTACCGCGGTCACCATTTTCGAACGTATCCCCCCTCAAGCGTGACGGAATGTAATTGTACTAGTCGGCTCTTTGATCTGTGGTCTTGCGCCTACGTCGGTCGCGCTAATCATCGGACGTGCCATCGCCGGTGCAGGAGGAGCGGTACCTCCCCCGTCATGCATGGATGGCATCGCTGACTTGTGTGAATAGGGTATATTTTCCGGGGCATTCACTGTAATTGCATACATCGTTCCTCTTCGCCAACGACCCCTTTTCTTCGCTTCAGTAGGCGGCGTCAACGCCATCGCATCGGTCGTAGGACCGTTACTAGGCGGAGTGTTCACTGAAAAAGTCACCTGGCGATGGTGTTTCTATATCAACCTTCCGATTGGAGCGATTACCATTGTTACTATCGCGCTTTTACTGCCTGTTCCACATCAGCCGCTTGCCTCTCTTCCCTTCCGTGAGAAGTTCGATGAGATCGATTATTATGGAGCTTTCTTTCTTATGCCGTATGTTTCCCCTCTCCCCTCCCCTGAGATCGTGGTTGACAACGTATAGATCGGTGATTTGTTTGATGCTAGCTTTGCAGTGGGGAGGAACGACGTACGCTTGGAACAGTTCCCGGATCGTGGGATTATTCGTGGGATTCGGACTTATGATCCTGATCTTCATTTTCATTCAATGGAAACGGGGCGATAAGGCTACATTACCGCTCAGCGTATTGAAACAACGAACCGTCGCCTCCGCAGGATTATTCATGTTCTTCAGCGGAGCTTCCATCTTTATTCTCATCTATTACAGTATCCCCCCCCATGTCTTCACCCTCTAACGTTTAGTCCCAATCTACTTCCAGGCCGTCAAGGGGTCCACGCCCACGGACTCGGGACTCCAATTACTCCCCCTCATGCTGTCCTTGGTGATCCTGGGCTTCATCACCGGCGGCATCGTCACCTGGTGGGGGTATTACACCCCATTCATCATCCTCGGCTCCGCGATCTTCACCATCGGCTCCGGTCTCCTTCTCACCATCGAAGTCGACACCACGAATTGGAAAGTCTACGGTTTCACCATCTTCGCAGGAAGTGGGCTTGGCTTCTCCCTGCAAAACACATATATGTCTGTGCAAGCTGTTCTTCCGCAGTCGACCCTGCCCATCGGGAATGCCATCGTGATGTTCTCGCAGACGCTGTCGGGGGCGATGTTTCTCGCGATCTCAAATTCGGTCCTGTCAAATGGTCTTGTCACGGAAATTGCACAGCGGATACCCGGGATCGACCCGAGTACAATCGTCAACGCCGGCGCCACGGGGATTAGAAGTATTGTCACTGGCGATGATATGTTGACATTGGTCTTGGAGGCGTATAATATTGCCGTGAGACATGTGTTTATTATTGCTGTGGTATGTGGTGCGCTATCGTTTATTGTTTCCTGGGGGTTTGAGTGGAAGAGCATCAAGGGAGTGAATCTGGCTGCTGGGATGGCATAAAACCGGCCTGGAATTGAGAGCTGTGCGGGCGCTAGATGATTGGGATCTGCTGGGAGCATGGATATTGTTTACTATAATAGAGATTGGATCACCTCTCATGATACATGCATGCATGGGTAATAGGACTAATAGAGATTATTAATATCGCCTCATCTCACGCACGTTCTCTTCTGACCCGAATGTTCTTGAATACCGATGGTTGGAAGTCAGCTAAACAAAATCATACATCTTCGATAAACGGTTTAAAGTACCATAGCTCCCTATATTTCTT
>Ga0302325_10021569_pt1 | contig 13490 bp, 8 predicted proteins | sample Palsa_T0_2_FD_201948 | JGI IMG/M metagenome (GOLD analysis project Ga0302325, IMG submission 201948) | Peat permafrost microbial communities from Stordalen Mire near Abisko, Sweden - Palsa_T0_2 | ecosystem: Environmental > Terrestrial > Soil > Palsa > Peat permafrost | place: Sweden: Abisko... | reverse complement strand
TCGCCTCGGGCAAGGTTGGCGCGCTCACCAGTTCCCGGGCGGCAGCGCGGCCTTTTTTGAAGCTCGCGACCCAGCCTTCATCGCGCCGGGTGACATCGACCAATTGCGATTCCTCGGAGATCGAGCGCCGGTCGACGTCGAGCATCCGAACGGCGAACGCTTCGGCATTCTCCTGAGGTGCGACGCGTTTGGCGAGCGTCACGAAATGCGCGAAGCGCTCGGCGAAGTGCGGGATCGGCCGGCCGCGACGATCGCGCGCGGTGCGCTGCGGAGGCCGTTCCAGACGCCAGTGTTCGCTCGTGATCATCTGCCATGCCGCGGCTTGCGGCGTCTTCGGCTTCGCAGCGTCGTTGAGCTCGATTACCGCGTTTTCGATCGCTTCGGCGGTGCGAACCCGGGCCGCTTCGCGCGGCGAGCGGGCGCAGAGTTCGTCGTACTCATTGGCGAGTTCGGAGATTACGCGGCCTTGCGCATCGATTTGCGCGGGCATCCCCCACAGCGTCGGCAACGTGACGAGCTGGTGCTTGCGCGCCTGGTCGACGATATCGATGATGGTCGCGTACGGCTTGCGGCTGCGCGCGAGCCACTCGCGCCGCGCCTCGGCCGTCGGAAAGCTAGAGACGACGTAGGCATCTTCGTCGAGCGGTCGCAGCCCGCGGCCGGTCACCTGCGTATAGAGCGTCGTCGATTTGGTCGGCCGCGCGTTGATGATGACCTCGACGGAGGGGACATCGAAGCCTTCGAGATAGAGGCCGCAGTTGACGAGCACGTCGATCTTGTTGCCGCGAAAACCGCTGACGATTTTCTCGCGTTCGGCTTGCGGGGTCTCCCCGCTCGCAAACGCGGCTTTGATCCCGGCTTCCTTAAAGAGCGTGGCAACATTCTTGGCGTGCTCGACGGAGGCGGTGAAGACCAGCGTCTTCTTCCCCGGAACCAGCGCCTGGTACGCATCGAGCACGGCTTGATTGCGTTCTTCGTTGTCGACGGCGTCGGCGAGTTGGCCGAGAACGAAATCGCCGGCGCGTGAAGCGACGGCGTCGAGGTCGGTTTCGGTGTTGACGGCGTACGAGCGAACGGGAACGAGGTATCCTGCCTCGATTGCAGCTCTTGCGTCCATCTGATAGACGATGTCGGGAAAGATCTCGGTGAGCCGGACGCCGTCGCCGCGATGCGGCGTCGCGGTGAATCCGATCACCAAGGCGTCCGGACGCTTCATCAGGATCTTGTCGAGAATCGCGCGGTACGTCGGGGCGGCGGCGTGGTGCGCTTCGTCGATCACGAAGAGTGCGATGCGCCGTCCGAACTTTGTTGCGAACCGGTTGAGCCGCGGGCCGGTCAGCGTTTGTACGGTCGCGACGACGATGTTGCAATCCTCGCTCGCGTAGTCGTCGGCCTTTTCGACCCCGACGACCGCATCGGGATTCTGCGCGGTAAGTTTTTCAACGAGCTGCTGGATCAGTTCGTCGCGATGCGCGACCACGAGCGTGACGTCCGTCGGACGTAACTCGAGCAGCTCGGGCAACGTCGCGATGACGACGCTCTTGCCCAACCCGGTCGCAAGCGACACAAGCTGCGCGCGAAAACCGCGTTTACGCGCTTCGATAATCGCCTGCTGCGCCTCTTCCTGATACGGACGCAAGCGAAGGGTACTAAAATTCAAGCTTGGACCCTGTCCATCACACGTTGGGTGAGGTAGTGGTGGCGCTCACACGGAGCCAGAAAGCTCTACGCGGCGCCCGACGCTCTCATTATATGGTATCGGTCAAGTTCCCCTAACATCGGGGCGGCGAAGCTCTTTTGACATCGGGGCGGCGAAGCCCCCCGATCCCCCCCGGGCCCGGACTCCCGGGCCCAATGCGTGTTGCATTTGAATAAATTGCGTTGGCTTCGCTAGGGCTCGACGGGGGCGTCGCGGTCGGCGGCGAGTTGTTCGCGGTACTCTTTTTCGGTGGTGAGCCAGCCGGCGAAGCGCTGTTCGAAGACCTCGGGCTTCAGGAGCATGATATCCCGGAACGCCTCGTAGCTGCGCTCGTGGTACTCGTGGTACTTGCCCAAGAGCTCGGGGCCCGAGACCAGGCCCTTCTCAATGACGACGTCCGCCAGCGCCCGCAAGCGGACGCGCAGGAAGGCGATCGTGTCGAGCATGTTACCGAAAAGCTCCAGACCAACCGTCTCGCCCTCGACGAACTCGGGCAGCGGGGGCTCTTCGGGCGGAGCCGGATGGGCCAGCGCGATCTCCCGCAACTCGCCCAGGGTATCGAACGACTTGCCGAACGCGCCCCACGTCAGCTTGCCGTCCTTGGCGACACTATAACTGAAGTTCTGGCCACCCAAGATATGCGCAACCATCTCGGCATCGTCGACGCCGAGAAGGTAGTCGTCGGGCAGCAACGCCCCGCGGCGCGCCGGATCTTGGGTGTCGACTACCGGACCATCGTCCAAGAGGCTGTCTTTCGGGAACCGGGCAGCATTTTGCGAGTCTTTCCGCACCCGCGCCTGGGAACCCTCAACCCGGCCCTCACAACATCGCCCGGCGCAGGTCGGCTAGCACGCTCGCCAGGTGCGCGTTGAAGCGCGCGGCGAGCGCTCCGTCGATGACGCGGTGATCGTACGAGAGCGAGAGCGGCAGCATGAGCCGCGGGACGAACGCCTTGCCGTCCCAGACCGGCCGCATCGCCGACCGGCTCACGCCCAAGATCGCGACCTCGGGTGCGTTGATGATCGGCGTGAACGACGTGCCGCCGATTCCGCCCAGGCTCGAGATTGTAAAGGTCGCGCCCTGCATATCGCCGAGGCTGAGCTTGCCCTCGCGCGCCTTGGCGGCGAGCGCCGCGGTCTCGCCCGCAACGGCGACCACGCCCTTTTGATCGGCGCCCTTGATGACGGGCACGACGAGACCTTGCGGGGTCTCCGCCGCGAAGCCGATGTTGTAATACTTCTTCACGATCAGGTTGTCGCCATCGAGCGAACTGTTGAGGTCGGGAAAGGCTTGCAAGGCCGCGACGACCGCTTTGATAACGAACGCAAGCATCGTGATCTTCGTGCCGGGATGTTCCGAGTGTAGCTGCTTGCGAAACGACTCGAGTTCGGTGATATCGGCTTCATCGTTGTTGGTAACGTGCGGAATCATCACCCAATTGCGAGCGAGGTTCGGGCCCGACAGTTTGCGGATGCGCGAGAGCGGGACGACTTCGATCGGCCCGTACTTCGCGAAGTCGACCTTGGGCCACGGTGGAAGATCGAAGCCGAACCCGCCGCCCGCGGCGCGCGGCGTGTTGAGTGCGCGCTTCACGTAGTTCTGCACGTCTTCGCGCGTGATGCGCTCGTGCGGGCCGCTTCCGCGAACGGCGCGCAATTCGACGCCGAGTTCGCGCGCGAAGCGGCGGATCGAGGGACTCGCGTGAACGGGACCGCTCGAGGTCGGGGGCGCGAGTGCTTGTTGTTGCGCGGGCTCGGCTCGGGCGCCTTCCGGCGCCGCCGCGGGTTGCGGCTGCGGTTGCGCCGCGGGCGCTGCCGGCTCCGGGGTCGCGGACGCTTGCGCGGCGGGCGCCGGTGAGCCATTGCTCGCTGGCGCGAGGGTGAGCAGCGCCGTGCCTTCCGACACTTTGTCGCCGACTTTCACCGAGACACTCTGCACGACGCCCGCCTGCGGCGACGGCACTTCCATCGATGCTTTGTCCGACTCGAGCGTGACGATCGGATCTTCGCGCGCGACCGTGTCGCCGGGCTTGACCAAAACCTCGATCACCGGGACCTCGGCGAAGTCGCCGATGTTGGGAACGCGAACTTCGATCGTCTCGGGCATCGTACGTTACACCGTCACCGGATCGGCTTTCGCCGGATCGATCTGATATTTTTCGAGCGCGCGGCCGACGGCTTCGCGTTCGATGCTGCCGTCGTCCGCGAGCGCGCGGAGGGCGGCGAGCGTGACCCAGCGCCGGTCGACTTCGAAGAAATCGCGCAGCCGGCTGCGATAGTCGCTGCGGCCAAAACCGTCGGTGCCGAGCGCGTGAAAGCGCCGGCCGCCGACAAATGGCCGGATCTGGTCCGCGTAGGTCTTGATGTAGTCGGTCGCCGCAACCAGCGGCCCGGGCGGACGCGACGCGAGCGCGGCCGTCACGTAAGGAACGCGCTGCTCGTCCATCGGGTGCAGCAGATTCCACCGCTCCGCGGCCAGACCGTTGCGGCGCAGCTCGGTGAAGCTCGTCGCGCTCCACACGTCGGCAACGACGCCGAAATCCGCCGCGAGCAGATCGGCCGCCGCCAGGACCTCGCGTAAGATCGTGCCCGAACCCATCAACTGCACGCGCGGGGCGCTCGCTGCGCCGGTCCCTTCACGCAGCAGATATGCACCCCGCAGGATACCGTCTTCGACGCCCGCCGGCATCGCGGGCTGCAGATAGTTCTCGTTCATCACGGTGATATAATAGTAGACGTCCTCTTGCTCCGCATACATGCGGCGCAGTCCGTCGCGCATGATGACCGCGACCTCATAGCCATAGGTCGGATCGTAGGCGACGCAGTTGGGAATGAACGCGGCGAACAGATGGCTGTGGCCGTCTTCGTGCTGCAAACCCTCGCCGTTGAGGGTCGTACGGCCCGACGTTCCGCCCATGAGGAAGCCGCGGCTGCGCATGTCGCCCGCAGCCCAAGCGAGGTCGCCGATGCGTTGAAATCCGAACATCGAGTAAAAGATGTAGACTGGGATCATCGGCTGGTCGCTCGTCGAATAACTGGTCGCGGCCGCGATCCACGAGCAGAGCGCTCCCGCTTCGTTGATGCCCTCTTGCAGAATCTGACCCGCGACGTCTTCGCGGTAGTACATCAGCTGCGCCGCGTCTTGCGGTTTGTAGAGCTGGCCGAGCGGCGAATAGATGCCGAGCTGGCGGAACATCCCTTCCATCCCGAACGTACGCGATTCGTCGGCAACGATCGGCACGACGAACTTGCCGATATTCTTGTCGCGCACCATAGCGGTGAGCACGCGCGTGAACGCCATCGTCGTCGATAGTTCGCGATTGCCCGAACTTTGCAGCAACGCATCGAACGCCGAAAGTTCCGGAACCGTCAGCGAGGTCGACTTGCGGCGGCGCTGAGGAACGCTGCCGAGCGCGCGCTGACGTTCGCGCAAGTATTGACCCTCGGGACTATCGTCGGGCGGCCGGTAAAACGGCACCTTCGCGAGGTCGGTATCGGAGACCGGAATCGAAAAGCGATCCCGGAATTGACGCATCGCCTTGAGGTCGAGGTGCTTCTGCTGGTGCGCGATGTTTTGCGCTTCGCCCGACGACCCCATCCCGTAACCTTTGATCGTTTTGGCGAGGACGACCGTCGGTTCGCCCGTATGATGTGTCGCGGCCTCATAGGCCGCGTACACCTTGCGCGCGTCGTGGCCGCCGCGTTGGAGCGCCCAGATCTGTTCGTCGGTCCAATCCGCAACCAGCGCCGCCGTCTCGGGATAGCGGCCGAAGAAATGTTCGCGCACGTAGGCGCCGTCGTTGGCCTTGAACGTCTGGTAGTCGCCGTCGACGCACTCGTTCATAAGCTGCACGAGCCGCCCGGTCTTGTCGCGCTCCAAGAGCGGATCCCAATTCGAGCCCCAGATGACCTTGAGCACGTTCCAGCCGGACCCGCGAAACTCGCGCTCGAGCTCTTGGATGATCTTGCCGTTGCCGCGCACCGGGCCATCGAGCCGCTGCAGGTTGCAGTTGACGACGAAGATCAGGTTGTCGAGCTGCTCGCGCGCCGCAACCGAAATCGCACCTAAGGATTCCGGCTCGTCGCACTCGCCGTCACCGAGAAAACACCACACCTTGCGGCCCTCGGTTTTTGCGATGCCCCGATTTTGCAGATACTTGAGAAAGCGCGCTTGGTAGATCGCTTGGATGGGGCCGAGGCCCATCGAGACGGTAGCGAACTGCCAGAAGTCCGGCATCAACCAGGAATGCGGATACGACGAGAGCCCGCGGCCGTCGACTTCTTGACGAAAATTCGCTAGCTGCTCTTCGCTGATCCGGCCTTCGAGAAACGCGCGTGCGTAGACGCCCGGCGACGAATGCCCTTGGAAGAACACGAGATCCCCGCCGAAGTCGCTCGCGGGCGCGCGAAAGAAGTGGTTGAAGCCAACGTCGTACAGGGTCGCCGACGACGCAAAGCTTGCGACGTGCCCGCCGAGTTCCGAGCTCGTTTCATTCGCGCGCACGACCATCGCCATCGCGTTCCAGCGGATGTAATGGCGTAGGCGCGTCTCGAGCTCTTCGTTGCCGGGCACGCGCGGCTCGAGCGCGACCGGAATCGTATTGACGTACGGCGTCTGCACGCCGAGCTCGACGTGCGCGCCGCCAAGTTGCGCGCGTTCGACGATGCGTTCGACGAGCGCTCGTGCTCGCGCGGGGCCTTCAGCCGCAAGCACGCCGTCCAGCGCGTCGAGCCATTCCTGCGTCTCTTGCGGATCGGGATCGGGCGTACCGGGCAGCGTCGCCATAGAGCGTGCGGTTACGCGCGTTCACGAGGTTCCCCCGCGGGTGGACCGCTCCGCCGCGGCCGTTGGCGCGCTCCAATCGGCCGGGGCCGGCTCGATCAGTGCGGGCGCGTCACGGTTACATCTACCGGAAGGTCGCCCGTCGCAAAGGGCGATCCCGGTACCCGCGTCAGCGCGCCGCTGGTCGCATCGATGGTATAGGCAAACACCTTGGACGAGACACCGGTGTTCACATAGACGAACTTGCCCGTAGGATCGAGCGCTATGCGAAGTATGTCAAGGAGATCCCCCGCCCTAAGCGGCCACGGCGACCCTGGCAGCGGTCTCAGCGCGCCGTTGATCGCGTTGATGGTGTAGGCGGAAACAGTCTTGTCGAGGTCGTTTATCGCATATGCGAACTTGCCCGCAGAATCGATTGCCACGGCATCGGGACCCGGGCCCGCCGGAAACGGCGACCCGGCTACCGGCGTGAGCCGCCGCTGGTCGCGTTGACGGTAAAGGCGGACACCGTCCGGTTTTGGTTGGCGACATAGGCGAACTTGCCCGAAGGATCGACCGCCACGCACGCTGGTGAGAGGTCCGTCGCAAAGGGCGACCCTGCCACCGCCGTCAGGGCGCCGCTGGTCGCGTCGATGGTGTAGCCGGACACACTGCCGTCGGATGCTGTTGGTCACGTAGACGAATTTGCCCGTAGGATCGACCGCTATGCGAGTGGGATTGTCGCCGGTTGCAAAGGGCGGATCCCGCTACCGGCGTCAGCGCGCCGGTGGTCGCGTTGATGGAATAGGCCGAAACGTCGTTGTCGCCGTCGTCGACCACGTAGGCGAACTCAACCCCGACGCGTGCACCCAACGGCTGCGAGAGTGTTCCGATCGACAAAAGCGCGATGGCGTTACGCATAACGGAGCCGCGAAACATTCCGTCATTATAGCCAAATCTGCGCGAGACTGCAGCAGCCTTTACGCATTGCGCTGGTGAATGCGGGGTTAAATGGTCGTCGCGATGGCGGGGGCGCGAAACCGGCGGATCCTGTTCGCCGGTTTGCTTGGCGGTTCGCTTGCGTCCCAAATTCTCAACGTCGCGATCGGCTGGCACGTCTTTTCGCTCGCCCATCGGGCGCTCGATCTCGGGCTCGTTGGGCTCGCATCGTTCCTGCCGGTGTTCGCCTTCGCGTTGCCGGCGGGCGTGTTTGCCGACCGTCACGATCGTCGTTTTGTCGTTGCAGGGGCGCAAGCCGTCGCAGCGCTGTGTGTCGTCGCACTCGTCGCCGCCGTACTCTACCACATAACCGCGCTCGCCCCGTATCTGGCGATCCTCGCGGTCCTCGGGACCGCAAACGCATTCGGAACGCCCGCGATACGTTCGATGTTGCCGTCGCTCGTCGAACCGGACGACTACCTGCGCGTTCAAGCAACATACTCGTCGCTACGGCAAATCATCATCATCGTGGGGCCCGCGGTGGGCGGCCTACTCGTCGCGGTATCGACGTCGCTCGCACTGGGCGTCGCGGCAATCTGCGAATTGGCGACGGGCTGCTTCATTCTCGCGCTGAAAATCCGCCGCGATACGAAGGGCGAACCTCCGAAGCTGCGCGATGCGCTCGGCGGCCTGCAATTCATCCGCTCGCGGCCGGTCGTCCTCGGTGCCATTTCGCTCGATCTTTTCGCCGTGCTTTTCGGCGGCGCGACCGCACTCTTGCCCGCATTCGCAGACGGCATCTTCCACGTCGGGCCGCAGGGGCTCGGTGCGCTCCGCAGCGCACCCGCCGTCGGCGCCGCCGTCGTCGCAGCGTTGATCGCCCGTCGCCCGATCGAACGGAAACTTGGGCCGACGCTGCTCGTCGCAGTTTCGATCTTCGGCGCTGCGACGATCGCGTTCGGGCTCTCGACGAACTTCATCTTCTCGCTCGCCATGCTGGCCGTGCTCGGCGGAGCCGACATGATCAGCGTCGTGATCCGCAGCGGCCTCGTGCAAATGGGAACGCCGGACGCGATGCGCGGGCGTGTCAGCGCGGTCGAGAACGTCTTCATCGGTGCCTCGAACGAACTCGGCGAGTTCGAATCGGGGACGCTTGCGGCGCTGCTCGGCGTCGTCGGGTCCGTCGTCGCGGGCGGCATCGGGACGCTCGTCGTTATCGCGCTCTGGGCGCTCTTCTTCCCGGCGTTACGCAAGGCCGATCGATTCGAGCGCCCGGTACCGGTTGCCGATCCGGCCTCGTGACGGCACGCAATCGCCCGCTCTTCTTCGTGGGCATGCTGAGTGATTCGATCTCGTTTCAGATTCAGAGCGTCGCAATCGGCTGGTACGTCTTCTTACTCCATCATCGCGCCTTCGATTTGGGCCTGGTCGGCCTCGCGTTGTTCTTGCCGACCTTCATTTTCGCGCTCCCGGCGGGCGTTTTCGCCGACAGGGTCGACCGGCGCATCGTGGTCGCACTTACGGCGCTGCTCGAAGCGGCAGCGATCGCGGCATTTATGCTGCTGGTCGCCGCGCACGCGACGAACCTGACGCCGTACCTCTCGGCCTTGGCGATCGTCGGTACGGCGCGAGCGTTCGGCGAACCGGCATTGCGGTCGCTCTTGCCGAGCATCGTCCCCGCGGATCAATTCGTGCGCGTGCAATCTACCTACGCGTCCTTGCGCGAACTCACCGTCATCCTGGGACCCGCACTCGGCGGCGTGCTCGTCGCGATCTCGACGACGCTCGCGCTTGGCGTGGCGGCGGCCGGAATGGTCGCTGCTGCCGTGCTTTTGGCGGCACTGAAGATCGAGCGCATCGTCCACGAATCTCCACCGCAACTGCGCGATGCAATCGAGGGGCTGCACTTCATCTTCTCACGCAAAATCGTGCTTTCCGCCATCTCGCTTGATTTGTTCGCCGTCCTCTTCGGGGGAGCGAGAGCGCTATTGCCGGCGTATGCCGATGGAATCTTCCATATCGGCGCGCAGGGTCTGGGCGCGCTGCGCAGTGCGCCGGCCGTCGGAGCGGCGCTGGTCGCGGCATTTATCGCTCGCCGCCCGATCGAACGCCACGTCGGGCCGACGTTGTTGTGGACGGTTGCAGGCTTCGGCTCGGCGACGATCGTCTTCGCGTTGACCACGAACGTCATCGTTGCCCTCGTCGCGCTCGCGCTGACGGGCGGCTTCGATATGGTCAGCGTCATCATCCGTAACGGCCTCGTGCAGCTCGCGACTCCCGACGCGATGCGCGGCCGCGTCAATGCCGTCGAAAACGTCTTCATCGGCGCATCCAACCAGCTCGGCGACTTTGAGTCGGGAACGCTCGCTGCGTTCATCGGCGTCGTGCCTGCGGTCGTAGCGGGCGGGGTAGGAACGATCATCGTCATCGCACTCCGGACGCTGCTCTTCCCCGCCTTGCGCAAGGCCGACCGTTTCGAAGTCGCCGCAGCCGCGACACCGTCGTCCCCGTAACCCGCAGCGTCCGGCTTTCGCCGCTCCGCACGCTTGCTTCGACGCTCCGGCTTGCTCGCCCACATCGCCGCACAGGGCCCGCCGCCCCGATTTCAAAGTAACTTCGCACATAGCTGTTATCTTTGGCGAGGCGGTTGCGTGCACGTCGTGTGCGTTGGCGGAGGACCGGCCGGATTATTCTTCTCGGCCCTCTTTAAACGCGCGCGCCCGGACGCGAATGTCAGCGTAATCGAACGTAACCGGCCGGGCGACACGTTCGGTTGGGGCGTCGTGTTCTCGGATCAAACGCTCGATCGGGTCGCGGCGGCCGACGCCGAGGCGTATCGTGCGATCGAAGCCTCATTCGTGCACTGGGACGAAATCGAGGTGAACGTTCGCGGCCGTACGGTGCGGGCCGGCGGTCAGGGCTTTGCCGGCATCGCGCGCAAGCGTTTGATCGAGATCCTTTACGGACGCGCCGCGGAGGCCGGGGTCGAGCTGCGCTTCGGAAGCGAGGCAAACGGCGCGCTCGGCGAACTTACGGCCGACGTCATCGTCGCCGCCGACGGCGCGAACAGCGCGCTGCGAACGGCGCGAACCGGCGCATTCGGCACGTCGGTCGAGACGCGCAAGTGCCGGTACATTTGGCTCGGCACGAACCGGCGCTTCGATGCGTTCACCTTCGCGTTCGAGGAAACGCCGTGGGGATGGTTCGCGCTCCACGCGTATCAGTTCGATGCAGACACGGGCACCGCGATCGTCGAGTGCCGCGAGGAAACCTGGGAGGCCGCCGGGCTCGACACCGCGGGCGCCGACGGCTCGGCGCAATTCTGCGAGCGCGTGTTCGCGCGCTATCTCGACGGCCACGGCCTGATGAGCAACGCGCACCATCTCGCGCAGCCCTGGTTGCGTTTCAACACCGTTTCCAACGAACGCTGGTCGGACGGCAACGTCGTCTTACTGGGCGACGCGGCACACACCGCGCACTTCTCGATCGGCTCGGGCACGAAGCTCGCGCTCGAAGACGCGGTGGCACTGGCCGCAGCACTCGCGGAAGAACCCGAGGCAAGCGCCGCCTTCGAGCGCTACGAATCCGAGCGCCGGATCGAAGTCTTGCGCTTGCAGAACGCGGCGCGCAACAGCTTGGAATGGTTCGAGAACGTGAGCCGCTACGCGAACCTTGAGACGGAGCAGTTCGCCTACAGTCTCTTGACGCGGAGCCAACGCATCGGACACGAGAATCTGCGCGCGCGCGACGGCGCGTACGTGGGGACGGTCGAATCGTGGATTGCGGCCAAGAGCGGCGCACCGCACGCCGTGCCGCCGATGTTCGCGCCCTTTCGTCTGCGCGGCCTCGAGTTGCGCAATCGGATCGTCGTTTCTCCGATGGCCATGTATTCATGCAAGGATGGAACGCCCGACGACTTCTATCTCGTGCACCTCGGCGCGCGCGCCCAGGGCGGCCCCGCGCTCGTGTTCACGGAGATGACCGCACCGGTCGCGGAAGGCCGTATCACGCCCGGCTGCGCGGGAATGTACCTGCCCGAACATGAGGCGGCGTGGAGCCGCATCGTCTCCTTCGTGCACGAGCGGACCGAGGCGAAGATCGGATTGCAGCTCGGGCACTCGGGCCCCAAAGGCTCGACGCAGCTCGGGTGGGAGGCCATAGACGAACCGCTTCTTGCCGGCAACTGGCAAGTGCTCGGTCCATCGCCGATCGCCTTCGGGCCGCAAAACCAAGCGCCGCGCGAAATGTCGCGTTCCGACATGGCGCGCCTTACGAGCGAGTTCGTGCTCGCCGCCGGAATGGGCGCGCGCTGCGGCTTCGACATTCTCGAGTTGCACTGCGCGCACGGCTATCTGCTCTCGAGCTTTATCACGCCGCTGCTCAACGCGAGGACCGACGAGTACGGCGGCAGCCTAGCGAACCGGCTGCGCTTTCCTCTCGAGGTCTTCGCGGCGCTGCGCGCGGCGTGGCCGGCCGAGCGCCCGATGTCGGTGCGTATCTCGGCGACCGATTGGGTCGAAGGCGGCATCACGCCCGACGACGCGGTAGAAATCGCGCGCGCATTCCACGCGGCCGGTACCGACCTCATCGACGTTTCCGCGGGGCAGACGTCGCGCGACGCACGTCCGGTGTACGGCCGGATGTTCCAAACACCGTTCGCCGACCGCATCCGTAACGAGCTCGGCATCGCGACGATGGCGGTGGGCAACATCTACGAACCCGATCACGTCAACGGCATCATCGCGGGCGGTCGCGCCGATCTCTGCGCGATCGCGCGCGCGCACCTCGCCGATCCCTACTGGACGCTGCATGCGGCTGCTGCGCTCGGCTACGACGGCGTAACCTGGCCCGATCCCTACCTCTCGGGACGCGACCAGTACGTACGCAATCTACTGCGGGCCGAAGCGACGGCCGGAACCAAAGGAGCACAATGAAGCGCGAGATCAACGATCGCGTCGCCACGCTTACCTTCGACCGCCCCAAACGCAAGAATTCCCTGACGTTCGAGATCTACGATGAACTGCGCACGTTCTTCCTGGGACTCGCGGACGAGCCCGGCATCCGGGCGGTCGTGCTGAACGGAGAAGGTGACGACTTCTGCTCGGGCGGCGACGTCCTCGAAATCATCGAAGCGTTGACGCGCAGACCGATGCCGGAGCTGCTCGCCTTTACCCGGATGACGGGCGAAGTCGTGAAAGCCATGCGTGCGTGCCCGCAGCCGATCGTCGCGGCGGTCGACGGCGTCTGCGCGGGCGCGGGCGCCATGCTCGCGCTCGCCTCGGATCTTCGCCTTGGGACGCCGCGCAGCGAAGTCGCATTTCTGTTCGTGCGTGTCGGCCTCTCCGGTGCCGACATGGGTGCCTGCGCGATGCTGCCCCGCGTCATCGGGCAGGGACGCGCCGCCGAACTGCTCTATACCGGTCGCGCGATGAAGGGCGAGGAAGGCGCGGCCTGGGGCTTCTTCAACTGGCTCGTCGATCCGAGCGTGCTTCTGGGCGAGGCGCAAACGATCGCGCACAGCCTCGCGAACGGCCCAACCTTCGCTCACGCCATGACGAAGCGGCTACTGCATCAAGCGTGGGCCATGGGTCTCGATGAGGAGATCGAAGCCGAGGCGCAAGCGCAAGCGATCTGCATGCAAACGCAAGATTTCAAGCGCGCCTTCGCCGCCTTCGCGACCCGCAGAACGCCGGAGTTTTCCGGCGACTGATCGTGCAACCGACCGCCCATCTCGACACGTTCGTCCGCGACCATCTTCCGCCGCTCGCGCAGTGGCCCGACTTGTTGTTCGACATCCCCGAAGTGCGGTATCCCGCGCGTCTCAATTGCGCGGTCGAGTTACTCGACGACGCGGTTGCGGGCGGAGCAGGCGAGCGCATCGCGATCTACTCGGGTGCGCGACGATTGACGTATCGCGAGTTGCTGTCGGACGCCAACCGCGTCGCCGCCGTCCTGCGCGACCAGTTGCGGCTCGTTCCAGGCGCGCGCGTGCTCCTGCGCGGATACAACGATGCGACGACCGTCGCGTGCTGGTACGGCATCCTCAAAGCCGGGTGCATCGCGGTGACGACGATGCCGTTGCTGCGCGCGA